>OBEQ011936429.1_pt1 | contig 14468 bp, 8 predicted proteins | sample 1670901 | NCBI WGS metagenome assembly OBEQ01 (sample SAMEA104232315, study PRJEB22302) | groundwater metagenome | biome: forest; feature: aquifer; material: groundwater | place: USA | collected 2011-08-07 | depth 5.4 m
CAACGAGGCGGACCAAGTACAGGATTACCTACCAAAACAGAACAAGCCGATCTTTTACAGGCAGTCTATGGAAGGAATGGCGAATCTCCTATTCCGGTTATAGCGGCGGCAACTCCTGCCGATTGTTTTTACATGGCATTTGAAGCGGCACGTATCGCTATCAAATATATGACTCCGGTTATTTTATTAACTGATGGTTATCTTGCAAATGGTTCTGAACCGTGGTTAATTCCATCTGTGGATTCGATACCTTCTATTGCACCTACATTTGCAACTAACCCGGAAGGATTCTTCCCTTATTCGCGTGATGAAAAAACATTATCTCGTCCGTGGGCAATACCCGGAACACCGGGACTTGAACATCGTATTGGCGGTTTAGAGAAACAACATATTACCGGAAATATTAACTATGAGCCGGAAAATCATGAGTTCATGGTAAAGATGAGACAAAATAAAGTTGACGGTATTGGCGATGATATTCCACTTGCCAAAGTTGATGGTGATGAAAAGGGAGACCTGCTTGTTATCGGATGGGGTGGAACATACGGCGCAATCCGTACTGCCGTAGAAGCGAAACGCCGCGAAGGAAAATCTGTATCACATTTGCACTTGAAGCATCTCAAGACGTTCCCTAAGAACTTGGGTGAGATAATTTATAACTTCAAGAATGTTCTTGTTGCTGAAATTAATCTTGGACAACTCGTGAAGATGATTCGAGCGAAGTATCTTATTCCGGCTTTAAGCTATAATCGCGTATTGGGCTTACCGTTCAATGCTACCGAACTCGAACAGGAAATTGAGAAAATAATCTAAGGAGAATATGACAATGAATTTAGTTCAAGACCTTATAAACGAAACAAAGAATTTCCCGACTCCAAAATATGTCGCCAAAGATTTCCAGTCCGATCAGGATGTTCGATGGTGTCCCGGTTGCGGTGACTATTCAATTTTAGCACAGGTACAACGCGTTATGCCCGAACTAGGCATTCCACGCCACGATATGGTATTTATTTCAGGTATTGGATGCTCAAGCCGCTTCCCGTATTACATGGATACATACGGATTTCATGGAATTCACGGTCGCGCTCCCGGTATTGCAACAGGATTGAAAATTGCAAGACCGGATTTGAATATCTGGGTTGCAACAGGCGATGGTGACGGGTTAAGTATAGGTGGCAATCATCTTATCCATATTTGCCGACGTAATGTAGATGTAAAAATTCTTCTTTTCAATAATCAGATTTATGGCTTAACGAAGGGACAATTTTCACCAACATCGGAATATGGTAAGGTGACGAAATCTTCTCCTTATGGATCTGTTGATTCACCGTTTAATCCGACATTGTTAGCACTTGGAGCAGAAGCATCGTTCGTAGCGCGAACAATTGACCGCGATCCAAAGCACATGCAGGCTATTATTCGACGTGCGGCGGAGCATAAAGGGACTGCATTTGTTGAGATTTATCAAAACTGTAATGTGTTTAACGATGGTGCGTTCTTTACCTATACTGAAAAGGAAACTAAAGAAGATAACGTTGTCCAGATTGAACATGGTAAACCGATGGTCTTTGGTAAAGCGAAAGATAAGGGGATCAAGTTGGAAGGGTTTACTCCAACCGTAGTATCCCTTACCGATGGAAAATATTCGGTAAATGATTTGATTGTGCACAACGAAAACGATACAATGCTTTCGTTTATTTTAGCACGTATGTCGAGCCTTCCACATTTGCCCAGACCGGTTGGTGTGTTCTACCAAGAATACCGACCTGTATATGATCAGGAGATGGAACATCAGGTTCAAAAAGCGATTGAAAAATCGGGAGAAGGCAATCTTGAAAAGCTTCTCAACCACGGCGAAACGTGGAAGATTCAATAAATTCTTGAACAAAAGCCCCCGATGGACTTGGGGGCTTTTTCATTTTACAGACGGTAGTACATGGATTTCACTGAAATAAAAAAACTTATCGAACGGAACAATTCATTCGTTCTTACAACACACGTGAACCCGGATGGTGATGGGTTGGGCTGTGAGTTGGCGCTTGCGCGATTACTGAAGAAGAAGGGTAAGCTAGCAACGATTATCAACCACAGTGAAACACCGGAGCAATATGTATGGATGGATCCTCAAAAGGAGATAGTACAATTCTCTGCGGAGCGAGATACAGAAACAATTCTTCATGCCGATGTTATTTTTGTGATTGATACCAATCATCCTGACAGAGTGCGAAGCATGAAAGATGCAGTGCTTGGGAGTACTGCAATGAAGGTTGTTATTGATCATCATCTCGATGCTGATTCGTTTGCAAACTTTTACTTGATTAATGCCGATGCTACTTCTACAGGCGAAATAATGTACCATCTGATTAATTCAATTGATGAGAGAGCGATGGATAAGGATATCGCTACTGCTCTTTATACCGCTATTATGACCGATACGGGCTCATTTCGATATCCGAGAACAGACGGGGAAACGCATGAGATTGCGGCAAATCTTCTCGATCTGGGCGTTGACCCGACTGAAGTGTTTTCAAATGTGTATGAGTGCTGGACGGTTGGCAGGATGAGATTACTGGGTGAAGTGCTTGATTCGATGAAGCACGCATACGATGGAAAACTTGCTTACGTTGTTTGTACAAGGAAAATGTTTACCGAAACCGGTACAACCGAAGTTGAAACTGATAATTTTACAACATATCCGATGAGTGTAAAGGGTGTACAGGTCGGGATATTATTTAATGAAATGCCTAATGGGGTGAAAATAAGTTTTCGCTCGAAAGGGAGTATCCCCATTAATAAGTTGGCAAATGAATTCTGCGGCGGCGGACATCTTAACGCAGCAGGTGCGCGGTTGTATGATGTTACGCTTGCTGAGACTATACAAACCGTGATTGAAAAAGCGGGGAAGTATCTTTCTTAGTAGTCAGTAATCAGTAGTCAGTAATTTGTTATTTGTCATTAGTCATTTGTACTTAGTTCTTGGTACTTTGTACTTTGGAGTACTGCTCAAGGCTCACAACTATATACTCAAATTAGTGTTACAAAATAGAAAATTTTAAGGAAATGAACATGAAACTCTCTTATCTTAATTCAGCAATTAGCGCGGTGAAAGCTGATGCAGTTGCAATATTTATCCCGGAAAATACAGAAATCTTTGAACAACAAATTGCTCCTATTAAGAAGTTGTTCGGGAAAAGGCTTGACCATATTCTTGACATAGAGAATTTTAAGGGGAAGGATAGCGACCTTCTTTCGGTATTAACTGAGGAAAAGTTAGAATCACCGAGAATATTGTTAGTCGGTGTTGGAGAAGAGAAGAAATTAACTGTTGAACGGTTACGCCGTGCCGGCGCGCGTGCGGCTAAACAGGCGAAGGCATTGAAACTTGCTCATCTTGCAATGGAACTCCCTGATGGATTGAAGAATGAAAAGGGTGAAACGTTTTCTATAGCTGAGTTGACGGGAGCAATTGCTGAAGGTGCGTATCTTTCTCTGTATAAATATGATAAGTATTTGACTGAGGATAAGGATAAAAATAAAAAGGTGACTCAACTTACACTTGTAAGTGACTATGCAGAACATGCAAAGGTAATTAAACATGTTTTGCAGGAAGTTACCATAATTTGTGAAGCTGTGTATCTAACCCGTGATTTGGAAAATGCTCCTCCTAATGAATTGTATCCTGAAACACTCGCGAAGATTGCGCAGAATTCTGCAAAGGAATTTGGCTATCGCTCTCAAGTGTGGGATAAGAAGAAAATTGAAACGATGGGCTTTGGAGGATTACTTGCTGTAAGTTCAGGCAGTACACGCCCGCCACGGTTTATTATTCTTGAACATAACGCAGGGAAGAAGGGATTAGAGACTGTCGTTTTGGTTGGCAAGGGTATTACGTTTGATACAGGGGGAATTTCCATTAAGCCTGCATCGGGAATGGCAGAGATGAAAATGGATATGTCGGGTGCGGCGGCGGTTGTGGGAACGATGGAAGCAGTAGCGCGATTGAATTTACCCGTGCATGTTGTGGGGCTTATTCCTACGTCAGAAAATATGCCGGGGGGTGCGGCTATGAGACCGGGTGATATTGTGACTCATTACGGCGGGAAAACTTCTGAAGTTGATAATACCGATGCTGAAGGACGTTTGGTCCTTGCCGATGCTCTTGCTTATGCCTCAACGTTTAAGCCAAAGGCTGTGATTGACCTTGCTACGTTAACAGGCGCGTGTGTTGTTGCGCTTGGACATTATGCCTCCGGCATGATGGGGAATGATGATGAACTGATGGCGAAATTGAAAACTGCCGGTGAAAGCTCTTACGAACGAGTGTGGCAATTACCGATGTATGATGAGTATGAAAAACTTATTAAGAGTGATGTTGCGGATGTTAAGAATGTCGGGGGGAGATGGGCGGGAGCGATTACTGCCGCATTTTTCTTGAAGAAATTTATTGGTGATTATAAGTGGGTACATTTAGATATTGCAGGGACAGCAATTCTGGAAGAAGATTTACCTTATGCACCCAAAGGCGGTTCAGGAGTTGGGGTGCGGTTGTTGGTGGAGATGTTGAAGGGGTGGAAGTAGAGATTAAAACACAATCGGGTAGAATGAACCGACTTGACTGAGAACGTTTAAGTGCCACTCACAGTTTTTTTGTAAGTGGCACTCTTTTTTAATTCTTCGATAATTCTTTCATCAACGTTTCGTGGTCCTGGTCTGTGAGGTGAATTTCGGTTCGCCATGAACTGAGGATTCTATTCTCCTCGGCGGTGAGGTTTCCTTCTTTTAGTGCATATACCAACGATTCTTTGTACCACTCAAGCATTTGTTGATGTGGTGGCTTACGCGTTTCATCTATCTGCTTGCCGATGATTTCAATTCGTTTGTTCCTGATTTGTGAATCAACAAGACGCGCTTCAGGATGCTGAGGAATGATTTGTAATATCTTCGTTACTTCGACCAATGCCTCTTGCAAGGAGTTTTTATGCTCTAACTCTTTTGCTTTGGTAAGAAACTCATGCACTTTCTTTTTTTGCGCTTCCTGAATACCTTCTTTCACAGCGGCATTCATAGCTTCTTCTTCCTCTTTTTGGCGTATCTCAGTTTCGCTAAGAAGCTTATAAATTGGAATTGGGTTAATGATATTTTTAAGTTCAATTTCTCCCACATATTCGATGATAAACTCGTCGCGGTTACGTATCTGATTGTACACATCTTGAGATACATATATCCCGCCCGGTTGTGCGTGCGCCTGAATACGTGATGCAATATTTACGCCATCACCGTAGATGTCATTGTCCTGATATACAATATCGCCGAGATGAATCCCGATGCGTAATTGTATATGTTCATCGTCAGGCGCCTTGGCATTATGCTGGCGCATTGCTTTTTGGATTTCAATACCACACCGCGCCGCCTGAAGAACACTGACAAATTCTGCCAGAAAGGCATCGCCTACAACCTTAATTTCTTTCCCGTCAAATTTTTGGAGGAGTGGACGGATTAATTTTTGTTGTGTGCTTAAGAGTTTGATTGCCAGACTTTCTCGCGTTTGTGAAAGCGCTGTATATCCCACCATATCTGTGAACATAATCGCTGCAAGCTTTCTTAACTTGCCGGAATTTTCAGCATCGTGATGTGCAATCTCTTGTTTTGTCTTTTCAACAATCGGAGGTTTTACCGATTGCTCAACTTTTGGTTCAATAACTTTTGGTGGTTCTGTTTTTGGCTTTTCAACTTTTTGTTGAACAACAGGTTTTTCTTCAACCTTCTTTACTTCCGGTTTGGGAGCAGGGGGGGGAGCTACAGCAATAGGTGGCGGCGCCGGAATAGCTACCACAGGCGGTGGTTGCACTTCCATTACAGGAATAGCCAGTTGTGCAATGACAACCGGAGGTACTGTTGGCTCAGGAATACCGGATTTTACTAAGGCGGCTTTTATACGATCACGATATGCAAGGGCATAGAGATTGTTCGGATCAAGCTGGAGGGCTTGTTCATTCGCTTGAAACGCTGAAACGGGATCGCCAGCCTTAAGAAACTTATCGGCATTTTTAATTAGCTCGCCGGCTTGTTTCTTGCGTTCGTTATCTATTGGTAAGGTACCTTTTGCCATTACTTTGATTGCAATTGAATTGTGGATAAAAATTCAGGTTGAGTGCGAAGATTAAAGAAATCCCCGTCAACTAATTCATCAATACGGTAATCTAAATTCACTGCTTCACCTAAGTATTTTAATGCTTCACTTTTCTTTGTTGTATCAATCTTTGCACCTTTGTGTGATGCCATTTGTACAGAATACATTTGCGCAAGTTTGTAAAGAATTGAGGGGTCATTTCTTCCAAGGGAAACCGCCCTGCGCGCCATATCAATTCCTTCAGGGAAACTGCCAAAACGGGTGAGCATTAAGGCTAAATTCATCATTGCCTCGGCGTTACGAGGCTGGCTTATTAATTGATTTTGTAAAATCGTTCTCATAGTTATAAGCGGTTGATTCGCTTCAGGAATTTTTCCTAAGACTTGGAGAATTTGAGCCTGATGATATAACATTTTCATATCGCGAGGATTACTTTGTACCATGCGTGTACAAGCTATTGCGATTCTTCCGCCCGAACTGATTTGTAAGTCAGGGTCAGCCATAACAAAATCAAGCACAGTTTCGGATAAATACCTTGTTGAATCTTCAACGATGGGGAGTGCATATTCACTATAACGCATAGCATCGCGAGGTTTTCCCTTAAAGGTATTAATGTATCCTGCCATTAATAATACTTCAGCATCACGTGGGCTAATATCATAAGCCCTGTTTATCATTGATAAGGCATCATCAATTTTGCCAACTTGAATAAGAATTTTTGATTTTGCCAACAATGCTTCAACCTGATGAGGGTTTTGCGCCAAGACATCATCAAGTAATTTCGTTGCATCATTAATTTTGTTTTTGAGAAATAGATATCGAGCCTTTGCAACTTTACCTATTGGTAAAGTTGATTGAAACTTCAATGATTGGTTGATGAGTTGTTCTGTTCGAGCATAGATAGAATCAGAACGATCCCAACGATTTTCTAATTTCAGGAGAAGGGCAGAAGCCGCCCCCGCATACGCATTCGCATACTGAGGATCAGTTGATATTGCCTGACTAAATTGATTATATGCTTCTCTGGCGCTCTGTAGTGTTCTGTTTTCCAAGTTCTCCATGCCATTGAGATAAAGCAAATATGCCGATACGTTGGAAGTGCCATTACGCTTTAAGTTTTGTTCTGTCTGATCAGTTAGCTTAACACCCATTACTTTAGCAAGCTGAAGAGAGATTTCCTCAGGTACCTGCATGAGTGTAGATGCAGGTTGTTCAAAATGCCCTGACCATACATCCTTATTCGTAGTATCAACAACATTGACATACACAGCATAAATATTACCTTTCTTGACAACAGAACCTTTCAGAATGTACATGAAACCGAGTTTGTTCATTGAGGCAGTTGGATTATTGGAAGTTCTTTCGATGTTTTGCGAAGAGGAGAATCCCATAACTGTTACATTCCCAAAGGAAGATATCTTATCGGCAATTTCGCGGGCGAAAGCAGAACCTAATTTGGTTCCGTTTGCACTTTGTTCGGAACTTGAAAATGATTGAACCGCTAAGTACACAGTTTGCGGGAAAATATCCCTTTGAAATTCATAGACGAGAATTGCAAGAAGAACAACAATGATTCCGGCAGTAATTCTACGCGCTGTTTTGGCTTTTCGTTTTCGTTCCTTTTGAGTGATTTCTTTTTGTCGCGCTAAAGCGGCTTCTTCATCGCGTAAACGTTTTTCTTGAGCATCTTTTATTCTCTTTTCCCAAACTTTCAAATCTTCAACTGTCGGGTCAACTTCTAAGGCTTGAAGAGTTGCAGTAAGAGCGTTCTCAAGGTCTCCATCCGCATGGAATGAACGTATTTTTTCAATCGCCGCTTGGATTCTGTCTTTACGTTCTTGCTCTTCCTGTTGTCGTTGTCGTTTTTCTTCCTCAGCTTTACGTTTGCGGTCAGCTTCTTCAAGGCGTTTGCGTTCCTCTTCGGATTTTTTTCGTGCCTCTTCTTTTTTTCTTCGCTCAACAGCAAGAAGGCGTTGAATATCTCCTTTTCGAAGTTGGAGTTTTTCGATAGCGGACTGACGCTCGGTAGATGCTTTCTGGAGTGTATCCTTTAACGAAGTATCTTGCTCGGCGAAATATTTTTGGACGATGGAATGTGCCTGAAAATTGACATCTTTTTCAATGCGTTTGGTTTCATCAGAAAAAGCCTTCTTTTTTGCTTCTTCTATACGCTTGTGAAGGTCTTCAATCCATTGTTTATCGGTATTTTCCAGTGATTTTCCTTAATAATATACTTGTTCAACCAAAATATAGAGAAATATAAGTGTAATATCAACCTTGTAGCTCACAATTTTCTCTGTCAATCTCAACTTAATATACTATATTCCGTATATATGACATAGCTAACAATAGAAAGGAATAGTAATGCCATTTTTAGTTTTTCTCATTTTAATCGGAATTGGAATAGTTTGGTTTATAGCAAAGTATAATTCACTTGTAATACTGCGAAATCAAGTCGTAAATGCATGGAAACAGATAGATATTCAGTTAAAACGCAGACATGATTTAATCCCGAATCTTGTTAATACGGTACGGGGATATATGGAATATGAGCAAGAAACGCTTAAAAAAGTAATTGATGCCAGAAATGGGGCTGTTTCGGCAAAGAGTGTGGCTGAATCAGCAGTGAAAGAGGGTGAGTTAACGGGTATTCTTACAAAGTTTTTCGCTCTCATGGAGAATTATCCCGCTCTAAAAGCGAATGAAAATGTGAACCAATTACAACAAGAGTTAACAGGAACAGAAAACAAGATCAGCATGGCACGACAAATTTATAATGATATTGCCACGAAATTTAATATTAGTCAGCAGGTATTCCCGGCAAACTTAATAGCAAATCTGTTTAATTTTAAGCTTGCAGATTTGTTTGAAATTACGGTTCAGCAGGAACGTGAAGTACCGGTTGTGGATTTATCTTTGAAAAAATAATAGAAGAAAAAACAGATAAGATTTAAAATGACAAAGTCCCGGGTTCGGGACTTTGTCATATATATAAGTCATACATTCCGATCCCTATAGGGCGGATCAATTTTTCAAGATCAAAACGATAGACCTTAAACATTGAGATTCCTCCTCATTCGTCTGATACATGATGACGAAATCGTCGGAATGACAATGGCTAAGTTTTGCAAAGCCTTTTATAAAACCGTGGAAAAGAAAAGCATCAAAACATTGCTTTGCTTTTACGTAATTCGCGGTATCGTTTTAGTTTACCTTCAATGACGGCGAGTAGAGTTTCTGTATTAAAGGGTTTCATTAAGAAGTCATCAACACCCAACTCTAAACCACTTTTGAGAATTGATTCATCACGTACACCGGAAAGGAAGATAAAGGGAACGGTGACGAGTTCAGGCATTTTTCTGACCTGCTCATAGATGAAGAGTCCGTCAAGGTCTGAATTATCAAATCGCATGTCACAAATAATGAGATCGGGAATAACACTGCGAAGTTCCTGAATAGCATCTTCCGGTGAAGAAGCTGTCAGTACGGTATATCCTGCAAATGTCAGGCTATCTTTTAATACTTCAAGTAAGATTTCTTCATCATCAATCAAAAAAAGTGTAGAGCCGAATTGACTACCCTGTTGAAGTTCCCACATTATTTTACCTTCTACAGAGACATGTTCTTCGATAGAGATGCCATATTTTTTTCGGACACCATCTAATGCACCGGCTTTGGTAGGTGAGATTAACCCTTCCCGCCATGCAGTACGAACAGCTTCAACATAACTTTCAAGTTTTACTTCTCGTTCAAGTGTGTAGTGAATTTCTTCTGCAATGTTGAGTTCTGACCTAATTTTTCTAAGAATGGAACTTTCTTGAGGCGTTGCCATTCCATCGCGCCATGCATCAATCATAATTTTTTTGTAACGCTCAATTTCTTTCGCAGTAGCTACTCTATGAATATTGCGGGTAGGTTCCGGAATCGCCTGCTGGATAGTGTTTGATTTAATGTTTTCTTTTGCAGTGCGAAGCGCTTCTTCCTGTCGTTTACGTTCTTCTTCTTCGCGACGTTTTTTTTCGTCGTGTGCTCTTCGAGCTTCTACAATTCGATCTTTAAAAGCAATGACATACCCATTGTTAGGTTCGTATTTTAAGGCACGATCAACTTCACGATCGGCGGCATCAAAATCGGCACTTTTAATAAAACTATCTGCGCGTTTTAAAAACTCGCCAATCATTGAGGCTCTTTATACGGATTATTGAAATTCGATCTTGTTCTCACGAGGAGGTCGCACTTGGTATAAGGTTGAAAAAACTTGTATATTAAAGCAAAATGAGATTATCTTCACTCCATGGTATCTACAAATTAACGAGAATATGAGTAAAAAGCAACGACAGCAACAACAACCAGAAGCATTGGACCGTCGCTATGATGTGGCGGATATCACATCTATTGATGTTAGTGCCCTTGATACCTTTCCTTATGAGTATGCAGGAAGGGATATTGTCATCAATATCGAGACCGATGAATTTACTGTAGTCTGCCCTTGGTCAGGATTACCTGATTTTGCGATTATTAAGGTGAACTATATACCTAACAAGGTATGCCTTGAATTACGTTCCTATAAGTATTATTTATTATCGTATCGTAATGTAGGTATTTATCAGGAACATGCTGTCAATAAGATTCTTGAAGATTTGGTGAAATGTTGTAAACCTAAATGGATGCAAGTCATTGCTGATTATAATATCAGGGGTGGCGTGCATACGGTTACGAGCGCGGAGTGGGGAAAGAAGAAATGACGACAGGCGTTAAGTAGAAGATTTATTGAAATTATTTCCTTTGCGTTCTTAGCGTTCCCTGCGTTTTTTTAAACTCTTTGTTGTAAGTGATGTATAGTATGGAAAGATTTTTTAACCGCTGAGTGCGCAAAGAGCGCAGAGGAATTTTATATTACCTATATCTATCTTCGATATGATTTCGAAAATGATGTTATGAAAAAATATTTATTTATTGTTTTATCAATTGTATGTTTGGGTGTTACGCTTGATGCTAAAACACCTAAATCAAAAAAAACGAATCCTCCGATTTACATTGCATTCCTTTGGCACATGCACCAGCCAATTTATTGGCCCTATGAAACGGTAAACCAGACTGACCAAAATGGAAGGTATGGATATTCAGTGGCTGATATTCATAACCAACGGATTGGTCCTTATACAACCTGGCCCAAGAATGCAGTTCAATCGGCTATTAATGCAGGCTTGCCTCACGCCGGAGCGCAGGTAAGTTTCTCCGGTTCGCTGATGGAAAACCTGAACAATCTTGAATCGGGTGGAAACGGGAATTTTTCCAACTGGAAATCTTCATGGAATTATATTAAAAATCAAACAACTACTCTTGGCAATCCACGTCTCGATATGGTTGGATTTGGGTATCATCATCCGTTGATGGGGCTGATTGATTATTTAGATATAAGAAAACAGATTCAAGCGCATAAAGCGATGATGGCAACTAATTTCCCCGGAACATATTCCAAAGGAATGTTCCCACCGGAAAACGCTTTTTCTCCACGAATGATACCTGCACTTTCTGCAGAAGGAATTCAATGGGTGTTGGTTGATAATGCCCATTTTGATAGGACATGCCAAAATTATCCGTTTAGTACCTCCGGCAACCTATATGAGCCTAATAAAGCGGACATTTTGAATCCTGACCCAAATGATTGGGTTGCACTCAATGGATTATGGGCACCTACTCGCAATTCTGCTAAATGGGGAAGACAACCGCATTATGTAGAATATATTGACCCGGCTACAGGAACAAGTACAAAGATCATTGCTGTGCCTGCTGACAGGTATATGGGAAATGAAGATGGTCGCGGTGGCTTTGGCGCTCTTAATTATGAAAATGTAATGAGTCAATTAGAGCCGTATAATACCGATGGCAGTCATCCAATACTTATTGTATTGCATCATGATGGAGATAATTATGGCGGAGGAAGTGAATCGTACTACAATAGTAATTTCCAAAGTTTTGTGAGTTGGCTACAGGCTAACCCGACTCGATTTGTTTGTACAACGGTTCAGGATTATTTAGATATGTATCCGCCGAGTACTTCCGATGTTATTCAGGTAGAAAGTGGAAGTTGGAGTGGCGCTGATAATGGTGACCCGGAGTTTAAGAAATGGCTTGGTGATCCCGACGGAACAGGGTACAGTCCTGATAGAAACAGTTGGGGAGTTGTAACAGCCGCAAAAAATATTGTTATGACTGCGGATCAGATTAACTCGGGAAGCACGAACACAACGAACGCGTGGAAGTATATGCTCAATGCCGAAGCAAGCGATTATTGGTACTGGGATGGATCACAAAATGGTATTTGGGACTCTCATCCTACGAGAGCATCAAATCAGGCAGTAACATACGCGCAAACAGTAGTGAGTTCGGGGACAGATTTGACGGGTCCGACTATCTTTCAGCCACAACGTGAACCGTATAACCCCGGAGCGACGGAGTGGGGGATTAATCAATCAAACGATATGACGGTATGGACATACGTCTATGATGTTCACGGGTTGAAATCTGTGAAATTAAAATATCGTACTGACGTTGATGGTGTTAATTCAACAAGTTCAACTCAGAATGAAACATACGCCGCAGGGAGTGAGGTTTCTGTCTGGACGGATGTGGACATGGCAGGAACGGTGAAAACTTCAACTACAAATCCTCAGCCGCTTTACAAAGCGAAAGAATATACATATCAAATTACCGGACAGAATAATGTTTTGTTGGATTATTACGTAGAATCTGTTGATAGCTTTGATAATATCAGTAAATCAGCAATACAGCATGTTTGGATTGGGGCAAATTCAGGCGGTGGTAGTGGTGGAAGTGGGGTGAGTTGGGCTCCCGTCGCGCCAACAAATAATGATACAATTACTGTAACAGTAGCCGGAGCGACACAAGGGGCTAACTTCCATTGGGGTGTGAATAATAGCGGTAGTACATGGCAAACTCCTAATGTTGTGTATCGTCCTGTGGGCTCAACGTTATTTGGAACAGGGCCCGCCGTTCAATCACCGATGAGTGGACCTGATGGGAGTAGTAACCTAACCATTAAAATTGGTCCTTTTAATAATGCCGCACAGGCAGTAAGCAAGATAGCGTTTGTTATTCATTACAATGATAATATTACGTGGGATAATAACAACGGGCAAGATTATCATATCACATTACCTGATACAACTCAACCGACACAAACTTTTACAATGGATGGAGCAATTGACGCTTCTGCGCATCTTGTTGCAACAAATGGCGGATTAAATTTATATTTAGGATGGAATAATTCCGTGTTGTATGTTGCTACTCAATCGGCGCAACAACAGGGTGGAGATATGTTTATTTTTGTCTCCGATTCTCAACGCGTAGGGAAAGCCGCTCCCTGGGCAAAAGCCGGAACAGTTTCTACATGGGGCGCTTTTCTCGCGAATGAAAGTTCGAACAATTACAATGCTTGGATTGATAACACAGGAACAGTTGCAAAATCAGCTGGAGCGTATCTTGAAGGGACGATTAATGTTCAACAAGAATTTGGTACGATTCCTGCCAAGTTATACATCGCAGTAGGGAAATATCAAACAGCGGATGCAGGAACACTTACGGGTCAAGTTCCTGCCGGTAACGGTAATGGTAATATAGAGCCGACAGAATTATATGAATTTGATTATACCTTCCCTGTAATAAGTGTGCCTTCGGCGCCTGTTCTTTCTTTGCCTGCTAATGGGGCAATCAATCAGTTAACGACGTTAAATTTGCAATGGAATGTTGCAAGCACTGCTACCGGATATCAGGTGCAAACATGTGGAGATACAAGTTTTGTGACGACACTTCTTGATGATTCGACGTTAACAGGAACAAGCACTCAGTTGTCGTCATTACCATATAGTACAACGTATTATTGGCGCGTGCGTGCAAAAAATAGTTTAGGATGGAGCGCGTGGTCATCAAAATGGCATTTTGCAACTCAGGCAGAACCGCAACCACCGAATGCTCCATCGTTGGTCTATCCGTTAAACAATGAAGTGAATCAAGCGATTGCGTTTACTTTTCGCTGGAATGTATCAACGGGAGCGACAGGATATGCCTTAATAGTATCTGAAGATTCTACGTTTACAACATCGCTCATTAATGACACGACTCTTACGGATACATCGAAGCTTGTGAACACTCTTGCTTACAGTACGAGATATTATTGGATGGTGAAAGCAAAGAATAGTTTAGGATGGAGCTCATGGTCATCGAAATGGAATTTCGGGACTCAGGCTGAACCGCAACCACCGAATACCCCTTTCTTAGTATTTCCGGCAAATGGGGACACGAATAAACCTATTTC
>OBEQ010982155.1_pt1 | contig 14464 bp, 7 predicted proteins | sample 1670901 | NCBI WGS metagenome assembly OBEQ01 (sample SAMEA104232315, study PRJEB22302) | groundwater metagenome | biome: forest; feature: aquifer; material: groundwater | place: USA | collected 2011-08-07 | depth 5.4 m
ACTCTACCCAGTTCTTTATTTTCGTTTGTTTGGAATGGGAAAGAAATTCCCGATTTATGGGTGGCTGTAAAACCAGGGGCGCCTGGAATTTCTGGTGGAATTGAGATGTCTCTTTGGTGGGATGGAAATGTGAAGCCCCATGTTGTGGTTCGCCAAAAGTCCGTCCGTTTGGTCCATGTGGGGATACTGTGGACTCCCCTTGGATTTGTTATTGAGCAGGTGCAGGGAGAACCCAATTTATTGGGCAAGCGAGTATTTTTGGGAGATAGGGGAGTGGATCTCTTGCAACATGTACAAGCCGCTTTGCAAGAAGATTTGCGTACGGCCTTTACCGCTTATGTTGTAGATGAATTGCGTCGACAACAACCGGAACGCCCAATTTTTTATCGCAAAGGGTCTTGCATGAATTCCATTCCTTTGAAAGCGGCAGGACTTCCTATTCCTGAGGCTTATTCCCTTTCATCCCGTGTGCACAGCGTGGAAGGAGCGGCTCGTTATATTCCTCCCGAAAAACTTTTGGAGATGATTGCCGCCGCTATTGACGAAATGGAAAACCATTTGAGAGCTATCGAAACAGGAACTTCCCATCATCACATGGATTATTGGCACAAAGTGCATTGGCCAGCAGAACTGGCAGAGTTAAGACGTGTCCCTTCCATTTGGAAAAGGTTGGATGACATTGCACGGCGTCTTGGTTTTGAAGAAGATCCTCAACATGTTTCACTTTGGGTTTTACCTCCTAGAAAACCGACACGACCATCTCGTCGTGAAGCTCTTTTAAAAAAAGCAAATGGACGTGTGGGTACCGTGATCGATTCTCCCGAATCTCTTCAAGCATTAGGGGAAGAACTTCTTGTTCCCATGAAATTTATGGTGGTAGAATTGCCAAACGGAAAAAAAGATTTACGTGTTGGAAATAGTCCCCTTCATCGTCGCGAGCATGGGGACGCTTATCATTATTGGATAATTGAAAAAGATCTGGAGGGACAAGAAATTAGCAAGAAGGGGGGGGCTATTTCTTTGGAACGCGAATCATTTTATCCTTTTGATCGCGCTGAATCTCGTTCTGGCTGGACGCACGAAGAATTTTTGGAAGAAGGGGAAGAGGTGGTGGCGGCGGGATATTTGGTGCGGGCCGGAGGAATTTTGTTTATGGATGGCAGGGGCTTGTCCCAAGCGCGTGGGTTTTTGGCAAGTACGTTGCGCGAACAGGTGAGAATGGCCGACACTATTTTCATGGAGAGAGGGGAGGTCAACGTTCACCAGATTCGGGCTGATTTGCCACGGCGACATTATTCAAAAATTCGTTCTCGGACGAATCACCCTTTCCAAGGTGAGGGGGGAGCGGTTACTAGTCTTGCACCATCAGCCGATTTATCCCTAGGCGAGATTGCCGCGACGGAGGGTCTTGCCGAATTTGTGGTTGATTAAAACCCCATCATTTGAATGACCTTTTGCCAGGGCGCTATGAGAATTCCCCCTATTTTTTTTTCAACCTCTCCACAATAAGCCACAACTGTTTGGTGCGGTTTTTTGGTGAATTGAGAGAAATTTTTCAATCCCCGCAGGTCATGAGGACCGACATTTTTTGAAGCTTTGAGTTCGATGGCCCAGACTTTGTTATTTACCTCAACAATGAAATCAACCTCGGCGCCATGCTCTGTTCGGTAAGTGGAGACTCTCACTTCCAAATCCCTGGCCGAAGCTCCCGCCAAGATTTGATTGAAGAAGAGATGTTCGAAGAGAAACCCCTTTCGATCATCGGAAGCCTTGAAATTTCCAAGAAGAGCATTAAGAACCCCCGTGTCAAAAAAGAAAAATTTTGGATGTTGTACAAGTCTTTTTCGTTCACTTTTTGAGAAAGAGGAACACCGATTGACAATAAGAGTATCTTCGAGAATTTCAAAATAACGTATGGCCGACTGGCGCGTGATTTGAGCCTCTGAAGCCAGTTTGCTTAAATCAAGGAATTGTCCCGAACATTGGGCCGCCACAAAAAGGAAACGGGAGAATCCTTCCAAGTTTTTCGTCAAGGCTTCAGCTTGAATTTCTTCCTTTAAGTAAGTAGAACCATAGGATCGTAAACTTTTTGTCTTTTCTTCGAAGGTTTTCTCGGTATAAATACCGGGGAGGGTTCCAGTTTCCATGGCCGAACGGGTGTCCAGTTTGTAATCGAGTTCTCTGCAAGAAAGGGGGCCCAACTGATAGGTGTGGAGGCGTCCCGGGAGAAGATTTGCCTGACCCCGTCTTAATTTTCTGGCGCTGGATCCAGTAAGGTAAAATCGAGGGGGAGAGGGTTTGTGATCCAACAAAGATTGGATCGTATTCAGCAGACTGGGCAAGCGTTGTACTTCGTCGATAAAAACCGTTTTGTAATTTCTAACCGCAAGACGCTCTTTAAGTTCGGAAGGGTTTCTGACGAAATCAACGTAAGTTTGCTCGTCCGCTAAGTCAAGGGTGAGATCAGGAGAAAGTTTCTTGATCAGAGTCGATTTTCCTGTCTGCCGGGGACCTAATAAGAGAATACTTTTTTTGCCATGAAGGAGTTTGTCCGATAGTGTTCTTGTCAGCATGGATCAGCGCCTCCGGCGCTTCAGATACCGTGAGCTCTGCGAACGGTATGAGGTCATAATACCGCGTAATTTGACCGAATGTCAATAAGTAAATTTTTAACTCTTGTCCAGCCGATGGTGAGCCAAGTTTGTGGAAATTTAAACTTGTTTTGACATTCCATTGACATTTTATTTTTTTAGCAACTTTTTTGACCTACTGCCGATAAAGGAGGGTATTAAATGCACATTCATAAGGTAGGTGAGGATACTTCAAATAATATGTCTTTAGAATCTGTACAATTTTTGGCCGGTCTGTTTCAGCTCCATGATAGGTATGGAGAGCTTCCAACGCGCGATGCCACCATGGAACCCAAGTGGGAACAGCTGCGCGATGATGTAGCGAGCGGTCGACCTAGCGCTCAAGATATCCAAACTGTGCGCCATATGTTGCGGGCCGTATTAAGAGGGCATGAAGATACTACTAATATGGATCCTCTTGTTTGGGGGGTGGTCCGCTGGATGGGAGCCGTCGATCATGCGGTGGAGCGGAGAGTTCCGGTTCGGCAACATGACGCAAGTAATAATATATCTCTTATCTTTTCCCAATGGGGGATTGATCCCCTGCGTTTAAGCTTACTTCTTTTAGTGTCGAGTTGGACCCCCGATATTACCCCCGTTCAAGATGGTTTGGAACGGTATCTTCAGCTTTCTCCCGATTTGCGGTCCCATTTTACCAGCGCGCAAAACGTATTAGATGAAATAGTAGGGACCATTTTAAGTTTGAAACCACAAAACATTACCCCCGATTTTCGTGCTTCTTTAAGGGAAATTTTTTCTCCCGAAGTCAAAAGATATCTCAATCAAATGTATGTTGACCTTCGGACATTACTTTTCGAACATGGTGATCATTGGGTTTTACTTTATAACGATATTCAGGATCGTTTGTGGGAAAGTGAGGCCCCCGTTCATGTCTATTGGGCGGACATTAATATGACTTCCATCAACGAGCGGGATCCCGATGGTAGGTATGGAAATGATTTTTTGGCTGTCGTGGGGGCTTGGTTGAGAAGTCGGCGCAACTTACAAGGGGTTGTCCGCAATATTCAAAGAACTAGTTTTCAATTTATTGCCGATTCTGCCGCGGCTGTCGCTAACACAATGCGTGATTTTTCTGCTGATGTTTCTCATGGCCTGACCTCCAATCCTGTTGCTGATCCCACTATCGTTGATGATTTTGTGCCCGAAGCGGTGGTTTCCGAACGAATCATCAGCCGTGAAAATATTTATGACTATGCTATCCAATCTTTGGAGGATCTCGATGCTTTTGCCTCGGTGATTGGATTTAATGATATGTTTGGTGGTGACGATCTTACGAAGGGTGGGCTAGAAAGAGCCAAAGAGCGTCTTCATGGAATTCCTCCTGATTTTCGTGGAATTCGTCAAAGTGGTAGTCTTGCTCTCATCGATACTCTCAATGCTCTGATCATCAAGGCGATTTATGAAATGAATGGAAGGCTAGCCGCACAAAACAAATTTTTTGAAAAAACAGATCTATCGTCTGTTCCCGTTGATTTTTCTACGACCATGAATCCCTCTACTTCTATGGATCCCTCTGAACAGGGAGGGCGTGCTCACCCTTTTCAAATTTTCCGCGAACGCGATTTACCTCGGCCGGCACAAAAAGAACTTTATGACCAATGGAAAGGTTTTGAAGTCAGAAAGGCAGGCTTTGTAAATCCGGGGCAATATTTTCCATCACGCAATCCAGAATTGCACGATAAGCCGGATGCGGCACCTACCTTTAACAAAGGTATCGATAAAATTCCTTTGTTGCATATCGGCGACAATGGCTCCACGTTTTTTCATCTACGTGTGGCTGAGTTTCTAAGGCTCGCTCCCCGTTTAGGGAGGTTGAAAGGGGAAATATCACATCGACGTGAAGGGAGCCCGGGGGGAGCCAACGACCGGTTTCTCGACCGGTTATGGGAATTGGCTCATCTGCCAGATAATAGCGAAAATCTGGATATAGAAACCGTTCTTTGGGCCTGGCAACAAGAAGCGAAAAAGCTCTCGGAGGTCTATCATCAGGTGTATGCTGTGGCGGTGACAGATCTTCGTCACGCGTGGACCCCCAAACAACATGAAACCTTTGCTGTTCCGCGTTATCGGGGTGAGGAGGAAATGCATGCCGATTTTGTGGCACAGGAAATGGCTTTGCAGGGATGTGATGCTGTAGCGGCCTTGGAGTATGATTCATGGAGTGCTTACCAAGCGAAATTTCCTTCCACGCAGGTAGATGATAAAGCTTTTAACCGTGTGCGCGATGCCTTTTTTGTGAAAGCCCATGCCTTAGGCCTTCCGCCCCCCATCATTCGGCCGGCAGGAGGCGACCATGTCTCTGTGGCCTTTGTTGACCCGAGCCTGCAGTTACCTGCTAGAAGTCAAGCGCATGTAACCAAATTGTTTGGCGATGAGCCGTTTCATGATTTTAACAAGGTGGAGATGCAGGAAATTTCTTTCAGGACTAGATCTCTGCCCGCACGTCTTGTGTTGGCCTCTCTTGCCGAAGGATTAAGACAAACTCTTCAGTTAAATGCCGAAGTGAAGATTAAGCTTTCAGCATCCAGAGATATTTTGTCAGTTACCTTACCCACACACAATCAAGACAAAGCGGAAGTGACATCAGACAGAGTAGCCTCATGGTTTAGAAGTCATAGCGTGGTTGTGGAGCATGCTCCTGTTGTTGTGAAAAATATTGCACGACTTCCCATGTGGCTCTTGAAGGGGGAAGATACTCAGATAGCGAAAAATTGGTATTTTGGAACCAACCCGCCAAGAGGATATGAACCCTACAAGAAAACAGCGACTATCAGTTTGGCCATTGATACCTTTCCTCCAATAACCAATGTGGCAGGCCTTCTTGATTTTAAAGCGGCGGAAAAACGTGCCAACGTGGCCTTGGCCGATGTAAAAGTGTCGGCATGGCCAGCCAAAGCGGGATTGGTGAGAGTAGCGGCGCCCCATTTACCAACAACAACAACTCAGCGTGAATTAGAATCCCACGGCTTTAGAGGGCTTGTGGATCCAGCACTGATGAAATGGATTGACCATCATCCTGACGTTAAACATCGTCTCTTGGTACTTTTATCGGAACATTCCAATCGGTCGCAGGTAGTGAAATTTCTGCAAGAGGCTCGAAATACAGCTGGACTCCCTGCTCGAGCAGAAAACTTGTCTCCCGGTATGCAAGAGATATCAGATGTTGAGAGCGAAACGGTAATGGACGCAGCTACTCTTACTACACTTCTAGAATAAGAAAGGGGGGCCAAGAATTTTATGCCTCCTATTAAAGTAAATCTTCTTTTTCCCCAGACAGGTGTGTGGAGCATTCCTTTGGTTGCTCCGTCAGCAGAGCCATTGCCGACAAATTCCGTAGGACGTTTACATCGTTTAGTTGAAGGGAAACAGAGAGTGAGTGGAGGCCAGCCTTCTGCCGCTCCCAATTTGGCGACGCTTTTTTTTGAACTGTTTGGTGAGTCGGGGGGCTCTTTCAAAAAACTTCCGATGCCGATTCAAGAACAGTTAATCGACTTCATCGATGATTGGGTTGCCTCCAGCTTTCTTCTTTTCCAGCATATTTCCCCCGCTCAGGGGGCTCTTTTGAAATGTCGTTCGGCTATCGACCAGTGGGTTGAAGCCAAAGGGAGACGCAAAAAAGATTTGAGTGTGGGCCATCTTTTTACCCATCTTCGTCAATTTGAAGAAGTGAGAAACACTGTTTTGTTCAATCCCTCCTCGTCTTCTTTTTTGCCATTTGAGGCGATTCCGAGGGGGGAGGGTTTTCGTTCTTTGTCCGATCATGGAGGAGTACCCGATACCGTTTTGATAGGAATGCCCGAAGACATGAAAACGGCCAATCTTTTTTCGCGGATTTTTCTTATCCGTACTTATTTGGAACATTTTTCCAAATGTCGTGTGATTTTGTCAATTGGGGCCGACGATGTTGCCTTACTTCAATGTTTGTTGGGCGACATGATTTCAGCATCTGAACGTAAACGAATTAAAATCGTACCGGAACCGGGGATTGCCCACTTGCTTGAAGCGCGTTTGGAGTGGGTTCGGGATGGAGTGATGTTAGCCCACGATCCTGTTACTGACAAAACAAAACTGTGGATGCATGACTGTTTGGTGAGTCTTATTCCTGATACTCTGCAGGCTTTTGAAAAATCAACTGGTGCAAAAAAAGCCGACTTTTTTCTTTCTGCAATATGTGAAGGGGGACAATATCTGCACGGCTCGGAGGTTGTGTTGGTGGGGATCGATGAACTCAGCAAATATGCGGATAAAACAAATCTGCATATTTGTGAAAAAGCGGATCGCGAACAAGCCCTACAAGATTTTGCCGATGGTTTGGGAAAGAGAGTTGTTTTTGTGGGAGATCTTGTGAATGGGCAGGCGCTTTATCACCTGGATGTGTACATGACTCTTTTGCCCGACGGTACCGTCACGGTCACCGATTTTAGAACGGGATTTGATTTCTTAAAAAATCTGAAGCCGGCGGACTTAAATGAGATGATGGATCGGTATTCCCAAGAAATGGTTGTGTTTGAAGAAAATACAGATTGGGGAGATTCTTTTTATCTTCCTCTTCTTCGAGACCGCAAAAAAAATGGACCGTTGTGGCAGCGCACAGAAAAATGGGCGTCGTTTATCCAACAAGCTATCGATCGTGAGGCCGCCCAACTAGAACAGGTTGGGTTTAGTGTGAGACGAGTTCCCGGATTTCCTTTTCTGACAAATGTCGGAGGGCTTTCGTACGCTAATGTTAATTTTCATGAAACGCCAATCGGTGAAACGGTGATGATGATGCCGAGTTATGATCCCCGGTTGGATGCCAAAGCTATCGAGGCTTATCGCCAAGCTGGGTATGCAGGAGAAATTATTCCTGTTTCCGGAATGCCCGACATGCCTTTGAAATATGGTGGCGCGGTTCGTTGCATGACGGTGGTGCATACCCGACATTCGAAACGAATTACGGGCCACCGTCATCCGTCTCCACAGACTCGAGGCACTCAACAAATAACCGGTGACGCCGCTGTTGTCGAAGGCGCTAGAACAATGGCCGATTTGCCGGCAGCCGAGGAAATAATTGCGGAGGTGGGATTATGAATCTTTATGTGCGGTGATAAATTTCTCAAAATTGTGGGGGTCAATAATAGCCACTGTTTTGTTCAGTGCCCGTAAGGTTGGGGAGGTTGAAAGTTTTACTTCGTACAGGTCGAAGGTGCCTTTTTGTTTAATGACTAAGTCCACCTCTTTTTTTTCTTTGGCGGAATACCAGAAAAAAATTTCAGGATACTGGCGTACGGCATGGTTGATGACCGCCGCTTCAAAAAATCTCCCTCGTTCTTCTTTCTTCTCCATTCTTGTTTTGATCCATTGGCTTAAGTTGGTGTTTCCTTCACGCCAGCAGACAGCAATGGTCGTCAGCAACGGATCGATAAAATAAATTTTTCTCGCTTTTTGAAAAGAGGGTCCCTTCAAGTCTGGATCGTAGCAGTAATGAATGTGGCACAAAAAAGTGTCTTTGAGATGTTCCACATATTCCAACGCTGTTTCGTGGCTTTTGACCGGGCTATTTTCGATGAGCTTGGGCCAGGTGATGCGGGTTCCCATGGTTTCGGCAATGCGAAAAAGAATTTGTTTGAGCGTTTCTTGCCGCAGACCATAACGGCTGGCGTCTCCCACAATCCAGTTGCGGTAAATGTCGTAGGTGCTGTCGGCGACATATCCCAGCGTGACAAAATCGGCAATGGCCCGCGGAAAACCACCGATGTGCATGTAAATATCGAGAAGTTCCTCAAAAGTTTTTTGTCTGAAATAATCCAGGTTTTTAAGTTCAGTCATCGTTAACGGAAAAAGTTTTAAGTCTTTTCCTTGTCCTCTTCGTCCGGGGAGACGTTCGCTGCTTTCTTTTAAGTCCCTGGCATTGGATCCGGTTAAGACCAGAGTTGCTTTTTGAGTGAGCCCCTGGTTGGCGATAAAAAGGATGGCTCTTTGCCATTCCGGCACGAAGGAAATTTCATCTAAAAAAAGATAAGTGCGTTTGTTTTTTCTTTGTTGGAAAAAGTGGGTCAGAATTTCGATCAATTCCTTGAAATGAGTGATCGATTCACAACTGCAATACAAAATGGATTTAGTGTTGACCGATTCATGCAAAAGACGCTCAATCATCATTTTGATCATAGTTGTTTTACCCACCTGCCTGGGGCCACGAATGATGAAAATATCTCCGGCGCCAAATTGAATTTCATGCACCAAAGAGGGGGTATAACGATAAGATTTATCTTTGATGGCCAGCAGATGTTGATCCTCTTTGACGGCCATAGGGTTTTCCCACCAAGGATTTTGGGACTGAACCGAGGAAAAAGTGGAGGATTTAGATATCATAACTATATAGAATAATTAAATTTTATTGAAAAAAGAATAATATGCGATTCCATTCGCATATTATTCCAAATATAAAAAAGAATGTAAACAACTTTTATTGCGGGTATCCGATAAAGGGGATTATGAGTCCTCCCAATTACTTTCGCGTCAATGATTTTATCTATGACTCGGATGTGCGGCAGTGGGTGCAAGAGGTCACATCCCCCGACGCACTGGCGCCGGCGCTTCGGGCTATGGCAGAAGGAGAAGCACGGATTGCTCAGTTTGTAACCACCACCAGTTTTGGAAGACATTTTGGAATAATGGATTGGCTGGGTTCGCGTGAGGGTTTTAATCCGCGCCATGTGGCCGCTTTTGGTTTGGGGAGAACCGCCAGCGAGTTGCGTGAATTGGCGTTGTTGTTTCGTGGCGCCACGGTCACTGGTTTTGATGGAAGCCTTGCAGTTCTTGAACAAGCTCATCATCCCGTTCCGGTTGATTTTATTACTCCGCTCAATGTTCTTTTTGCGGGTTACGAATCTTATCTGGAACGCTTGGGAATTGGTCCAGACGAATTAAAGCGTCACAATTTTCGGTATGGGGTTGGAAGAGATGTGACCCGACGGATTGATTCCCGCTTTCTCCGATTTGGTTTGGATCCGGTACCAACGCCATCGGGAAGTTATGGAGTGATCACCTGCTTTAATGTTTTGGAACATTTGGTTCGGCAAGCGAAGGACAATCTTATTTTGGCTAAAATTTTTTCCCTCGAATTAGCCAATGCCCTCGAAATGGGAGGATGGCTTGTTTTTGATGGATTAGCCTGTCATGTTTTGCCGGCTCCCGTTGCCAAAGAGTTTGGCTTAGAAAGAGCCACCCTTTTTTTCCCCAGTCTCGACAACAACGCGTCTTATGTTTCCTATCACAAAACGCATCATTCCTGTCTTGACGAAGTTGTCCAGTTGGCGCGCGCCGCACTTGTAGAAGGGGCGCGTTTGGTAGGCGGGCTATCGACTCCGGCACACCAGCCTCCGTTAACTTCGGATGATATTTTGAGCCGGCTCAAATCGGATGGTCACGTTTCTCTTTTCTTGACGAATCACGCTGATTACACACTTTCCAATACCGAAGAACCGATGGGATTCATTCGAATCGGCGTGGCTGGCGCCACCCCTTTCAATCAGGAATATATTTATCAAATCCGTCTGGGTGATGTAGTGGTGGGGATTCTTGCGTTGACCATCGACAAAAAAAATATCCATGCCAGTGTAAATTTGTCAGAACTTTCACAGGGAATAGAAGAAGTAACTCATCGTGTGTATTGGCACTTAAGCCGTCTATTGGCCCGGGAAGCGTCGTTGTGGGGAAGGGATCTCCAATGGCATTTTCGTTCTCCAACCGAACATGAAACTTTTTCGGGAAGTTTGGCTTTGATGGATCAAGAAATTTTTTTTGATCCGTTGGAATATATTGTGACGGGAAAATCTTTTCGCCCCTTTATTTCTTTTCCCGGCGACCCTGATTGGAACGAATTAGCGCGTCTTAAAAATCGTTGGGCTGTAGAAGTAGAAGGGGCGGGAGCTCCCACCATGTATGGTGTGTACCAAGTGGTGAATCAAGTTCCCGATTATTTGCTAACCACCGACCGCAACGCCGCCATCGCCAGGGTTGATTCTCCTTTGGCTATTAATTTGTATTACGGAAAACCGACCACGCGCGTTATTTCCTGGATGCATGGCGACGAGCCCTCTGGCTTTCAGGCGATGTTGAATTATTTTGCCGACCCTCTCAACGATCCGCCGACCAATCTTTTGTTTCTGATCCATAATCCTAAGTCGGCCAAGGCTGGGCCTACTCCCTTTACTCATCGTGTTGTTCCAGGTCAGCTTGACCCCAACCGTTTGTGGTATCGTGCTACCGATCGACAAACTCCTCATGCTTTTCACGTGCGGCAGGTGATGGAAATTTTTAAAACAACGGGAAAATTGGAAGCGATGATCGATTTGCACAACACAATTACCGATCCCCCATTTTCTGTTTTAACCGGAGAGAGACATTCTCTTCATTACGAATCGTCCCGAATGTTGGCGGAGGTGTTGACCGGCGAGACTCCGCGTGAATCTCCGCATGTTTTATCCACCATTGAAGCGGGGCTGAAACCCTTGATGCCCGGCGTGACGATTGAATGCGGCCCGCGCGGTAGTGCAGAAGCGGATCAGTTTGCCACCAAAGTGTTGCGTCATTTTGTCTCGGTTCCGGTGGGATTTTTGAACGGCCACGGTGCTTCCCATCATCACGCGCGTCATGCAAATCACACTTCCCCTCACGCCGTTACCACCCCTGTTGTTACAGAAGCCAACACAGCGGCCGAGATGTCGGTGGAAGAAATAATTGTGGAGGGATAGTGCGCCCCAATAACTTAGAGTAAATTACCCTAGCAACTTTTTTCGGAAGGGATCGATAACGAACCATGTCTATTAACACATCACGAATTTTTACCCTTCTTTATGGAGAGGTTTTTTCTGTTAAAGATGTAACGACCGCTTTGGCCTACCTTAGAATGAGGGCTCCGGATGTTATTCGTCAGGAACTAGCTGGCCATTCTATTAGTTCCGATGATTTTGATTTTCTTTTAAATCAGGCTGAAGAACTTCAACAGATTACTCTTGGCGCCACCGGCCCATCCGTCGACAAGAGTGCCGAGCGTCTGGGAGATCACCCCCCGGGGGCACGGACTCGAGAGGGTGTTCCTATTATCAATTCGGCATCTCTTTTTGGATTGGATCAAAACGTTTTAGTGGAAATTACAGATAATCTCAGAGAAATTGAAGGAATAAGTAAAGGGGGAAATCCTTTTCGGGCGGCGCTGCTTGAGTTTGAGATGATTAACCTCTTCATGAATTTGGTGAAAACAGAGGAGACCTTGCGAGAGAGGAGTTCTTACAGTATGGCGCTTGCCATGTCTGGGGCTGCTTCCCTGGTCGAAAGTATGGTGACCCATTCCGACAATCGTAATCAATTGGTTGAGAACGTCGGTTTGCTAGAAGAGGGGGCCTCTCCTTTTAGAGATAATAAACGGATCACCCATTGGGGCCTCGAGGGAATTTTAGCCGTACTTTGGATTCATTCAGGATCTATGAATTCAAGTGGAGCTTTGGCTTACAGACCGATGAATCCCCCTCTAGCCATAGCCGCCATGGGACAAGCCATTTTCGATTTTACGACGGCATCAGCGGGCCTACATCATCTTTTAAAAAATGGAACGATCACCGATAAATGGGAAAGACATTTGGTGGCCTACACCATCGATTGTTTGTGTCGAAGAGTCAGGCAATTAAGAGATGATCTTGTGAAGTATGAAACACAGCTAGAGGCTTCTCCAAAAAAATGGTCACGAGACATAGTTTGGGTAGCCAAAGCCCAAGCGGCAAGTATCACGCAAACTTTAGAGGAGCTTTTTCGAACCAGGAATCCCGAAGAAATATCCAAGGACTTAAGAAGCGAGTTTGGTGAGGCGATGACGGCGACCGCTCTTTTGCGTGAAAACGAATATGACACCCGACAAAGCAGTTTTTGGATTTTAGATTCCCTCGCCATTTTGGAAGCGGCCTTTGAAGGGCCGGTGACACTCAACCCCGACTGGGATGAGCCGGGCGAAGTTGCTTATTCGATCATTCATCCTGCGGCTCTTAAGTTGAGTCGCTTAGGAATTGATTTTTCCAATCCGGAGGAGGTGAATTTTGTTTTGCCCGAGAGAGAGTTGAATCCGGACAATCGAGATAAAATCCACGATCAACTTTTGCAGATTGTGAATCGGGTGAGAGACCAAGCTCCATTTGTAGCGACACACATCATGACGGTGACGACGGGTGAGATGCTTCGTCCCTATGTGAGGGATGCAAGTACGGGAGAATTTGTACCGATGCGATTCAGTGGCGGCTCGTCAACATCGGGTGGAGGTGACCCAACAAGAAATCCCACATCTGGTGGGCGCAATGATCCGGACAAAGCGAAATCTGCCAGACATGCAAAACACGATCATCACGGCCCGGAATCCTCTCATCCTGTTGAAACTCACGCCGTCGACGCGGTGTTTGCCGGCATGGACACAGCTGCGGGATTGACCGAGATTGTGGCGGAATTGGGGATCTAAATAATGCCATCAGGAATTTCACAAGTTGGAAGCACAGTTCAAGAGCACTGGTTTGAGGATTTTGATCAAGAAGAGCTTCGCCTAGCATTGACCGCGTTGGAGCGCAAACAAAAGCGGGGTGATCCATTTATTACGACAACAACTTTTGGTAGGCATTTTGGGTTGATGAATTTTTTGTTTCGCCGTTTTGACTCTTTCGGAAGAGGCCCCCAACGAGTGGGAGTTTTTGGAATGGGAAAAAGTGCCAGCGAGCCGCGCGAGTTGGCGATGCTTTTTCCCGATGTAATTGTTGAGGGCTTTGATGGAAGTGTAGAGGTTTTGGAAGCGGCTACTCATCCGGCTCCGGTTTTTCAGATTAATCCCAAGCTTTTAGATCAGCCTGCTTATGTGGAGTATTTGTCTCATCTTGGAATCTCTCGAGAAAAATTAGTGGCTCATTCTTTTTCGTATCCTATTGAAAGGGGGATAAGTGCCAGGGTGCATCCTCACCGGCTTCTTTTTGGTGCGGAGCTGGTTCCGGCAATGTCTCCAGGTTTGGGGTTGGCGACCTGCCTGCATGTTTGTGAACATTTTCCAAATGTTCTTTTAGCGAGGCTTCTTGGGCTTGAAATGGCGACAACTCTGGAAGTAGGGGGGATGATGGTTTTTGATGGAGGTCCCTTTGCCCCCTGGTTTTTATCGGATGCAGAGGGGGAAGAATTAGGCTTTGATGTTCAACATCTCCGTTTACCTTGTATCTCTCATACTTCATCTTCTGGTGATTACAGGATAACGACAATGGCTTACAAGGTTTACACAAAGAGAGAAGAAGCCCCTCTGGCCGAATTGGCGGAGTTGATTCGAAAGAATGTGGCTCGCGAGAGACAGTTTTTTGCAGAGAGAAGAAGCGCAAGAGAACTTCATCATTCTCATCGTTACCAACATGCAACCCATCACGATGTCGCGCATGCCGGTGGTGTTCCCGCTGTTGAGGCAGCAGCCAACGCAGAGGCCGAGTTGCCGGTGGAAGAAATAATCGCCGAGACGGGGCTATAAATTCTTACTTAAAGATTAGCCTGTCCTCTTTTGAGTTTGCGGGCGCTGGACCCGGTCAATAAAAAATGCAGAGGCTTGTTTTCGATAGTTGGGGGGGTATTGGGGTCAACTCTTGAAACTTGACACATTACAATTTTTTCTCTAAGTAATTTTATTATGGCACGTCCGATTCGAGTTGAGTTTGAAAACGCTTGTTATCATGTCATGGCACGGGGCAATGAGAGGAAGCCGATATTTTTTTCGGATAACGATCGACATCTCTTTCTGAAAACTCTTGCTGAGGCCATTGAAAAAT
>OBEQ011085225.1_pt1 | contig 14464 bp, 24 predicted proteins | sample 1670901 | NCBI WGS metagenome assembly OBEQ01 (sample SAMEA104232315, study PRJEB22302) | groundwater metagenome | biome: forest; feature: aquifer; material: groundwater | place: USA | collected 2011-08-07 | depth 5.4 m
AAGAGTAGCAAAGCCGTATTAAGAGAAAGAGAAAATTATGCAAGAAATGTAAGAGAACCTATATTCCTTTTAGAAAATGGAAACAGACTTTGCTCGAGAATTCATTCTTGCACGAAAAATAATGTAACTTGCACGGAAATACAAACTACTAAAAAGTAATCAGAAAGCTATAAATACAAAACTATTTTCAAAACTCAATGCTAAAGAAAGATCATCTGAAAGAAAAGGCTAAGAATAAAGCTATAATAGAAGAGCAAATAAAGATACTGAAAGATCTTACAAATAGAGTAAAGAAGATTAATAAAACAATTAAGAATATTAACTTTAATTAGGATAGTATGGAAATTTGCGAACATTGTGGAGCAGGATATGATATATTATCTTTCAAAGAAGATACTAGAGTAAGTAATGGTAGATTTAATGCTGGGGCTAAGTTTAAAGATGAAGAGTATCTTTGTGATAAATGTTCTGAGAAGTCGTTAGAGCAATAATCCTAATCAAAGTATTGCCTATGCGAAAGGTTAAAAATTAAGTTTTCTTATAATAGAACATGACCAACTTATTGAAGGCTTTATTAAATCTTCAGACTTATGCTGATAATGATCTAAATAAGATTACTAAACTAAGTAGGGGGATCTACGGCGGTATAAGAATAAACAAGGTTGGTGATCCTCTAGAATTATTTGTTAAGGATATGTTTTGTAACAGTTTTCGTTTATCTCCACAACAAAAAGCAACTGCCTATGCTAGTATTTTCTCACACCAGGGAAGTCAAAATAACCCTCCAGATGCAATGATTCTTAATGGAGATGCATTAGAAATAAAGAAAGTTGAAGGTTTTAATGGATCCACAATTGCTTTAAATAGTTCATTTCCAAGAGTAAAAATATTTTCAACAGACCCCATGATTTCTGATGAATGTAGAAACTGTGAAAATTGGACAGAAAAGGAAGTTATTTATTCAGTAGGACACCAAGAACAAAATAAAGTTAAAGCATTAATCTTTGTTTTTGGAAACTGTTTTGCAGCAGATGCTCAAATCTATGAAAATATTAAATCCAAGATAATAGAAGGAGTATCAAAACTAGGTCTTTCTCTATCAAAAACAAAAGAAGTAGGAAGATTAAATAAAATAGATCCTCTACAAATAACAGATATGCGAATTAGAGGTATGTTCCAAATAAAATCTCCTATAAAATATTTCTCTAATTTTGTAAAAATAGAGACTAATAAAAAATTGTCCGTATTTGCAATAATGAGAAAGAGTAAATTTGATAGTTTTTCAAAAGCAGAACAGAAACTAGTCTTGAGTAAAATGAATGTTTCAAATATTAAACTTAAAGAACCAAATAATCCTTCTAAAAACTTTGAGGCTGTTCTAATTTCATATAATTTCTAGAAATATTCATTATATCCCTTTTTATCCTTTCAGCCATAGCACTAGCCAAATTGACAGGAACAGCATTTCCTATCATCTTATATCCTGCAGCTATATCTTTATAATAGAAGATAAAATCGTCTGGAAAAGTTTGTATCTTCGCACATTCTCTAACTGATAATCTTCTATAAAGATGCTCTTTCCCTGGAACAAAAATTCTTTTATTTTGTTCGATAAATCTCATTTTTGGAGCATTAGGATGAATTGGAGCATGTCTCCCTCCTGCCTGAATAGTAAAAGATTGCTCATCCCAATTTCTAACTCTATTTCTAGACATATAGATTGTTGAAAATCCTCCATTCATATATTCATGATTTGGAATTTTCATAATACCATTTGACTTATTTTTTTCACTAGCTGGTTTTGGTGCAGGCAGATTTCCAATAGTTTCCTTTAAAGTATGTAATCTTAACGAGGCTTGAGGAAATTCAAAAGTTTTACAAATTCTTTTATGATAACCAACAATAAAAACTCTTTTCCTTTCTTGTGGTACACCATAAAATTTAGAATCTATCATTTTAAATGAAACATTATAACCTAACTTTCTAAATTCTTCAATTATTTTCATAAATTCTGGAAGATGTTTAGGAGATAATATACCTGGAACATTCTCTGCTAGAAAAAATAGTGGTTTTTTGTCTTTGATTATTCGAAGATATTCATAGAATAGTTTTCCTCTAGGATCGTCTATTCCTTGCATACTGCCTGCTAAACTCCATGCCTGACAAGGGGGTCCACCTATTATTCCAATAGCATTTGGAATTTCATCAGATTCTATTTCTGCAATAGATCTTTTATCTATTTGTATAGGATGATTTTTTTCAAAAGTTTCCCATACATCAGGATCATTATCATTTGCAAATACTAATTCAAATCCCTGATTAGTAAAACCAAGATCTAATCCTCCTGCTCCGGAAAAAAGAGATATTATTTTCATATTAAACCTTCTCGCACCATTCACAAGTTTTTTTAGGACACTCGCCTTTTAATAGCAAGATAGCATCCTTATAATCCTTTCTCTTTGCTTGAAACAGATTATAAACCATAAACCTCTTTCATCATTTCTTCAACATTATTTTGACTTTCTTCTTGCTTTTTTGATTTATTTTTATATCTTTCTAAATTTGAAGAACAAAACTCACATCTACTTTTTGGAAACTTGTTATTTTTCAAAACTTTTTCAGCTTCTTTAAGTAGAGGAGTTACATTTTTCACTTCAATTTCAACTTTGATTAGTTTGTGTTCCATTTTTAAATTATTTTGATTATCCATATCTTTTATATAATAAAATAAGATATACCCAAAATCTTCTGTTTTATAACCTAATTTTCTCAATATGTAATTATAAAATTCAAGTTGGAGCTTATATTCATATTTTTCTATATCTTTTCTAAAATTCTCTTCAGTACAATTCTCCGGTGATTTTGATGCGGTTTTAATGTCCAATACAATAAGTTTATGTCCATCTGTTAAAACATCATCAGGATTTGCATCTAAATTTTGAAAAGTTGGTTCTCCACTTCTTGGATTTTTCCACTTATTATGTGTTTCATGGTCTATCAACCGAAAAGATTCGATTTCGGGTATATTTAATTCTGGTGGTAGCTTTCCAGACATCCTATAATCATAAAATTTCTCAAGAATCCTTGCCTCAATAGTGTTTGGTAATTGTGATTGCCATGCATTTTGCCTACTGATTCCATGTTTTATATGCCACCAAAAACAAGATTCACATTCTTTAAGTAATTTTAAAGAACCATAGGATATATTTTTTATATTAATTGTTTTTACCATGTTATTTATTGTACTCCGTTATCATTTCTTGAATTGCTTTTGTTGGGTCTTTTAATTTATATATTGATTTTCTTGCGTCTGTTTGGTCCATTTTCATTTCTAGCCAGTTTGCCTTCCTTAGTTCCGAAAGGAAAACAGCATTAGCAGAATCATTATTGAAAAGTTTTTCAACGTCCTTCTTTGTAAATTCCTTATCTTTAAATTTACTCCAAAGTTTTGAGTATCTTTTCATTATCCATTCTGGTAAGTGTTTTGTCATCATATCACCTCAATATATTTAATAAGTTATAGACTTATTATATAATTAAGAGTATATAAAGTTTTCTAGAACCACAAATTTTCAGGTCATCCAAATAATCTTTCTCGACATTCTTTACTGCAAAAAAATCTTTCATCCTTTGTATCTTCTTCACCTAACCAGTTAATCCCCGGTTCTTTTATGTTTTCCTCACACATAATACAATTTTCCATATTATTGTTTAATAGCTTATTATTTATATTTTTCTGACTACTTCTGAGTAATCTATTAAAAATTAAAAACAAAAGATTATTAAGCAATAACTTATTCAAAACAAAATGAATAAAGCATTAATAATAAAAGTTGAAATCAAAGACGATCAAGTTGCAACCGGAATAAAGACAAGGGGATTTAATGTCGATTCAATGTCGGATCAATTAGAAATCCTTGGGATATTGGAAAATCTTAAGCAAGTTCAATCTGAAAAGATAAAAGAATTACATAGGTTTGAAAAATAATTTTTGATGTTTTTGCTTGTCTGGGCAAACGACTACTGTCCGTGCAAAGCCTTTGAAACAACAAAATATTTAAACGAACAAACTATCAAATAATATGCAAAAACAAATACAAAGACCATTAAAACAAGTTATTGGTAAAGACATGACTATAGCTGAAATACTTACTGTTTTTCCTGAAAAAACTCTTGATATATCTGAAGTAATGAGAGAATTTGGAATACATTGTGCAGGTTGCGGAGCGGCTTCATTTGAAACACTAGAACAAGGAGTTTTAGGACACGGATTTTCAACAGCAGATTTGGACAAACTTGTAATTAACTTAAATGAATTAGTTGGTTCTCCTACAATTCAAAAGAAAACAAATGCTGAATTTAAACTAACAAGTTCAGCAATTGCAAAACTTAAACAAGTTATTAAAGAATCTAAAAAAGAAAACTTAAGAGTATCTGTATTAAGAGGCGGTTGTTCTGGTCACACATATAATCTAGAATTATTAAAATCAACACCACAAACAGATCTAAAGAAAAGTCAAGGCGGAATCAGAATTTCAATAGATCAAAAGTCTGTGGAATTTTTAGATGGAGTTACATTAGACTATGTTGACACATTAAATGAATCAGGCTTTAAATTCAGAAACCCCAACCTAAAGAAAGAATGTGGGTGTGGTAAAAGCTTTTCTTAAAATATTATTCAATATATAATAGTTTATTCATTTGTAAATTATAAGAACTATTTAGTTCTTCTATAACTTTTACAATATCTTCTTTTATAGAAGAATTAAATATTAATGCTGATAACTTTCCATTATTAAAACCTATTTCAACTAGTTTTTGATCATTTCCTCTAAACCAGCTTCTATTTTCTTCATTTATTTTTAGTACATAATGTGCGCAAGATAAATTGGAACCAAAAATTATACCATCAACTTTAAATATATCGTTTGGAAACTTTTCAGCTAAATTTGATGCAAAAACATTTGAAACAATAGAAGATCTAATAATGCCATCTTTTTCTACCGGATAATAAATATTATGATAATTTTCAATATCTGTACATTTTGAATATCCAGATTGAATTACATTCTGATGACCTAACATTTAAAGCACAAATAATAGGCCTTTATAAAAATTTGTATAACTAAACAATACATCCAAAAACTTCTTAAACTAGTAATTATCAGATTTAATATGGAACTCAAAGTTATTCAACCAAAGCATGAAGAAACTAATGTTGAAGAAACTGAACAATTTGAAAGAAAACAAATTCATAGCGATTATGAAAAACTATTAAACAAACAACAATACAGAATTGTTGGAAATCATTCTGCTGTAAAAGTTTGTGGCTGGACTAAAAATATGTTAAGAGGAAAAGGTGGATGTTACAAATATATTTTCTATGGAATAAGAAGTCATCAATGCATGCAAATGACAACAAGCATGTTTTGTGCTTCAAGATGTAAATTCTGTTGGAGAGGACAAAAAGCTCCAGTTTCAAAAGATTGGTACGGTCCAATAGATTCTCCTGAACATATAATCAATCATGCTATAGATGCTCATCTCGGTCTTCTATCCGGATTTAATGGAAATCCAAAAACAAACAAAGTCATGCAAGCTCAAAAAGAACAAGTTAGACACGTGGCTCTATCATTAACTGGAGAACCGATTACTTATCCTATGATAAACCAACTTTTAGAAGCCTTCCATAAGAGAAAAATCTCAACATTCCTTGTAACAAATTCTCAATTCCCTGACCAAATAGAAAAAATAAATCACATAACTCAACTCTATCTATCAATAGATGCTCCAAATAAAGAATTAATGAAGAAGATTGACAGACCTATGTTTCCAGATTTCTGGGAAAGGATGTTAGCTTGTCTTGATTTATTAAAAACAAGAAAATACCGTACTTGTATAAGACTTACTTTAATTAAAGATGAAAACATGACCGACTTACAAGGTTATGCAGATTTAATCAATAGAGGATCTCCAGATTTTGTAGAATTAAAATCTTATATGTGGGTTGGAGCAAGTCAAGACTATTACAAAGTTCAAAACATGCCTCGCCTTCCTGAAATAAATGATTTCACAAAACAGTTACTTGCTTTAATTCCAGAGTATGAATACATAAGTGAACATAAACCATCAGGCGTTGTTCTACTTATAAGAAAATCATTAAACAAAAAGAATTGGATAAATTTCCCTAAATTTTTCGATCTAGCTAATAACAATAAAGAATATGTAACTGAAGATTACTGCTCTCTAGAAATGCAACCTAATGAGTAATTTATTTACTTTTCTTTAAAATCTCCTTTGTAGCTTTTTTTCTTAAATTATTTATATCTTCTTTCATTTTTTCTACATCTTCTTCGCTTAGACCATTCCACACTCCTGCATATTTCATAATATCTTTTTCCATAATATTAATTGGTAATGTACATCTTAAATTTTTCCATTTCAAATAAGAGTTTTCATAATACTATACAAATAATCTAAATTATTATAATCATGACCTTCTGCTATTAATTCAATAAAATCATTATACTTAACATTCCTATCTTCAAAATAATCTAAGACTTGTCTACTCTCAAGACACGGATCTTTATCATTCTGAACAAATACCGTATTTGATCCATCGTAATTTTCAATTATCTTATCAATGTCTATTCCCTTTTCTCTAGCCCATAAAACGGGAAGTCCACAAAATAAGTTAGACTTAGATTTTATCTTTCCCTCTTTAACTCCTTTAATAGCTAAAACACTTCCCATTGATTTTGCAAAAATGCAATAATTCTTCCTTCCATATACATAATCACTTAAAACCTCTAATTCGTAATCTAAATGAATTAGATTATTTCCATTTTTCCAGTGCCTATAGGATTGAACACGAGTCTTATCAAATAAATCAGAAAATTTCTTTTCTACTTCATAAATCCATTCTCTATTATAAGTTCCGTTTCCAGGTAATAATATTAATTCCATCTCATTCAATATAAATCGCTGGCTTTCCGGGCTTCGCCCTTTTACTCTTATTTTCAGGATCATGTTTATCCTTATCATTTACAACAAAAACCTTAACAGGTTTTCCAATTTTCTTATTTAATTCAACTTCATCATAAATGCTTTTTTCATTAGGAAGAACATACAAAAATACTTTTTCTGTGCTTCCACCTTTCTCGTTTATAATATTTAAAACGTTATTAATATCATTTACTGCTTGTTCAAAATTTTCCTCGGCTTCTTCTATTTTATTATCTATTTTCTTTTCATCAACCATTGGCCAATTCTGTAAACTAACAAATCCTTTATTTCCAATTTTCTCCCACAATTCTTCGGATATATGTGGAGCAAAAACACTAAACATTATTAAGAATGATTCTAAATCTTTCTTTCCAATAACAGATTCAAAACTATCAAACAATTGCCTTAATTTTATTACAGCGATATTATATCTAAAACTTTCAATATCTTTTGTTATTTCCCATATAGCTTTATTTGTTTTACTCTCAACTTTTTTACTAGATTTTCCAATTTTAACTTCATTAAAATAATTAACTACCTTTCTTACAAATCTTAAACTACCTTCAACTCCTTTATTACTCCAAATAGAGTCTTTATCTGGAGAACCCATAGACATTAAGAATAATCTCAAAGTATCTGCTCCATATTTATCAATTATTCCCATTGGGTCAACTACATTTCCTCTTGACTTACTCATAACAAATCCGTCTTCTCCATGAATCATTCCTTGATTGAACAATTTTATGAAAGGCTCACTAACTTTTACATATCCTAGATCTCTTAATGCCTTTGTAAAAAATCTTGCATAAATTAAATGCATATTTGCATGTTCAGCTCCTCCTATATATTGATCAACAGCCATCCAATAATCTGCTTTCTTTTTTTCAAACGGTTCTTTATTATTTTTATTATCTAAAAATCTAAGATAATACCAACTACTATCAAAAAAGGTATCCAATGTATCAGTCTCACGCTTAGCATCGATTCCACATTTAGGACATTTAACATTTACAAAATCTTTATTCCCAGCTAGAGGATTTCCTTTCCCAAATGTAACTTTTTCAGGAAGAAGAACGGGGAGATCTTTTTCTTTAACAGGAACTATTCCACAATTCTCACAATAAACAACTGGTATTGGAGTTCCCCAATATCTTTGCCTGCTGATTAACCAATCTCTTAACTTATATTGAATTGTTTTCTTTCCCAATTTCTTTTCTTTCAAAGCAATAATAATATGTTCTTTAGCTTCTTCAGTATCAAGATCATCAAATCCATCAGAATTAACTAAAGTTCCTAATCCTATATGTGCTTCTTTCATATTTTTTTCATTTAACTTTCGATCTAAAGGTTGAATTACTAATTTTATTGGAATCTTATATTTCTTAGCAAACTCAAAATCTCTTTGATCATGTGCAGGAACAGCCATCACCATTCCACTTCCATATTCTGCAACAACAAAATTCCCTGCCCAAACTGGAACTTTCTCTTTTGTTATAGGATTAATAGCGTAGCTTCCAGTAAAAACTCCTTCCTTATCCAACTTATCCATATCTTCTTGCTTTGTACTCCTAATTTTCTTTAAAAAGGCAAGTACATCTTTTTTTCTATCTTTTGTAACCAATTCCATTAACCCAGAATGTTGCGCACTTATAACTAAAAAGGTAACCCCGAACAATGTATCAGGACGAGTTGTAAATACCTTCCATTGTTCTCCATTAATTGAAAATAAAATTTCACTTCCTTCACTTTTTCCAATCCAATTCTTCTGCATTGTTTTTATCCTATGAGGCCATTCTAGTTTGTCAATATCTTTCAATAATTCTTCAGCATAATCTGTAGTCTTGATAAACCATTGTTCCAACTGTTTTATTTCAACATCGACAGTTGGATGTCTCCAACATTTTCCATTATGAACCTGTTCATTAGCAAGAACAGTATTACATTTACTACAAAAATTAACACTTGCCTTTTTTCTATATACTAATCCTTTTTCCAAAAACTTCAAGAAAAAATATTGATTCCATTTATAATATTCAGGATCAGAAGTCTTAAGCATCCTACTCCAATCATAACTTAATCCTAAACTTTTCTGTTGTTCTATAAAATTGTTAATAGCTAGTTCTGTGAATTTTTTAGGATGTGAATTCGCTTTAATCGCTGCATTTTCAGCAGGCAATCCAAAACTATCATATCCAGTTGGATACAAAACATTCATACCATTCATCCTCATAAATCTGGCTTTAACATCTCCAATTGTATCATTAAAAGCATGTCCCATATGTAATCCTGATCCAGAAGGATATGCAAACATTTCTAAAACATAATACTTCTTACCCTTTTCTTTAGCAGCAAATGCTTTTTCCTTCTCCCATTTCTGCTGCCATTTTTTATCTATCCCTACAAAATCTATTTCCTTAACATCCATAGAAACATTAACAAGCAGGGATTTTTAAAACTTGATATTAGAAACTTAAATCAAAATTATATCTCATCACCTATACACGAAACATGGGGTGCTCTTTTTCTTCCATATCAACTATACGCTGAACATAAGGTTCTTTTTCTAGAGAATATATTTGATCTCGATTAAGTTCTGTAACTACCATTCCAGTATTAAGAGGATTATAGGAAGCCTTAATCTTTCCCAAATATTCAATAACGGGTCTTGCAGATTCCCCAGTCTCTCTATCCTTTCTCTCTAATTCCTCATCAGATAGACGAGTAGAAGCCCTCCAACCTAAACCGACCTTTCTAGAGTCTTCTCTAGAATTGGATAATTCCTCTAGCCATTGAGATTTTTTAGGTCTAACAAGAATCTTTCGCTTTTGATTAGGACTAAGACCTTCCAATATTTCCCTAAATTCTGGACTTATTACTTCAGCAGCCATTTTATTAAAAACTAAATTTAATATATAAATATAATTACAACAAAAAGCACATTCAAAGGTTTTATAAACCAACATTTGAATAGATAATTATGGGAAACTTTAGTTCAAACGATAGAAATAGATCAAGAGACAGAGATAGAGGAGGATCTGGAGGATTCGGTGGAAGAGACAGAGGGTTTGGTGGAAGATCCGGTGGATTCGGTGGAAGACCTCAAAGAAGAACAGAAATGTATGATGCAACTTGTAGTAAATGTGGAAAAGCATGCCAAGTACCATTTAGACCGACAGGAAGTAAACCAGTTTTATGTAGTGATTGTTACAGAAATAGTGAAGGCGGAGCAAGTTCTGGTTCTGGCCAATCTGGATCTCAAGATCAATTTAATCAGATTAATAAGAAACTTGACAAAATAATTAAAATTTTAGAGGGTCTAGAACTTAGTGAAGATAATTCAGATGAAGAGGACGATTCAGAAAAAGATGATATAGAAGAAGAAATAGAAAATGATTCAGATGATGAAGACGATGATTCAGAAGACGAAAAATTTGAGGAAGAGGATTTAGAAAACAAAGAAAAAAGCAATTAATAGCCAAACTTTAAATAAACCTTTTAATTTCTTTATAATATGGTATCACTTTACGAACAGAGAAGTTGCGCCCAAGAAACCGTAGGTGTCTTAGGCATATGATACAACTCCATCAACAAAGCAATAGAATATTCTCAAATAGTCAAGAAGCTTTTACTTTAGAAAACAAAAGTAAACTGGGAGAGAGAAAAGACAATAAAATTTACTATAATCATTATGAAGCTCAATATCTTATTGATATGAACAAAGCCAAAATAAACAAGCAAATAAAAAAGCCAAGGGATTTCCACACAAATTACATAGTCTTCAAACATTTAAGAAAAAACCATATTGTAAAAACTGGGTTAAAATACGGAGCAGAATTTAGAGTTTACAAAAAAAATGAGAAACATGCATTATATTTAGTTCATGTTATAAAACAGCAAGAAAAATTAAATCTAAAAGATTTAATAGCAAAAACAAGAATCTCCCATTCTACAGCAAAAATACTCCTTCTAGCTATTGTCGATTCCGAAGACCATATAACTTTCCAGGAAGTTAACTGGGTTAAAATCTAAAATGAAAGCATCATTATACCATATCCAAATAAATGTATCAAATTCTAAATCAATTAAGTTCTATAAAGAACTATTTCAATATTTTGAATATAAAATAATAGACGAAAGCGAGGAGCATATAGGAGCTAGTAATGGAACAACAGATTTTTGGATTATAGAAACCGATAAAACTCATAAAGATAAAAAATATCATAGAAAGGGAACCTGGATAAATCATATAGCCTTTAAAGTTAATTCAAAAAAGGATGTAGACAAATTTATAAAAGAATTTTTAGAAAAGAAGAAAATTAAAGGACTCTATAATACTCCTAAGTACTTCCCAGAATATAACAAAGATTACTATGCTATATATTTTGAAGATCCTGATAGAATCAAAATAGAAGTTGTAAGTCGTCCAAAATAATCTGATTTATACCATAATTAATTTTATTAACCAACATCAACTAAATTGAACATGTTAAAAGCAAGTGAAATTCATAATAAAATTGTTGACATTATAAGATACAGAGGGCCCTCTCTTCCAATTCAAATTGCAAAAGAAATGAGTATGAGTTCCTTGTTTATGTCAGCTTTTCTTTCAGAATTGGCCAAAGAAAAAAGAGTTAAGGTAAGTAACTTAAGAGTTGGAGGCTCTCCTCTCTATTATCTTATAGGACAAGAAGAAAAATTAGAAAATTTCCAAAAATATATGCATCCTAAAGAATCAGAAGCTTTTGTTCTATTAAAAGAGAACAAAGTTTTAATAGATTCTGAACAAGATCCAGCAATTCGTGTGGCTTTAAGATCAATTAAAGATTTTGCAATTCCTTTTAGAAATAATGATGAAGTTTTCTGGCGCTATCACTTAACTACTGAGGCTCAAATAGTAGAATTATTTAAACCTAAACAACAACCAAAACCTCCAAAAGTAGAAATAGAAAAACCAATAGAAAGGGTAGAACAAACAAAAGTAAAAGAAATAAAAAAAGAAAAGCCAAAAGCAATAAGAAAACCTAAGATAGAAATAATAAAAGAGGAAAAAGAAATAAAAAACGAGTTCCAAAATCCTCTATTAACGAAAGAAGAAAAGCCTAAAAAACCAAAAGAAAAATCAGTTTTTGTTAATAACATGATAACTTTCTTAGAAAAGAGCTTTAAAATAATAGAAGAAAAATCGTATAAAGATAAAGAATACAATTGTATAATTGAAATAAATACAGATTTAGGTCCAATAAGTTTCCTAACTCAAGCAAAAGATAAAAAATCAATATCTGAAGAAGATCTAAGAAAGCTAGTTTCAGAAGCTCAATCCGTTCCATTATCTGCTTTTATGATATATACTGGAAATTTAGCTAAAAAAGCTAAAGAATTCACCACTAAATATAGCTCTATTTTAAAGACAAAGAAGGTTGTAAGGAATGAAAACAATAATATTTAAAAACCTCTTAAAATATAACAAAGCATGGGAAGAATAAAGTCAAAACTAGTAAAGAGAACAAGCAATACCCTTTTAAAAAATGAAAACCAATTTAGTGAAGACTTTGATGAAAACAAACAGTTAATAAAGAGCTTAAATACCAGCAAGAAAGTAAGAAACAAAATAGCCGGGTATTTAGCTAGAATCAAAAAAAGACAAGTAATAACAGAATAAAATGGATCATACAGAAGAAGAACATCCCGCCGGGCATGAACATAAAGAGATTAAAGAGTTCAAAAAGAACGAGAAAGATAATATAATTTTTGTTGGAATAAAACCTTTTATGAATTACGTTACAGGAGTTGTAATGCAGTTTAAAAATAAGGGACAAGATGAGGTTATAGTAAGTGCAAGAGGAAAATTTGTCTCAAAGGCCGTTGACATAGTAGAAGTTGCAAGAAGAACTTTCTTAAAAGACGAAAATATTCAAGTTAAAGACATAAAAATCTCAAGCGAAGAATTCGAAAACAAAGATGGAAGAAGAATCTTCGTTTCAGCTATTGAAATTCATCTAATTAAAGGATAATTAAAATGACAAAAGAAGGATATACTGAAAGTGGATTACCATTAGTAATAGAAGAAAGAATTGACGTTTATTTTAGGGATCTGGATAAAAGAATATCTGAAGGAGAAATTAGTCTTAGAGGATTTATGGAAGAAATGGTAGATAAAATAATAAGAGATAACCCAAGAATTGAATATTTTTTTGAAGAAGTAAGTAAAAGAAAAAATGAGTCCAATAGTGACTTTATGAGTGGATTTACTGGAGGAGCAATAATTATGTATGAGCTATTGAGATCACAATTAGAAATAATTTCACTAGAAAAATAATTATTTCTTATGTTTCATTAAAGTATCAAGTTTATTTTCAATTCTATCAAGTTTTTCATCCATTTTCTTTATTCTAATTTTACTTTTGATATCAAAAAAGGCACTAACTATTAAAAAAATAACATAAATTATAAATAATATACTAGCAGCCTTTAATATATTGATTAAAGTTCCAAAGCTTCCTCTCAATTCAGGAGGCAAATTATGAATAATATCTAATATACTAATATTCTCCACCATATAAAATCTAAAAGTTTTACATATATAAAACTTTTTAAACCACTCTCAATTCCTAAATTCAATTACTGGCTCTGTAGCTTAGTGGTAAAGCGCAGCTCTCATAAGGCTGAGATCGAGAGTTCAATTCTCTCCAGAGCCATTGATTATAATTACAAACCTACCTTTGCAAAACTTTCTCTTAACTTTCCACTAATATAATCAACGACATCTTGTGGACTAGATAATTCATAAAATAGATTATATGTATCTTCATCCATCTTTCTATTTACAATCTCCTCTATATAACCAAAAATTTGTCCATTAATATCAATATTATGCCTATATATTTTAGAAGCCTGCCAAAGTTTATGCCAAACTGGATCTGAAGTTAGTTCAGGATATTCTGTAGCCTTATAAAAGAAACCATTTCTTGCATTTGAATTATAAATCCTTAACTCATCATCAGAGTGTTTTTTTAAATTATTCAAATTTTCATTAAGCTTTCTAGCTAAACGAACATTATTATAAGTTCTACTTTTAAGATCTTCTAAATTTTTTTCTTTCTCTTTTATATAATAATTAAATCTGCTCATACATTAAACTTTTCATCTCCTTTCTTTAATGGAAGTATGTGAACATGAGTATGAAAAACAACTTGCCCTCCGGCTTCCTCATTATTGCTCACAACTTTAATTCCTTCCGCTTTCTTATTTTTAATTAAATCCAAACTAACCTTTTTTATAATACTAAGCAAATCACTTCCCATGCTACTAGGCATATCTAATAAATTTCTAAAATGTTTCTTACTTATAATTAAAGTATGATTAGGAACTTTAGGAGTAGCATCTAAAATAGCTATAAAATTATCATCATCATAAACCTTCTTCACATTAATTTCACCTTTTACTATTTTACAAAAAACAC
>OBEQ011550600.1_pt1 | contig 14464 bp, 12 predicted proteins | sample 1670901 | NCBI WGS metagenome assembly OBEQ01 (sample SAMEA104232315, study PRJEB22302) | groundwater metagenome | biome: forest; feature: aquifer; material: groundwater | place: USA | collected 2011-08-07 | depth 5.4 m
CGGAAGCCGCCCGCGCCACCCGCCTCGGTGGCGGGGGGGCGCCCGCGACGGCGGATGCCGTCGACGACGCTCGTCAGCAGGTGACCGAGCCGATCGAAATCGAGCGGCTTCTGGAGATAGTCGAGCGCCCCGAGCTTCACCGCTTCGATGGCCGTGTCGATCGTCGGCCTGCCGGTCATCAGGATCACCTGACACTCCGGATCCGCGGTGCGAATCGCCCGGAGGACGTCGAGGCCGCCGATGTCAGGCATCTGGAGATCCACGATCGCGACGTCAGGCTTCAGCCTGGACAGTTCCGAGACCGCGTTCATCGCGTTGCTGCGCGTCTCGACCTCGAATCCCATCTGGTGCCCGAAGCGCTCGACGATCGGAAGGATCTCCGGCTCGTCGTCGATGACGAGCAGGAGCGGCGGCATGCCGGTCATGCTTTGCCGCTGGCGTGGGCGAGAACGATCGCGATGAGCGGAGCTATGAGGAGAGGTAATCGCACCTTCAGCGACTGCCACAGGCGGACATGAGTTCCGTTCCGACCCGCGCGCATTCGGTCGTTCCCCCCCAGACTCGTCCCCAGTACCTCGATTGGGGAACGATGGTAGGGATTTTGCCAAACCGTGCCAGAAGTGTCTGTAGTCGCAACGCGGACACAGATTTTGCGTGCAATCGTCAGAAATAACGGTTTTCGACGTTCTGCTAGACTGAGCGGCGGTCTTCGGAGGTCCCTTTCGTGCCTGTACAGTCATCGTCACGGGTCGTCGCCCTGAAGAACGTCGCCACGCGGCTCCGCATCGACTCGGTCCGCTCCACCAGCGAAGCCGGCAGCGGCCATCCCACCTCGTGCGCGTCGGCGGCCGAAATCGTGGCGGCGCTGTTTCTCTCCGAGATGCGCTACGACCCGCACGACCCGCAGAACCCGGACAACGATCGCTTCGTGCTCTCGAAGGGACATGCGGCGCCGATCCTCTACGCCGCATGGGCTGAAGTCGGCTTCATCACGCGCGAGCACCTGCTGACGCTGCGCCGGATCGACTCCGATCTCGAAGGACATCCGACGCCGCGCCTTCCGTTCGTCGACGTCGCGACCGGTTCGCTCGGCCAGGGCCTCTGCGCCGCGATCGGCATTGCGCTCAACGCGCGCCGCATCACATCCGAGTACCGCACGTACGTGCTGCTTGGCGACGGAGAGTCCGCCGAGGGATCCGTCTGGGAGGCAGCCGAGGCGGGCGCGCACGACAAGCTCGACTCGCTGTGCGGCATCACCGACGTGAACGGCCTCGGCCAGAGCGGGGAGACGCAGTGGAACCACGACATGGAGGCGTACGCCTCGAAGTGGCGCGGCTTCGGCTGGCACTCGATTGTCGTCGACGGCCACGACGTGACGGCGGTGCTGGACGCCTTCGAGGAGGCGCGCCGCACCAAGGGGCAGCCGACGATGATCCTGGCGCGGACGATCAAGGGCAAAGGGATCTCGATTGCCGAAGGGAAGAACGGCTGGCACGGCAAGGCGTTCAAGAAGGGCGACGAGCTCGACACGGTGATCAAGGAGCTCGAGTCGCAGTTCGTCCACGAGGATGAGCCCGTGCAGCCGCTTGGACCTCGTAAAGGCGGACCGTCAGGTCCGCCTGCGATTCAGCGGCCGGCCCCGAAGAAGGGGAGCGTCGGCGTGCCGTCGTACAAGATTGGCGACACCGTCGCGACCCGCGAGGCCTACGGCGCCGGGCTCGCGAAGCTCGGCACTGACGACGACCGGATCGTGGCGCTCGACGGCGACGTGAAGAATTCGACCTTCAGCGAGAAGTTCGAGGAGAAGCACCCGGAGCGCTTCTACCAGGACTTCATTGCCGAGCAGCTGATGGTCGGGACGGCGATGGGGCTCGCGAGCCGCGGCGCCATCCCGTTCCCATCGACGTTCGCGGCGTTTCTGACGCGCGCGTACGATTTCATCCGGATGGCGTGCATCAGCAACCTGAACATCAAGATGGCCGGGTCGCACGCCGGCGTGTCGATCGGCGAGGACGGACCGTCGCAGATGGCGCTCGAAGATCTGGCGATGATGCGCGCGCAGCCGAACATGACGGTCCTCTATCCGTGCGACGCGATGAGCACCGAGCGGCTGCTGGAGCTGATGGCGTATCACCCCGGGCCGGCGTACATGCGGACCTCGCGTCCGAAGACGCCGGTGATCTATGGTCCGGACGAGAGGTTCGCGATCGGCGGGCTGAAGATCCTGCGTCAGAGCGCCAACGACGCCGCGACGGTCGTCGGCGGCGGGATCACGGTGTTCGAGGCGCTGAAAGCGTACGACGAGCTCCAGAAGTTCGGTGTCAACATCCGCGTCATCGACCTGTACTCGGTGCAGCCAATCGACTCGCGGTCATTGCTGCAGTCCGCGCGCGCGACGAAGGGCCGGGTGATTACCGTGGAAGATCACTACGCGTCGGGAGGGATTGGCGACGCGGTTGCGGCTGCCGTCGCAGCCAGCGGCTTCACGGTGGAGCGCCTGTGTGTGCGCCAGATTCCGCGGAGCGGCACGCCGGAGCAGCTCGTGGATCACTTCGGCATCTCGGCGCGCCACATCGTCGCCGCGGTAAGTAAATAGACAGGGTAGGGGCGAAGGCGGACGGCCCGCCGGAATGTCAGTCAACGATACTGAAAGTTCAGGAGCGCGCTGACGACCGCAAGAAGAACTGCGAACTGAAACCCCCCGAGCCAGATGAATCGTTGATCCATCTGCGCAAAGCGGATGTCGACCTGCTCGAAGCGGCGCGACGTCTCGTTTCTCACGTCTCGGATTTCCGTGCGCACTGCCGCGAACTCCGTGCGCACTGCCGCGAACTCGGCGGACATGTCCGTCCGCACCGCTGCAAACTCCGCGGACATGTCCTTGCGCATCTCCGCGAGCTCGAGGGCGTAGGACATCGCCGACAGGACGATCGAGAGCTTGACCGTGCTCATGTCTCAACCACGACGGACACGAAAATCGAGCCCTTCGTATCTTCGTGGTTTCATTTCGGAAACCCCGGCGCATCCATGACGTGCCGTGCCTGCCACAGGTGCCGCCGCTCGTGCGCGGCCATGACCGCGAAGCCGGATCCGAGCGGCATGTAGATCCACGCCGCGGCGGCCGACCGGACGCGCGCCCGCGCGAGATCCAGCCCGTTTGCCTGTCGCAGGCGATCGACGTACTGCACTTGGTACGCGCGAAAGGCCGCCATGATTTCGTGGCGCGTGCGCCCGGGCGGTGGCTGGAAGGCGGCCGGCGCCTTGGTGCGGAAGCGCGGCGGCGGCTCCAGCATCCTGACGAACGCGCGCGCGAGCCACCAGTACTTGAACGGCCCTTCGCCGTACAGCCCCTGGCGGATGGCGTCGGCGATCCCTTCGTCGAGGAACGGGAGATAGAGGCGCGCCGTGACGTTCAGGTGATCGATGCACAGCGCGATCGACCAGCCGTTCGGAGGCTGCCACGTGAACTGCGCGGGACTGAGCGGCGCGACGAGCGCGTCCGCTTCATCGGCCAGCCGCTCGAACTGGCCGCGGAACTCATCGATTTCCGGCGTGAGTGCGAGATGTGCCGGCGTTGCCATGCCGGTGCCATCTTAGCAGCGCACTCACGCGACTGCGGCTGAGCTCCATAACTTCAAGCATCGCCACTGTTTACAGTCCGCCAAAGGTCCGATAGAATCATCAAGCGCGTTGGGCTCAGTCACGCGCCTCTCCACAAACAAACGGGCCTGTTGCACCGGAATCGCCCGGATGCGGTTGGCCCTTCTACGCGGACCAGCAGGGTCCGCGCCGCTGCAGAGGGATACCCCGTGCTCGGAGACAAGCTGCCACGCACCCGCCTGTTCTGGATGATCGCGGGATCACTTGTCATTCTTCTTGCCATCGGGGCCTTCTACCTGCTGAGGCCGGCCGGCCAGCCGGCGCGGACCAGCGCGGCGTTCTCCGATTTCCTGCACGACGTGCAAGCCGGCCGCGTCCGTCACGTCACGCAGGCGCAGGACGTGCTCGAGTTCGAACGCGTCGACGGCTCGCGCTTCCAGACGATCGCGCCTCAGGGATACGTCGCGGGCAACCAGGCGTTCATCGGCGATCTGGCCCAGCGCGGGATTCGCTTCGACGTCAAGCCGGGCGAGGAGACGTACGCCGGGAGCTACGGCGCCATGGCGTTCGGCCTGCTGCTGCTCGGCGTCGCGGGCCTCGTGCTCTTCCGCGTGGTCACGGGCCGCGTGCCGACGCTCGAGCGGGCGGGCCCCGTCGATTCCCAGCTCGTCAACGTGACGTTTGCCGACGTCGCTGGCGTCGACGAGGCGAAGGACGAGGTCCGAGAGATCGTCGAGTTCCTCAAAGAACCAGAGCGGTTCGAATCGATCGGCGGCCGCATTCCACGCGGCATCCTGCTCGTCGGACCTCCCGGAACGGGCAAGACGCTGCTGGCGCGGTCGATGGCCGGCGAAGCGGGCGTACCGTTCATCTCGGTCAGCGGATCCGACTTCGTCGAGATGTACGCGGGTGTCGGCGCCGCGCGCGTCCGCAAGCTGTTCAAGCAGGCGCGCCGCCACAAGGCCTGCATCATCTTCATCGACGAGCTCGACGCGGTCGGCCGCAATCGCGGCGGCAACTCGTTGAGCCACGAGGAGCGCGAGCAGACGTTGAACCAGCTGCTCGTCGAGTTGGACGGCTTCACCCAGTCCCAGAGCATCATCGTCGTGGCCGCCACGAACCGGCAGGACATCCTCGATCCGGCGCTGCTGCGTCCCGGACGCTTCGATCGCCAGGTGATGGTGGGCAACCCCGATATCAAGGGTCGTGAGCAGATTCTGGGCGTGCACGCCCGCAAGGTCGCGCTCGAGCCCGGCGTCGAGCTCCGATCGATCGCGCGCGGAACCCCCGGGTTCTCGGGGGCGGACCTCGCCAACCTCGTGAACGAGGCGGCGCTGATTGCGGCGCGCGCGGGACGCAAGGCCGTCGGCAACGGGGATTTCGACGCCGCGCGCGACAAGGTGCTCATGGGCGTCGAGCGGCGCTCGGTCGCGATGAGCGAGCGCGAGCGGACCACGTGCGCGTACCACGAGGCCGGCCACGCGGTCGTCGCGGCGCTGCTCCCCGACGCCGATCCCCTGCACAAGGTCACGATCATTCCGCGTGGCCGCGCGCTCGGCGTCACGATGCAGCTGCCCGAAGCGGATCGCTATACGCACTCGAAGCCGTTCATCGAGACGCAGATTGCGATCCTGATGGGCGGCCGCATTGCCGAAGAGCTCTTCCTGCGGCAGATGACCAGCGGCGCGTCGAACGATATCGAGCGCGCCACCGAGCTGGCGCGCAAGATGGTCTGCGAGCTGGGCATGTCGCCGCTCGGCCCGCTTCATTTCCGCCGGCCGTCGGGCGCATTCGACAGCGACGCCCGCGCTTCGGGCTTCAGCGAGGAGACCGCGCGTCGCGTCGACGACGAGATCCGCGTGCTCGTCATGCGCGGATACGAAACCGCGCGGCAGATCATCGAGCGGCAGCGCGCCGCCGTGAAGGCGCTGGCCGAGGAGCTCCTCGAGGTGGAATCGGTCGGCGCGGATCACCTCAAGGCGATCCTGGCGGGCGCGGTCGTGCCCGCGACCTCCCTTCAGCCGGCCGCCAGCGACGCGCACGTGACGGCGTAGAGGCGGAAGCGCACCGCTCTGAGGTACGATCGCGTCTTGGCGTTTGTTTGCTGAGGCGCGCCGTACCGTGATCCGTCATTTCCCGACACCGTTCCTCTTCATTGCAGCGCGTCTGATCCTGGCCGCCCCCGCGGCGACGCGGAATCGGCGGTGCAGAGAATTCTCGGAGGCGGGAACTGATGATTTCGAGAGCTCGAATCGATGAATAAGCGGATTCGCGTGGCGATCGGCGCCGTCGCGATCGCGGTGCTGGCCGTGTCCGCCTGGTTGTGGGCGACCGCCGGACGCCAGACCACCGACGATGCGCAGGTGGAGGCGCATGTGACGCCGATCGCGGCACGCGTTGGCGGAACGGTGATCGACGTGCCGGTGAAGGAGAACCAGCAGCTGGAGGCAGGTACCGTGCTGGCCGTGATCGATCCGCGCGACTACCAGGTGGCGCTCGACAAGGCGCGCGCGGAGCTGGCGACCGCGGAAGCCGATGCCTCGGCGGCGAAGGCAAACGTGCCGATCACATCGACCACGGCGTCTGGGAATGTCTCGAACGCGCGCGGCGGAGTCGATCAGGCGGCGGCAGGCATCGAGCAGGCGCAACGCGGCATCGAGGCCGCGAATGCGCGGCTCGCGACGGCGCAGGCGCGCCAGCGCGAGGCCGAAGCGAACGCGACGAAGACCGCGAAGGACGTCGAGCGGCTCAAGGGGCTGCTCGCCAAGGACGAAGTCTCGCAGCAGCAGTACGACGCAGCGGTCGCCGCGGCCGACGCCGCGCGGGCCGGCGCCGACTCGGCGCGATCGCAGATCCAGGAGGCGCAGTCCGGCATCCAGGTCGCGCAAAGCCAGTTGATCCAGGCGCGCGCAGGCGCCTCGCAGGCGACCGCGCAACTGCAGACGGCGCAGACCGTGCCGCAACAGGTCGAGGCGACGCGCGCGCGCGCCTCCTCCGCGGAGGCGAAGGTGATGCAGCAGCGCGCAGCCGTGAAGCAGGCGGAGCTGAGCCTGCAGTACGCCACGGTCAAGGCGCCGCTGAAAGGGATCGTCAGCAGGAAGAGCATCGAGGTCGGCCAGGTGGTGCAGCCCGGTCAGCCGCTGATGGCGATCATCCCGCTCGAGGACGTCTGGGTGACCGCGAACTTCAAGGAGACCCAGCTTCGCGACATGCGGCCCGGCCAGCCCGCGGTCATCGAGGTCGACGCGTACGGCGGACGCGAGTTCAAGGGACACGTCGACAGCCTGGCGGCCGCGACCGGCTCGCGCTTCAGCCTGCTGCCGCCGGAGAACGCGACCGGCAATTTCGTCAAGGTCGTGCAGCGCGTGCCGGTGCGCATCGCGATCGACGAGAAGCAGGACGCGCAGCAGCTGCTGCGCCCCGGCATGTCCGTGACCGCGAAGGTGTATACGCGATAGCCGGCAGCGGGCAGCCGGCAGCTGGCAGATCCGAATCGATGACGAGCGAACATCGTCACGTCAATCCCTGGATTGTCGCGATCGCCGTGATGTTCGGCACCTTCATGGAGGTGCTCGACACCACGGTCGTCAACGTGTCGCTGCCGCACATCGCCGCCACGATGTCGGCGACCATCGACGAAGCGACGTGGGTCCTGACGTCGTATCTCGTCGCCAACGCCATCATCCTGCCGATGACCGGCTGGCTTGCGAGCACCTTCGGGCGCAAGCGGCTGCTGATGATGTCGGTGACCGGCTTCACCCTGTCCTCCTTCCTCTGCGGCATCGCGCCGAACCTCGGCTCGCTCATCGCGTTTCGAATCCTGCAGGGGGCGACCGGCGGCGCGCTGCAGCCGCTGTCGCAGGCGATTCTTCTCGAATCGTTCCAGCCGCACGAGCGCGGCAAGGCGATGGGCTTCTGGGGTCTCGGCATTGTCACCGCGCCGATCCTGGGCCCGGTCGTCGGCGGCTGGCTGACCGAGACCTACAGCTGGCGCTGGGTCTTCTACATCAACCTCCCGGTCGGCATCGCGTCGATCGTCATGACGCAGTTGTTCGTCTTCGATCCGCCATACCTGCGCCGCGTGGCGGAGAGGGTCGACTACTGGGGCATCGGGATGCTCGTCGTCGGCATCGGCTCGCTGCAGTACGTGCTGGACAAGGGGCAGGAGGCGGACTGGTTCGCGTCGAAATCGATTCTCACGCTGGCGATTCTCTCGGCCGTGACGCTCACCGTGCTGTTGATCCACGAGTGGACCACCGAGCATCCGATCATCGACCTGCGCGTCTTCAAGGAGCGGAGCTACGCCACCGGTGTCTTCCTGATGACGATGCTCGGCTTCGTGCTGTACGGCAGCATGGTGCTGCTGCCGGTGATGCTGCAGACGCTGCTTGGCTATCCTGCGATCCAGGCCGGCATCGCGATGGCGCCGCGCGGCATGGGCTCGCTCGTGATGATGCCGATCGTCGGCATATTGACGGGCATGGTGGATGTCCGGAAGCTCCTCGCGGCCGGCTTCACCGTCGCCGGTTTCACGCTGATCTGGCTCGGCCAGTTGAATCTCCAGGCCGGCTACTGGGACATCTTCTGGCCGCAGCTGCTCCAGGGGACCGGCATGGCGCTCACGTTCGTGCCGCTGACGACGGTATCGATGCAGGCCATCCCGCCGGAGCGCATGGGCAACGCAACGAGCCTCTTCAACCTGATGCGGAACATCGGCGGCAGCGTCGGCATCGCGGTGACCGGGACGCTGCTGACCCGCCAGCGTCAGGCGGTCGCGTCGGTGCTTGGCGAGCGCATCACCATCTACGACCCGAGGACCCAGAGCATGCTGGCGCAGCTGAAGGCCGGGTTCATCGCGAGGGGCGCGGATGCCGTCACCGCAACGGAGCGCGCGTATGGCGCGCTCCACGGCATCCTGATCCAGCAGGCATCCATGGTGTCGTTCGTCTGGCTCTTCCGGCTGCTGGGGACGATTTTCCTGATGCTGATCCCGCTGATCCTGATCATGCGCCGGCCGAAGGGTCGGGTCCCCGCGGCCGCTGCTCACTGATTGACTCGGCGCGCACGCCGACCTATCCTCTGGCGCACATCGGCCGGAAACCGGGTATCCGATGGTGCTTCGCGGCCAGAAGCGGTGAGCCGATCGCCAATGCCACGTATGAAGAATGGAGTGTTCGACATGACGAGGCGACTGTTCATGGGTGCCGGAACTCTGGGTGTTGCCCTGGCGCTCACGCTCGGGCAGGGAGTGGTCAGGAACACCGCGATCGTGCAGGGACAGGGTCGGGAGCTGCCGGTCTTCGAGGTGGATCCGCTCTTCCCGAAGATGCCCGCCGACATGATTCTCGGCGGAGTCGGCGGAGCGACGGCCGATTCTCACGGCAACGTCTGGGTCTTCCATCGTCCTCATACGCTCGAGGAAGGGAACGCCACCGAAAACGGCTACAAGCCCGCGCCGCCCGTCGTGGCGTTCGATGACAAGGGCAATTTCATTCGCGGCTGGGGAGGACCGTCGCAGACCAAGGAATACGAATGGACCAATCGCGGGGGACTCTTCTCGAAATACGTGCCGTGCCAATCGTGCACCATGGAGCGGCGCACCAACGGCGACGGACGTCCCGGGAGCGGTGAACACGGCATCTCCGTGGATCAGAAGGACAACGTGTGGCTGACCGGCAACGGCGACGGCGACGGTCAGATTCTCAAGTTCACGAAAGAAGGAAAATTCCTGCTGCAGGTCGGACGCGGCAACACCAAGGTCGACAGCAACGATACAACTCATCTCAGCAGACCGGCAGGCATCTTTGTCTACGCGAAGACCAACGAGGTGTTCGTGGCCGACGGCTACGGCAACCGGCGGGTCATCGTGTTCGACGCGGACACAGGCGCATACAAGCGGCACTGGGGCGCGTACGGCAACAAGCCGGACGACGCCGCGCCGCGAGCGCGCCAGGCGACCGGCCCCGGGCCGCAGCAGTTCAACACGCCGCACGGCGTCGTCGTCGCCAATGACGGGATGGTCTACGTCGCCGATCGCGCCAACAACCGGGTCCAGGTGTTCCGGCTCGACGGAACGTTCGTCAAGGAAGGGTTCAACCGGCGCGAAACACAGGGCACCGGCTCCGCGTTCGGCGTGGCTCTTTCAGGGGACCCGCAGCAGCGGTTCCTCTATGTCGCGGACGGCTCGAACGAGCGGGTCGCGATCATGGACCGCAACACGCTCGAGGTCATCGGCTCGATCGGGCGTCCGGGACGCATGGCCGGCGAGTTCTTCCACATTCACAGCATCGCGTCGGATCCGAAGGGGAACATCATCACCGGCGAGTCGCAGGGCTACCGCATTCAACGGTTCCTCTACAAAGGGCTGTCAACGCGATCGACGAGATAACGTGGACTTCTCCTAGAGCGCTTCCACAACCGGCGGCTCGGATCTCCGCGCCGCCGGCGCAGCCACGTATCCTGCGTGGGCAAGTGAGCGTTGGAAGAGTGCCGTCTCCGACGCCATGAACTGCAGCTTCACCATCAGGCGGGCGAGCACGTAGCATTGCGCGGCCATCACGCCTGCCCACATCGATAACCCCGCTCCGCCCGCGCCGGGCGCGACGAGCGCCCATGCGGCCACGACGATGAGAAACGTCGCCGCGTTCATCGCGTACAACGGTGCCACGCGTCCTGGATTCCGAACGATGAACCGCAGCGCTGCGACGACCGCGCCAATCATGGAGCGGCGATCCTCGACGACCGCGCGTACCTTTGCGTAATCGATGACGGTCGTCGTGAACGCGAGGAGCGCGCCGAAGATGCCGTACATCAGCAGCCGCCAGTAGAAGGCGATGTGCTCGACCGGGAGATCGCGCGTGGCGTTCACGTACCACTTCGTGAACAGCCACTCGCGCACGTAGACGAACAGAAACCCGTAGACGGCCCCTGCGAGGATGCCGAGGCGAAGGAAACGGAAGAAGAACGTCCCCGATGCGGCGAAGAAACCGTGCGCGCCGATCCGGCGCCCCCGCGCGTATCGATCGAGAATGCCGCCGGACAGGAAGATCCACGCCGCGACGTACGCGCCGAGCGCCCACGCGATCGGTGTGATCAGCACGCGCTTGACGAGCAGCGCGCTGACGCTGTCGAGCGTTGTCGCAAACCCGATGATCGATGGGGTGAAGGTCGTGCCGATGCCGGTGGCCTGCGAGGCGAACTCCTGCCACCAGTCGTAGCTCACTGCGTCGGCCGCGTCGCCCGCCGTCAGGCTTGCTCCGAGGTGATCCTGCAGCGCCGTCCTCGGCGACAGCGCGAGCGGCAGCGCCGCGAGCAGCGTGACCACGAACACGCCCGCGATCACCGCCGGCGCCGCGAACACGCGCGTCCAGCCGTCAGACCAGGGATGCATAGGTGAGCAGCGCGTCCTGGAGCCACGCCAGTCCTTCGTCGATCTGCCGGGTGACCGGGATGTCGCGGAACACCCACGGAATGAACCCGCCGAAATAACGACGAACGAAATAGTTGGGCGTGAACGCCGCTTCGTCCGCGCGTGCCTCCGAGAACTGGTTGATGCCTTCTGCGACGGCCGTCGTGACAAGCAGAGCTGTCCACCACGCGCGCACCCCTCGACGCTGCTCGGGGTGCCCTGACCCTTCGACTTCGCTCAGGGTCATCCTGAGCCTGCCGAAGGATGAGCGAAGTCGAACGGGCACGGCCGAATGTTACATACTAGGGGACTTGGGAACTAGAGGTATGCCGATTCGAGTGATGCACGTCGGGCTCGGGCCGATCGGCGCGGCGGTCGCGCGCCAGCTTGTCGGGCGCAAGCCCTTCCGGATTGTCGGCGCGGTCGACACCGATCCGAACAAGGTCGGCGAGGACATCGGCGACGTCGCCGAGCTCGAGCGCCCGCTGCGCGTGAAGGTCAACCCGGATCTCCGCAAGACGATCAAGGCGACCAGGCCGGATATCGCGGTCCTCTGCACTTCGTCATCGCTGAAGAGCGTGATGCCGCTGCTCGAGGAGCTGCTGAAGCTCCGCGTGCCCGTGGTGTCGACGACCGAGGAGCTCGCCTATCCCTCGCCGGCCAACCGTCGCCTGGCGAAGCGCGTCGACGAGCTGGCGCGCAAGGCGAGGGTCGCCGTCCTTGGCACCGGCGTGAACCCGGGGTTTGCGATGGACGCGCTGCCGATCGCCATGACCGCGGTCTGCGAACACGTCGATCGCGTCGAGGTGCGCCGCGTGCAGGACGCGCGCAAGCGCCGCCTGCCGTTCCAGCAGAAGATCGGCGCCGGCCTCACGCCCGAGCAGTTCGAGAAGCAGGTGGCCGCCGGCACCGTGCGGCACGTCGGCTTCGCCGAATCGATCCAGATGATTGCCGACGCGCTCGGCTGGAAGCTGACACGTATCACCGACGACGTGCGGCCGTGGATCGCGGAAGAAGAAGTGGTGAGCGAGCTGCTGGCGGTCGATCCGGGGTACGTCTGCGGCATCAGCCAGGAAGCGGTCGGCTACGTGGGCGACGACCCGAAGATCCGGCTGCAGCTCGATGCGTATCTCGGGGCGCCGGAATCGTTCGACTCGGTGCTGATCGTCGGCTCGCCGCGCATCTATACAAAATTTCAGGGCGGCATCCACGGCGACATCGCGACCGCGTCGATCACCGTGAACTCGATCCCGCACGTCCTCACTGCCAGGCCGGGCCTCCGAACCATGCGCGACATGCCGCTGCCATCGTTCTTCGCCGCCCGGTGATCCCCACACATCTGAAGGTCGAGAAGGCGGATGTGCGGTTGCGCACGTTCGCGTGCGCTCGCCGCACGCTTTCTTCAGGCGATCTCGCGGAACATTGGAGAAATCGAGGATACCTGTCGGTCTATTTGCGGCACGCTCCCTGCTCATCCGTCGGCGCACGAGGAGCACCATGCAGATTCTGATTGCCGACGACGACCCCATCAGCCGGCGGCTCGCCCTTCACGCACTGTCGGGCTGCGGCGCCGATGTCAGGAGCGCCGAAGAGGGCCACGCCGCGTGGCTGCAGATCCAGGAGCGGACGCAGTCGACCGTCCTGATTCTCGACCGCATGATGCCGGGGATCGACGGCGTTGATCTGTGCCGGAGGGCGAGGCTCCTGCCGACGTTTCCGCCGCTTTACATCCTCATGGTGACCAGCGCCTCGGAGACGGCCGACGTGACCGCGGGCCTCGACGCCGGCGCGGACGACTACGTCGTCAAGCCGTTCAAGGCGGCGGAGCTGAAAGCGCGCGCGCAGGTCGGGATGCGGATGGTGGCGCTGCAGGAGACCATGGCGCGCCGGCTCGCGGAGCTCGAAGCGGCGCTGGCGAACGTGAAGCAGCTGCGCGGACTGCTGCCGATGTGCTCCTACTGCAAGAAGATTCGCGTCGACAACACGTACTGGCAGCAACTCGAGGGATATCTCGCAGACCACTCGGACGCGGAGTTCAGCCACGGCATCTGCCCGGAGTGCTTCCCGTCGGTGCTCGACGGCGTGCGGCGCCACGAGACGATGTGAACTCTGTAGGGACTAGGGATTAGGGGTTGGGGATTAGAAAATCCCAAGCACCAATCCCAAATCCCAAATCCCAAATTCCAATCCCTAATCCCTAATCCCCAATCCCTTCAGGATCGCGAAGCGCCGTAAGAGACCCGCCACACCTTCTTCCCGCCATCATCGGACACGAGCAGGCTGCCGTCGGTGAGCATCAGCACCGAGACCGGGCGCCCCCAGACGTCGCGGTTGTTCGGCGCAATCATCCAGCCGGTCAGAAAGTCCTTCGGCGGTCCCGATGGCTTGCCGTTCTGGAACGGCACGTAGACCACCTTGTACCCCGCGCGCTGTGACCGATTCCACGTTCCGTGCAGCGCGATGAACGCGCCGCCGCGGTACTCGGCGGGAAACTGTGTTCCCGTGTAGAAGACAAAGTCGAGCGGCGAGTTGTGCGCCGGCAGCGCGACGTCCGGCGTGATCGTCTTCGCCACGAGATCCGGATGCTGGCCGTTGTGCCGGGGCTCCGGGTGCGGCCCGAAGTACGCCCACGGCCATCCATAGAAGCCGCCCTGCTGCAGGTGCGTGAAGTAATCCGGCGGCAGGTCGTCGCCGAGCCCGTCACGCTCGATGACGACGGCCCACAGCGTGTCGCTGTTCGGATACCAGTGGATGCTGGCCGGGTTGCGCGTCCCGCTCGCGAAGATTTCGTGGCCGCTGCCATCCGGGTTATAGCGGTTGATCGCCGCGCGCCGCTCCTCGTCCGGTTCGATGTTGGATGAAGAGCCGACGCCGACATACATCTTCTGTCCCGCGCGATCGAACACGATGCTGCGCGTCCAGTGGTTGCCTCCGCCTGGAACCTGGACGACCTGCTCTCCGCGTCCCGCGGTCAGCGCTTTCGCATCGTAGGGATAACGCTTCACGGAATCTGTTTCAGCGACGTAGAGATAGTTCTTCCAGAAGGCGAGCCCGTACGGCCGGTTCAATCCGGTGATGAGCGGTTTCTTTCCGGCTGCCTTGCCGCCCGCGAACGCGTACACGACGCCCGAGCTGTCGGCGAGCAGGATCTCTCCGCCCGATCCCTGGAGCATGTAGCGCGGCGTGTCGAAGCCGTCAGCCCAGGCCTCCACGGAGAATCCGGCCGGCACCTGCAGCCGCGCGCCCGCCGGCGCGTCGACCACGACCGGACGGTTCGTGGATGACGGGGTCGCAAAGGGAGCGGGCAGCTGCGGCGTTTGCTGCGCGGCAGCGATTGCGCCGCCGACCGCGCCGCCGACGAGAACGAGCATGGCCAGATAGATACGCATGTCGCGCCTCCTGAGGGCTCTTAGGATAGCTGTAGCCGGACGAGGAACATATACCTCCGGCTCATTC
>OBEQ010700115.1_pt1 | contig 14462 bp, 16 predicted proteins | sample 1670901 | NCBI WGS metagenome assembly OBEQ01 (sample SAMEA104232315, study PRJEB22302) | groundwater metagenome | biome: forest; feature: aquifer; material: groundwater | place: USA | collected 2011-08-07 | depth 5.4 m
ATCACGGACAAGGTCATCAACGCGCTGAACAATGCCAAGTAAGCTCTGCCCACGGTTGTGCTGACACTCAAGGAAATTGTTGCAACGCTGGGTGGCCAGTTGCATGGGCAGGAAGATTTTACGGTACACGCGATTGCGCCGCTGAACACTGCAGGCGCCATCCACATCTCCTTTCTGGCGCAGCCAAAACTCATCAAGCAGGCAGAAGAAACGCGGGCGGGTGCGTTGATTCTGGCGCCGCACACTTTCAAACTGCTGCAAGGCAAACTATCTGGCTCGGTGGCCGTGATCGAGGTTGATGATCCCTACCTTTATTACGCCAGGTTGTCGCAACTATTTGCCGACAGCACGCCCCCCCGCCAGTTGCGCCATGCATCGGCCATCATTGCGGCCGATGCGGTGATTGATCCCTCCGCCTGCATTGAGGCGCAGGTGGTCATTGAGGCGGGTGTTGTGATTGACGCGAACTGCCGTATCGGGGCGGGTTGCGTGGTCGGTCAAAATGTACATATCGGCGCAGGTACACAGCTGCATCCGCGCGTGACCCTCTATCGGGATTGCCATATCGGCCAGCGCTGCATTATTCATTCCGGCGCTGTCATCGGTGCCGATGGTTTCGGATTCGCCAATGATCATGACGTCTGGGTCAAGATTGCCCAACTGGGCCGGGTGTTGATTGGCGATGATGTTGAAATCGGCGCCAACACGACGATCGACCGGGGGGCGCTAGGTGATACGGTGATTGAAGAAGGCGTCAAGCTCGATAACCAGATCCAGATCGGTCACAACACGCGCATTGGCGCACACACCGCGATGGCGGGCTGCGTCGGTGTGGCAGGCAGCGCACGCATCGGTAAACACTGCATGTTCGGCGGCGCGGCGATGGTTCTCGGTCATCTTGAAATCGCCGATCATGTGACCATCTCATCGGGCACGCTGGTGTCCCGCTCGATCAACACGCCGGGTATGTATACTGGCATCTTCCCCGCCCAGGCCAACTCAGACTGGGAAAAAACTGCTGCAGTCGTGCGCCAGCTTCCCGATTTTCGGCAACGTCTGAAGGCGCTTGAAGCATTGCTGGCGCAGCCGGGCGCTTCTCACCCTAAAGAGTAAATCATGCAATTCGACATCCATCAGATTCTCAAATATCTTCCCCACCGTTATCCCATCTTGCTGGTCGATCGCGTGCTCGAATGCGAACCGGGCAAGCGGATTCTGGCGCTGAAAAACGTGTCGATCAACGAACCATTTTTTACGGGGCATTTCCCGCATCATCCGGTGATGCCGGGTGTGTTGATCCTGGAAGCTCTGGCGCAGGCCGCAGCGATCCTTTCATTCTCGACTCTAGGCGCGGCCCCGGACGATCAGACCGTGTACTACTTTGTCGGCATCGATGGGGCGCGTTTCAAGAAACCGGTGAGCCCGGGAGATCAATTGCATTTGGAGGTGGAAGCGACCCGCAGTGTACGCAGTATCTGGAAATACTCTGCCCGTGCCTTGGTCGATGGCGTCGTGGTGACTGAGGCCGAATTGATGTGCACCGCACGCAGGCTGGATGCCGCCTGAAAGTAAAACCATGAACAAGATTCACGCAACCGCGCTGGTGGATCCCAAGGCGAGGCTGGCCGAGGGGGTTGAGATCGGCGCCTATTCCATCGTCGGCCCCGATGTCAGCATCGGTGCGAACACGGTAATCGGCTCGCATTGCGTCATCCAGGGGCGCACCACAATCGGCTGTGACAACCGCTTCTTTCAATTCAACTCGATCGGCGCCATCCCGCAGGACATCAGCTATGGTGGTGAGCCAACCGAGCTGGTGATCGGTGATCGCAACACAGTGCGCGAGTTTTGTACCTTCAATCTGGGCACGCTCAAGGAAGAGGGCGTTACTCGCGTCGGTTCCGACAACTGGATCATGGCCTATGTGCACATTGCTCACGATGTGCGTCTGGGCAATCACACCATCCTCGCCAACAACGCCACGCTGGCCGGTCATGTCCATGTGGGCGATTGGGCGGTGGTCGGTGGTTTGAGTGGCGTGCATCAATTCGTCAAGATTGGCGCGCACGCGATGATCGGTTTTCAAGGCCACGTGGCGCAGGATGTGCCGCCTTTCATGACGGTGGATGGCAATCCCTTGACCGTGCGTTCGGTGAACCTGACTGGATTGCGGCGGCGTGACTTCAGCGCCGAACGCATTGCCCGCATCAAACATATGCACAAGCTGTTGTATCGCATGTCGCTGACGCTGGAGCAGGCGGTCGCGGAAATTGCCGCATTGCGCAGCGGTCAGGCTGATGCCGATGAAGATGTGACGGCCATGCTCGATTTCCTCGCGCAGGCCAAACGCGGCATTGTCCGCTGACTGTCCCATGACCCAGACACCGGCCCCGCAACTGGCCATGGTTGCCGGCGAAGCGTCGGGCGACCAACTTGCTGCGGCATTGTTGCAGGGCTTGAAGCAACGCTTGCCACAACTATCTGCTTTCGGCATTGGTGGTGCCGCCATGTGTGCGCAAGGATTCGATGCGCGCTGGCCAATGGAAAAATTGGCGGTCAATGGTTATGCGGAGGTGCTGCGCCATTTGCCCGAACTGCTCTGGCTGCGGCGCCGTTTTGGTAGCCAATTAATTCAACAGCCACCGCGCCTGTTCATCGGTGTCGATGCGCCGGATTTCAACTTCGGTCTGGAAGCGCGTCTCAAACAACACGGAATTCGCACCGCCCATTTTGTCGGCCCATCAATCTGGGCCTGGCGGCGCGAACGCTTGCAGAAAATCAAGGTTGCGGTCGATCACATGCTGGTGCTGTTTCCTTTTGAGGCAGCGATTTACCAGCAAGTCGGGATTCCCGTGACCTATGTCGGCCACCCCTTTGCCGATGCTATTCCCTTGCAGTCAGAGCGCGAATCCGCGCGTCAAAAAATCGGCGTGTCTGCGCATACGCCACTGCTGGCGGTCATGCCCGGCAGCCGCCTGTCTGAGCTGCATTACATTGCGCCCGCATTCATCGCGGCAATGAAGCTGCTGCACCAGCAACGGCCGCAACTCGAATTTGTGGTGCCCATGGCCGGGCCACAGCAGATGCAGCAATGGAATATTCTGGTAGAGCAGGGCCGCGCCCACGCGTTGACGATTCATCTATTGGAGCGTGACAGTCGCAGTGCGCTCGCCGCCGCCGATGCCACACTGGTGGCCAGCGGCACTGCTACGCTGGAAGCGGCGCTATTCAAACAGCCGATGGTGATCGCCTACAAAATGGCGCACCTGACCTATCGCTTGATGCGCAACAAGGGCTACTTGCCGTACATCGGCTTGCCCAATATTCTGTGCGAAGAATTCGTTGTACCGGAACTGATTCAGGATGCCGCCACCCCCGCAGCATTGGCACAGGCGGTGTTGTTTCAATTGGAAGACGACGCCAACCGCGCCCGCTTGCAACAGCGCTTCACAGCACTGCACCAGCAATTGCGACAGGGCACTGCGCAGCGTGCCAGTGACGCTTTGCTACCCTTTTTGAGTTAAGCCATGATGATGCAAACCAATGTGCGGGTAGAAGACATGCGGTTGGTGTGCGGCGTCGATGAAGCCGGACGCGGGCCACTGGCGGGAGCGGTGTATGCGGCGGCGGTGATTCTCGATCCGGCGCGCCCGATCCAGGGTCTGCGCGATTCCAAAAAACTCAGCCCCGCACAACGTCAACGCCTGCGCGACGACATCATGACGCATGCCTTGGCCTGGGCGATTGCGTTCAGCACAGTGGAAGAAATCGACCACCTGAATATCCTGCAAGCCACGTTGCTGGCGATGCAACGTGCCGTTGAACAACTGCAACCGCAGGCGACGCTGGCGCTGGTCGATGGCAATCAGGCTCCGCGACTGATGATCCCGGTGCAAACCCTGGTCAAGGGCGATGATCTGGAACCGGCGATTTCCGCCGCCTCGATCCTGGCCAAAACCGAACGCGATGCCGCCATGCTGGAGTTGCACGCCGAATTCCCCCACTACGGCTTTGCCGATCACAAAGGTTATCCGACCGCCAGTCACTTGCACGCCCTGGAACAGCACGGCGTTTGTGACGCGCACCGCCGCAGTTACAAGCCGGTACAAAACATTCTCAAGCGATGAAATCCATTACCTCGCGCGACAATCCCGCTTACAAACAGATCGGCGCCTTGCTGCGCGATGCACGCACCCGCAGGGAAGCACAACATACTGTGCTGGAAGGGGTGCATTTATGTCAGACCTTTCTGGCGCAGCACGGCCAGCCACACCAACTCTGGTGCACCGAAACAGCACTGCAACGGGACGAAGTCGCCGCGCTGTTAGCGCAGGGTCAGTGCGAAATGTTTTGCATCCCGGAGCCTCTGTTCGCCGCCATCAGCACACTGGAGCATGGTATCGGCTTGTTATGTCTGATTGATATTCCACTGTCCACGCTGCCGGAGCAGGTTGACGAAAATTGCCTGTTGCTTGATCGGGTGCAAGATCCCGGCAATCTCGGCACCTTGCTGCGCACCGCTGCGGCGGCCGGGCACCGGAAAATTTTCTGCGGCCCGGGTTGTGCCGATCCCTGGTCGCCCAAGGTATTGCGTGCCGGCATGGGGGCGCATTTCTTTCTTGAAGTGATTGCCCTGGAAGATTGGCAAGCATTGCTGCCACGTCTGACGGTCCCGCTCCTGGCCACTGATCTGCACGGCGCACAGGATCTCTATGCACTCGACTTGCGCCCCCCGAGCGCATGGTTATTTGGTAATGAAGGGGCCGGCGTGGCGGCGGAACTGCTGAAGGCGGCAACCACCCGTGTCCGCATTCCGCAGCCGGGAAAAATTGAATCGCTTAACGTCGCTGCTGCAGCGGCGATCTGCCTATTTGAACAAATCCGGCAGCAACGGCTTTAATTCAAAGGCAACCGCAGAGACGCAGAGGCCGCAGAGAAATTCTCTTTGGAAATGCGGATTTATTAAGGGAACGTCATCCCCGCGCACGCGGGGATCCATTTAACCGGTTGATTAAAATGGATTCCCGCGTCCGCGGGAATGACGCTCTGGCAATAAATCTGCGATTCCCTTCGGTTTTCTCTGCGGCCTCTGCGTCTCTGCGGTTGCCTTTGATTTTTTACAAACTTCGTTCAATCCCAAACGCTTGCAAAATCGTGGTGGAAATTTCCTCGATCGATTTGCTGGTGGTGGACAGCCATCTGATGCCTTCACGGCGCATCAAACTTTCCGCCTCATTCACCTCGTAACGGCAATTTTCCGGGGAGGCGTATTTGCTGCCGGGACGGCGTTCATTGCGGATCTCCGACAGGCGATCGGCGGCAATCGTCAAGCCGAAAAGCTTGTCCTTGTGGGCATACAGCACCTCCGGCAGGCGGTTGCGTTCAAAGTCTTCCGGGATCAAAGGATAGTTGGCCGCCTTGATACCGTATTGCATCGCGAGATAGAGGGTGGTGGGCGTCTTGCCGCTGCGCGAGACGCCCACCAGAATCACGTCGGCGCTTTGCAGATCCCGGCCGGTCTGACCGTCATCGTGCGACAGGGAAAAGTTGATTGCTTCAATCCGATTCTTGTAATTTTCTGCATCCGAAATATTGTGTGAACGCCCGATGGAGTGGGTCGATTTGGCGTCCAGTTCCAGCTCCAGCGGTTCGACAAAAGTCTGGAACAGATCCAGGAACATGCCGTTGGCCTGCCGCATCAGCGCATTGATTTCGGGATTGACCAGCGTGCTGAAAATGATCGGTCGTTTGCCTTCTGTGATGGCGTGCTCATTGATGCGGCGAATCGCCTCATCGGCCTTGTCGATGTTGTCGATGAAGGGAATCCGGATCTGCCGGATTTTGACCGTATCGAATTGCGCCAATACACTATGGCCAAAGGTTTCAGCGGTAATGCCGGTACCGTCGGAAATGAAAAATGCGGTCCGGTCGAATTTTTTTCTTTCCATGACTTTCCCTATCAATGGCCTGGGTTAGAATCAGCCGCGGCCTGGAGTGAATTTGGCTATTGTAAGGCACGGTTTGTGACGACAATAAGCCAATGATTTCAATCTTTCTTGTCTATTTCTGGAGATGCAGATGTCTGAAACGATTCATGCGGCTGGGGGCGCCGCCGCATCTATAGTGGGCCGCCCCTACGTACTGCCCTTCGAGGCTTTACGCATGACCGATGTTGACACTGTAGGCGGCAAAAACGCTTCGCTGGGCGAAATGATCAGTCAGCTGGCGGGCGCCGGCGTGCGTGTGCCGGGCGGCTTTGCCACCACGGCGCAGGCATTCCGCGATTTTCTCAGCCACAACAGCTTGACCGAAAAAATTGCCCAGCGGCTGGAATCGCTCAACCCCGACGATATCAAGGCCTTGACCACCTGTGGCGCAGAAGTGCGTGACTGGATCGTCAGTGCGCCTTTGCAGCCACGTCTGGAACAGGAGATTCGCCAACACTTCGCTACCCTGCAGGCAGGCGGTAGCGCCATCTCGGTGGCAGTGCGCTCCTCGGCGACGGCGGAAGACTTGCCCGACGCCTCGTTCGCCGGGCAGCAGGAAACTTTTCTCAATGTCCTTGGCATCGACGATGTGCTGGACAAGATCAAGCAGGTGTTCGCCTCGCTCTACAACGATCGCGCGATTTCCTATCGTGTGCACAAGGGTTTCACCCATGCTGAAGTCGCGCTGTCAGCCGGCATTCAGCGCATGGTGCGCTCTGACCTGGCGGCGTCCGGGGTGATGTTTACGCTGGATACTGAGTCCGGTTTCGATCAGGTCGTGTTCATTACTTCGGGCTACGGGCTGGGGGAAACGGTAGTGCAGGGCGCCGTCAATCCCGATGAATTTTATGTCTTCAAGCCGACGCTGGCGTCAGGAAAGTTTCCCATCATTCGTCGCCAGATCGGCTCCAAGTTGATCAAGATGGAGTTCGATCTGGATCGCGTCTCCGGTCGTGCTGTGCGCATCGTCGATGTGCCGCTGGAGCAGCGCAACCGCTATTCGATCAGCGATGATGACGTCATTGAATTGGCGCGCTATGCCATGATCATCGAGCAACACTACGGACGCCCGATGGATATCGAGTGGGGCAAAGATGGCGGCGATGGCCGTATTTACATCTTGCAGGCGCGCCCGGAAACGGTGAAGGCACAACTGAATCACCACGAGGTACAGCAGCGCTTCAGGCTCAAAGGCAGTTCGCAAATCCTGGCCTCCGGCCGCGCCATCGGCCAGAAAATCGGCTCCGGTTCGGTGCGCGTCATTCACGATCCGACGGAGATGGATCGGGTGCAGCCGGGCGACATTCTAGTGGCCGACATGACCGACCCCAACTGGGAACCCGTGATGAAACGTGCCGCCGCGATCATCACCAATCGTGGTGGCCGTACCTGCCACGCCGCCATCATCGCGCGCGAGCTGGGCGTACCCGCCGTGGTGGGCTGTGGCGAAGCAACCGACAGTCTGACCGATGGCATGCTGGTGACGGTGTCGTGTGCCGAAGGCGATACTGGCAACATTTATGAAGGGCTGCTGGAAACCGAAATCACCGAAGTGCAGCGCGGCGTGATGCCGGTGATTGATACCAAGATCATGATGAACGTCGGCAACCCGCAACTGGCGTTCGATTTCCAGTCGATCCCCAATGACGGTATCGGTTTGGCACGACTCGAATTCAACATCAACAACAATATTGGCGTGCATCCGCAAGTGATTCTGCAATACCCAAACATCGACCCGGATCTGAAAAAAGCGGTGGAAAGCGTGGCACGTGGGCATGCCTCGCCACGCCGTTTCTATGTCGAAAAATTGGTCGAAGGGGTCGCCACGATTGCAGCGGCGTTTTATCCCAAACCCGTGATCGTGCGTCTGTCCGATTTCAAATCAAACGAATACAAGAAATTAATTGGCGGTTCACGTTACGAGCCGGATGAAGAAAACCCTATGCTGGGATTTCGCGGCGCTTCGCGCTATCTCGCCAAGGACTTTCGTGCCTGCTTTGAAATGGAATGTGAGGCGATGCGACGGGTGCGCGATGCCATGGGTTTGACCAATGTCGAGATCATGATCCCCTTCGTACGCACCGTGAAGGAGGCTGAAGGCGTGGTCAAGCTCCTGAGCGAAAATGGCTTGAAGCGCGGCGAAAATGGGTTGCGCCTGATCATGATGTGTGAGCTGCCGTCCAATGCGGTGCTGGCTGAACAATTCCTGGAGCATTTCGATGGCTTCTCGATTGGCTCGAATGATTTGACGCAATTGACGCTGGGGCTTGATCGCGATTCCGGCCTGGTGGCTGAAGCCTTCGACGAACGCGATCCAGCGGTGATGGCCTTGATCGAGCGCGCCATCAGCGCGTGCCGCGCGGCGAACAAATACATTGGCATCTGCGGCCAGGGGCCATCGGATCACCCGGACATGGCCGAATGGCTGGTCAAACTGGGCATCAGTTCGATCTCGCTCAACCCCGATACGGTGGTGGATACCTGGAATCGTTTGGGTGGCAAACAGTGACGGGTGACGAATGTCGCACTGCGTGGCCGCAGTTTTCATCACCGCTTTAAAGGAGGCTACATGCAAGATTCAACCTGGTGGTTTGTTGTTGCATTTGTGATCGTGATTCTGGAGTTGCTCACGGGAACGTTCTATCTCCTGGTGCTGAGCCTGGCCGCCGCCGCGGCGGGGGCTGCGGCATTGCTGGGTGGGGGCGGGGCGGTACAACTGGTACTGGCAGCCGTGATCGGTACCGTGGGTGTTTTCACCTTGCATCGTTTCCGCATTGGCAGGCCGCACGTCACTGACAGTCAGCGTGATCCCAATATCAATCTCGACATTGGTCAGACGATTCAAGTCGATGCCTGGAATGCCGACCGCACGGCCCGGGTCATGTATCGCGGCGCGGCCTGGGATGTAGAATTGGCCGCTGAGACGGAAGCAGGGGCCGGGCAGTTTCGGATCATTGAGATGCGTGGCTCACGGCTGATTGTTCAGGCACTCAAATAATTCAGGATCATCACACAACTATTGGGGGAATCATGTTCGATATCAATCCGTTGCCGCTGGTCGTGCTGTTTGTCGCTCTGGTATTTATCATCAAGTCGCTCAAGGTGGTGCCGCAGCAGCATGCCTGGGTGGTTGAGCGGCTGGGTAAATACAATGCCACGTTGGGCCCCGGGCTGAGTATCGTGATTCCCTTCATCGACAAGGTGGCGTACAAGCATATCCTGAAGGAAATCCCGCTCGATGTGCCGAGCCAGGTCTGCATCACCCGCGACAACACGCAGTTGCAAGTGGATGGCATCCTGTATTTCCAGATCACTGATGCGATGCGCGCCTCTTACGGTTCCAGCAATTATCTGGTGGCGATCAGTCAATTGGCGCAGACCACGCTGCGCTCGGTGATCGGCAAACTGGAGCTGGACAAGACCTTTGAAGAGCGCGAGTTCATCAATCACAGCATTGTGTCCTCGCTCGACGAAGCGGCGGCCAACTGGGGGGTGAAAGTACTGCGTTACGAGATCAAGGATTTGACGCCGCCGAAAGAAATTCTGCATTCGATGCAGGCGCAGATTACTGCTGAACGCGAGAAACGCGCCTTGATTGCTGCCTCAGAAGGGCGCAAGCAGGAGCAGATCAATATCGCCACCGGCCAGAGGGAAGCGGCGATTGCCAAGTCGGAAGGCGACAAGCAGGCCGCGATCAATAATGCTCAGGGTGAGGCGGCCGCTATCCTCGCGGTAGCCGATGCGACCTCACGTGCAATCGAAAAAATTGCCGGCGCGCTTCAGGCGCCGGGCGGGATGGAAGCGCTGAATCTGAAGGTGGCAGAGAAATACATTGAATCGTTCGCCGAATTGGCCAGAACCAATAACACCCTGATCGTGCCCGCCAATATGAGCGATATCAGCAGCCTGATTGGTTCAGCGATGGCGATTGTGAAAAGTCAGAAGTAATCGGCTGGCGGCTGCGCTTGGCGGTTGGCTGAGAAAACCTGTCAAGCCGCTCCCATCTTGAGTGGAGCCTCTTCCCTGTGCCAGTCGGGCAGGAATTTCTCCAGCGCGCGCAGCAGTTTTTCCGGGTCAATCGGTTTTGAGAGAAAGGCATCGCAGCCCGCCATACGGGCGCGCATGCGTTCCAGAGGACTGGTTCGTGTGGTCAGGACAATCGCCGCAATTTTACGACGGTCGTCGCGTTTCTTGAGCGCCTTGCAGATTTCGTAGCCTTCCATGTCGGGTAGCTCGGCCTCGACGATCACCACGTTGTAGCGATTCAATTCAATCAGGTCGAGGGCGCGGTCGCCGCTGCTGGCATAGTCGATCTGGTACTTCTGATTCCCCAGCTTGGCCTTGATGTAGTTTTCCATCCGGTTGTCGGGGTCCACCACCAGCACCGCTGGATCGGTGGTGAAAGTCATCGCCTGGCTGCGGTCGTACCACTGATCGACCTGGTGCAATTCCATTTCGTTTTGCAAGCCGCTGGTTTCTGCTGGCAGGGCTTCGCCATGCGCCGGAATGCTGTCACCCGGTTGCACGCGCAGCCGCGAGCGGAAAGTGTTGTCCAGTGTCAGCAGCAATTCAGCCCAACGCACCGGACGCTGCAAATGTGCGGCCGGTGTCATTTCTCGGGGACATTTGCCACCGATCAGAATGATCGGATAGCCGGAGGGCAGAGCGATTTCCTGGTCGGTTCGCATGCGTGCGTGATCGGCCTCCAGGTCGATCATCAGACAATCGGGATGCGGGGGGGACTGTCCATCCCATTCACGATAGGTGCGTGAGCGCATTTCCGACAGTTTGAACATGGAGGAGAACACCATCCGTTCCCGCTCGGTAAAACCGAACAATTCGACATGGAACAGATATTCGGTATTGACGATCATTACCACTCCTCAAGCGTGATACCTGACCACATTCCGTGATCACCTGGTGTTTTGTTTCATCAGCCGCTGCTTTTCGCGTACCCACTGACGCTCTTTTTCCGAGTCCCGTTTGTCGTGCTGTTTCTTGCCCTTGGCCAGACCGACTTCGAGTTTGATCCGGCCGCGCACGTAGTGCAGATCAATCGGCACCAGGGTGTACCCGGCCCGCTCGACCTTTCCGACCAGCTTATTGATATCGGCACGTTTCAACAATAATTTACGGGTGCGCACCGGATCGGGCTGAATATGTGTGGAAGCCTCGGGAAGCGGGCTGATGTGGGCGCCGATCAGGAACAGTTCTGCCTGCCGGATCATCACATAGGCTTCCTTCAACTGCGCCCGCCCGGCCCGAATGGCCTTGACTTCCCAGCCTTCCAGCACCATGCCGGCTTCGTGGCGTTCCTCAATGAAGTACTCGTGAAACGCTTTTTTATTCTGGATAATGCTCATGAGAGTGATGCTCTGAATAGACCCGGGAAAAGCGAGGTATTCCCGGGCGGTAAAATAGGAACCGTTAAAAAAACAGGAAGCAGTTTAACCAATGGCTTGCGTCGAAAAATCCGTTCTGATCGGCTACAGCGCCGCGCAAATGTTTGCCCTGGTCGAGAAAGTCGAAGACTACCCCAAATTTTTGCCCTGGTGTCGCGCCAGTGAAGTCATCTGGCGCAAGGAAGACGGCATGCGCGCTTCCATCACGATCGACTTCAAGGCGTTACAGCAAACCTTCACGACAGAAAACCGCCATGTGCCGGATGTGTCGATTGAAATGCGCCTGATCGAAGGACCGTTCCGTAATTTCAATGGCCAATGGAAATTCAAGTCGTTGTCGGAGACGGCGTGCAAGATTGAATTCAAACTGGACTATGAGTTTTCCAGCAGGGTGCTGGATCAATTGGTTGGCCCGGTGTTTGGCGGGATTGCCGGCACGCTGGTCGATAGCTTCGTCAAACGTGCCGAGGTGGTGTATGGCTGACGTGATCGTATGCGAAGTGGTGTTCGCCAGTGGCCCCGGTCAGATCACCCACCGGCAATGTCATGCCGCTGCCGACGAACGTTTGATTGACGTGATCCGGCGCAGCCGGATTCTGGAGCTGCACCCGGAAATAGATTTGTCGGTGCTGCGCATCGGCGTCTTCGGAAAGCTCAAACCGCTCGATCAACCGGTCACGCACGGTGACCGCATCGAAATCTACCGGCCTTTACAAGTCGATCCAAAAACGGCGCGTCGCTTGCGCGCCGAGAAAAAGAAGAAGGGCTCTGGTTGATCCTTATCCGCACTTGTTCTCACGCATCTGCTTCTTAAGATCATCCAGCTCGCGCTGACGTTTGGCGTCATCCATGTAGTTTTTTTCTCCCTTGGCATTGGTTTCGGCGATCCGCACACCGTCTTCCAGCGCACGCAGATAGCCTTTGCTGCGTTCGCAGTATTCCTCGCGCTGTTTTTCCTCGGCTTCGGTTTTTTGTTTTTTCTCTTCCGCCTCGGCCTTGTCTTGCTGACGTTTCTTGAATTCCATTTCCTGTTCCGCCACGGATTTTTGTTTGGGTCGGGTGTCCGCCGGTTTGGCCGCTGCGCCTGACTTGGCATCGCCTGCTGCAGGCGGCGCACTGGCGGCGGGCGCGGTTTGCGAAGTTTTCGGTTTGAAACCCTTGATGACGTCTTCTGGCGGAATATTGTTGGGTGGCGGCTGATCGCTATAGACGGTGCGACCTTGCGCATCCTTCCATTTATAGGGTTGTGCCTGTGACGGCGCGCACAGCAGGACAACGGTGGCAATCAAAAACAGAATACGCGTCACAAAGTGGTCACGAAACATGGAGGTCATTCCTGAATAAATTGATTCGGGTAGCGTAGAAGCTTTGCCTGACGGCGTCAACTGGCAAGGCAGTACGGTCGCTCAAAGGCAAATAAATCTCGACCGCCGGTTCGGGTGGCTCGCCGGTTTCGGTATAATCCGGCTTTGCGTCGAAAGGATTTGCAATGCGTTTAATACAAAAAGCGCTGACGTTTGACGATGTGCTCCTCGTCCCCGCCTACTCTGCTGTTTTGCCGCGTGATGCCGCGCTGCATACCCAACTGACCCGAGCCATTCAACTTAACATTCCCGTCATATCCGCTGCCATGGATACCGTGACCGAAGCGCGTCTGGCGATTGCCCTGGCGCAAGAAGGCGGCATTGGTATCGTGCACAAGAATCTCTCGGCCAAGGATCAGGCGCGCGAGGTGGCCAAGGTCAAACGTCACGAAGCCGGGGTGTTGCGCGACCCGATCACGATCACTTCCGACATGAAGGTAAGCGATGCGCTGAAGCTGCAGAATCAGCACGGCATTTCGGGCCTGCCGGTAGTGGAGGGCAAAAAAGTCATCGGCATCGTCACCAACCGCGATCTGCGCTTTGAAACCCGTCTCGACGATTCGATTCGCTCGGTGATGACCCCACGCGAACGGCTGGTGACTGTCAAGGAAGGCGCCAGCGCCGAAGAGGCCAAGGCCTTGATGCACAAGCATCGCCTGGAACGCGTACTGGTGGTCAACGATGCGTTTGAATTGCGCGGCCTGATGACCGTCAAGGACATTACCAAATCAACGACCCACCCGAATGCCTGCAAGGATGAACTGGGCAAGTTGCGCGTTGGTGCGGCGGTAGGCGTGGGTGAGGGCACCGAGGAGCGCGTTGATGCATTGGTCAACGCCGGCGTCGATGTGCTGGTAGTTGATACGGCACATGGACATTCCAAAGGCGTGCTCGATCGCGTGCGCTGGGTCAAACAGACTTATCCGCAGGTGCAGGTGATCGGCGGCAATATCGCCACTGGCGAAGCGGCGCGTGCGCTGGTCGAGCATGGCGCCGATGGCGTCAAGGTGGGTATTGGCCCCGGTTCGATCTGCACCACGCGTATCGTGGCCGGTGTCGGCGTGCCGCAGATTACGGCGATTGCCAACGTCGCCAAGGCGCTGGATGGCACGGGTGTCCCGCTGATTGCTGATGGTGGCATCCGCTATTCCGGCGATGTCGCCAAGGCACTCGCTGCTGGGGCGCATGCGGTGATGATGGGGGGCATGTTTGCCGGCACCGAAGAAGCGCCAGGCGAAGTGATCCTGTTTCAAGGCCGTTCTTATAAGGCCTATCGCGGCATGGGTTCGGTCGGTGCGATGCATGCCGGTTCGGCCGATCGTTATTTTCAGGACAGCAACAACCCCAATTCCGACAAGTTCGTGCCGGAAGGTATCGAAGGCCGCGTCGCCTACAAAGGCAGCGTGCTGGCGATCGTGCATCAACTGATCGGCGGTGTGCGTGCCAGCATGGGCTATTGCGGCTGCGCTTCAATCGAGCAAATGCGCCTGCAAGCGCAGTTCGTCGAGATCACCTCGGCGGGCATGCGCGAATCGCATGTGCACGATGTGCAGATTACCAAGGAAGCACCTAACTATCACGTCGAATGACGGCTGTCGCCATGACGGCCTGCGGCCATGAGGCGCTTTGCGCCGGTGAATTGATTCATGCGGCCGGATTTTTGGCCGCGTCATAAGCGTAGCGTTTCATCTTTCATTGCAACATGCATA
>OBEQ010897105.1_pt1 | contig 14462 bp, 22 predicted proteins | sample 1670901 | NCBI WGS metagenome assembly OBEQ01 (sample SAMEA104232315, study PRJEB22302) | groundwater metagenome | biome: forest; feature: aquifer; material: groundwater | place: USA | collected 2011-08-07 | depth 5.4 m
ACGCAGATCGGCCGCGGGAAATGGCGGCGACTCTCGAACCGGTGGGGCCGGCGGCCGGATTGGAAACGGGCCATCGTGTCCGTCGCGAAGGGGCAGAAGATCGAGGTCAAAGCGTAGGAGAAGTGTACTGGTGAACCGGTGTACAAGTGTACCGGTACACCTGTACACCCGTTAACCCGTACACGAAAAACATGGGCATCAAAACACATAAACCAACCACGCCGACGATGCGGTTCCAGATCACGTCGGATTTTTCAGAGCTCACGACCTCCAAACCGGAGAAGCGGCTCCTCGAGCCGATGAAGAAGACCGGCGGACGCAACGTCCACGGCCACATCACGAGCCGGTTCATGGGCGGCGGGCACAAGCAGATGTACCGCCGCATCGATTTCTATCGGCGGGATAAAGCTGGGGTGTCGGCCACGGTCCTCTCGGTCGAGTACGATCCCAATCGGAGCTCCCGGATCTCGCTCGTGCAGTACGCCGACGGCGAGAAGCGCTACATCCTCTGGCCCGAGGGGCTCTCGGCCGGCCAGACCATCATCGCCGGCGACGACGCGGAGGTGAAGGTCGGCAACGCCATGTCCTTGCGGCGCATCCCGGCTGGCCAGCTCATCCACAACATTGAGTTGCAGAAGAACCGCGGCGCCCAAATCGTCCGCTCGGCCGGCGCCTCGGCCATCATCCAGGCTAAAGAAGGCGACTCGGCGTTCGTGAAACTGCCCTCTGGGGAGATCCGGCTGGTGCACTTGGACTGCTGGGCCACGATCGGGCAGGTTGGCCTCTCAGAGCACAAGTCGTTCGTGGTGGGCAAGGCCGGCCGCTCCCGCTGGCTCGGACGCAGGCCCCATGTCCGAGGGATTGCGATGAACCCGCACGACCACCCGCACGGCGGCGGCGAGGGAAAATCCGGCCAGGGCAACCCGCACCCGGTCTCCCCGTGGGGCTGGCACACGAAAGGCCGCAAGACGCGAAATCGCAAGAAGTACTCGAACCGAGTCATCGTGAAGCGCCGTAAATGATTACACAGATTACAAAAACTGATTACACAGATCGGACCTCTCCAACGGCAATCTGTGAAATCGATTTTTACATCTGTGAAATCAGGTAACCATGGGCCGCTCGGTCGCTAAAGGCGCGTTCGTCGATGACCCGTTGCAGCGGAAGGTCCAAGTCGCCCAACACACGAATGACCGCAGGCCGATTAAGACGTGGTCGCGCCGTTCCACCGTGACCCCGGAGTTCGTCGGGCTGAACTTCCTCGTGCACAACGGCAAGGCGTTCCTTCCCGTCTACGTGACTGAAAACATGGTCGGGCACAAGCTGGGCGAGTTCTCTCCCACGCGGATCTTCCGCAAGCACGGCGGCGTGAAGAAGGTGGTGGCCGGCGCCATCGGCACCAAGGCCTCGGTGTCCGTCACCTCGGCCCCGGCGGGGGCATCGGCCGCAGCCGCCAAGGAGAAGAAGTAGGATGCTTGCGAAGGCGATGGTCCGGCACCTGCGCCTGACGCCGCGTAAAGCGGGTTACCTCCTGACCCCGCTGCGCCAGCGGAGTGTGGCGCAAGCCCTCGCGCTGCTCTCGGTCACGAACCGACGAGCGGCGAAACCGGTGGCGAAACTCGTCGCCTCGGCGTTCGCGAACGCGAAGCAGCGCCACCCGGAGCTGCGCGAGGACGAGGTGGTCATCAGCCGGGCATTTGCCAATGAGGGGCCGCGGTGGAAGCGATTCCGGGCGGCAGCATTCGGGCGCGCGGCCCGCATCTTGAAACGGACAACGCATATCACCGTGGAGCTGGAGAAGAAGGCATGAGGAGATTTCGGAGCAAATTGTGGATTGTGGATTGTGGATTGCGAATTTGCTGGCCCCGTACTCCGGTCCACGCGTTTCAATCCGAAATCCGAAATCCGCAATCCGAAATCTCCTCAATTTGCTCAGTTCCGGGGGGCGATCATGGGCCATAAGGTCAATCCGCAGTGCTTGCGGCTCTCGCTCTCTCGCGACTGGACGTCGCGCTGGTTCGCCGCCACCAAGACGCAGTACCGGCAGCAGCTCCAGGAGGACCGGAAGATCCGCGAGCTGCTCCACAAGGAGCTGGCATCGGCCGCCGTCTCGAAAGTCATCATCGAGCGCTGGGCCGAGCGGGTTCGCATTGCGATCCATACCGCGCGTCCAGGCATCCTGATCGGCCGGCGGGGAGAGAGCATCCAGCGGCTCCAGGAAGCAGTGCAGAAAATCATCGGACCCGACCAGCAGTTGAAGGTGGACTACGTCGAGATCACGAACCCGGCCGTGGAAGCGCAGCTCATCGCGGACTCGCTCGCGTTTCAACTCCAGAAACGGATTGCCTTCCGGCGGGCGATGAAGCGGGCGATCCAGCAGGCCATGGAGTCGAAGCTGTGCAAGGGCATCAAGGTCGTGTGTGATGGACGGCTCGCGGGCGCCGAAATGACCCGGCGCGAGGTGTATCGAGCCGGAACCGTCCCGCTGAGCACGCTTCGAGCCCGCATTGACTTCGGAACGGCCACCGCCCACACCACCGCCGGCTGCATTGGCACCAAGGTGTGGGTCTGCCGAGGAGATCTCGTGCCCTTAGAGCGGCAGAAGACGCCGCCGCGCGAACGGAGTGTCCCCGATGGCGCTGCTCTTCCCAAAACGCATTAAGTACCGAAAGGCCTTTCGCGGCAAGCGACGAGGCGTGGCGAAGGGGGGCAGCCGACTCGCCTTTGGCGAGTTTGGTCTCAAGGCGCTGGAGAACGGGTGGATCACCGCCGCGCAGATCGAGTCGTGCCGGATCGCCATCAGCCGCTCGCTCAGCCGAGGCGGCAAGATGTGGCTGCGAGTGTTCCCGGACAAACCGGTCACCACCCATGGACAGGAAAAACCGATGGGAGCGGGGAAGGGGCTCGTGGATCACTGGGTCGCGGTCGTGAAGCGTGGACGCATCCTGTTTGAAGTCGATGGGATTCCCGAGCTCGCTGCGAAAGAGACGTTTCGCGTCGCCGCCTGCAAGCTCCCGCTGCGCGTTCGCCTGGTGAGCCGAAAAACGGGGTAGAGGAGATTCTGAATAACGATGGCAGAAAAGTTGCTGACGATCCAAGAACTTCGCGCGTTGCCGGAGACTGACCTCCGGGCGCAGGTGGCTCAGCTGCGGCACGCATTGTGGGAGCATCGACAGAAGGTGACGGCAGGGGCGTTGCAGCAAACACACCTCCTGCCGGCGGTCAGGCGACAAATCGCGCGTCTGGAGACCATCCTGAGCGAAACGCGCAACAAGACGCCGGTGAGTGAGCCACAGCGAGTCGAACCATGACGGCAACGACAGCAGCCCCGCCGAATCTGACGCGTGGAGGGCGAAAAACCAAAGTCGGGGTGGTGCTCAGCAACCGGATGGCGAAGACGATCGTCGTCCGGGTCACCCGGCTGGTCAAGCATCCAAAGTACATCCGCATCATCAAGCAAGTGAGCTCATTCAAAGCGCATGATGAAACGAACAGCGCCGCAATCGGTGATGTGGTGAAGATCATGGAGACCCGTCCGCTCTCTAAGGAGAAACGATGGCGGCTCGTGGAGATCTTGCGTCGCGCGTCCACCGCTCCTCCAGTCCCTGGCGGCGAGCCCGAGCGGCCCGAGCCTGACGCCGCCCCACCGAAACCGAGCGAGCCACAGCGAGTCGAACCATGATCCAGGTCCGTTCGCAGCTCGAGGTGGCCGATAACTCGGGCGTCAAAAAGGTCTGGGCGATCGGCGTGATTGGGCGGGGGAACAAAGCCAAGGCCGGTGTAGGAGATGTCATCACCGGCCATGTCCGGGAAGCGGGTCCTGACGCGCTGGCGAAGAAAGGCGAGGTGGTGCGGTGTGTCCTCGTCCGCACGAAAGCGCCGATCCAGCGGTCGGACGGGACCACGTTGAAGTTTGACTCCAACGCGGTTGTCCTCATCGATCCGCAGAACAACCCGAAGGGAACGCGCGTCTTCGGTCCGGTGGCCCGCGAGCTACGGGAGAAACGGTTCATGAAGATCATCTCGCTCGCGCCCGAAGTCGTGTGAGAGATGGAGAGGGATGACACAGATTTTCAAAGAATGATTACACAGATTGTTCTCGTCGAGATCCAATCTGTGTAATCGCTTTGGTGAATCTGTGGAATCATCCTCATAGATGGCACGCATCAAGAAAGGCGATACGGTCGCCGTGCTCAGCGGCAAGGAGAAGGGCAAGACCGGCAAAATCCTGCGCGTGTGGCCGCAGGAGGAGCGAGCCCTGGTCGAGCGGCTCAACCTCCTGAAGCACTTTGAGCGCAGGAGCCAGCAGCAGCCCGCCGGAGGGATCGTGGAACGGGAAGGGCCGATCGCCCTCTCCAAGTTGGCGCTCGTGTGTCCCTCGTGCCGGAAGCCGACGCGCGTCGGGTGGCGCCTCTTGCCTGATGGCGCGAAGCAGCGGATCTGCCGAAAGTGCGACGGGGTGGTGGGATGAGCGAGACGATGACCAAGGACCAGCCACGGCGCCTCGTCCCGAGGATGCTCGAGCGTTACCGCAAGGACCTCGCGCCCACATTGGCGAAACAGTTCAAGCACTCCAACCCCATGGCTGCGGCGCGCCTGGAAAAAATCGTCGTGAACATGGGCTGCGGAGAGGCCGCCCATGATGCCAAAATCCTGGAGGCCGCCCAGCGCGACCTCGGGCTGATTACAGGACAACGGCCCCTCGTGACCCGAGCGAAGAAAGCGATCTCGAACTTTAAGATCCGCGAGAAGGATCCGGTCGGCTGCAAGGTCACGCTGCGTCGCGCGCGCATGTACGAGTTCCTCGATCGGCTCGTCAGTATCTCGCTGCCACGGATCCGGGACTTCCGGGGTTTGAGCCCGACCGGGTTTGACCAGGGTGGCAACTACTCGTTCGGGATCAAGGACCATACGATCTTTCCGGAGATCCAAATCGAGAAGGTGCAATACCCCTTGGGGATGGACATCGTCATCGTGACCACGGCCTCGACACGGGAAGAAGCCGCAGCGCTCCTCAAAGGGTTTGGGTTTCCCTTTGCCGCCACCCATGAGGGAGCGCAGCCATGAGGTGCACCAGTGTACTGGTGAACGGGTGTACCGGTACACCTGTACACCGGTACACCTGTACACGAAAACGATGATGGCGAGAAAATCCTGGCTGGAGCGGGCGAAGCGGACGCCGAAGTTTACCGTGCGGACGATCAACCGCTGCCAACGGTGCGGACGACGCCGGGGCTACTATCGGCGGTTTGGGCTCTGCCGGATGTGCTTTCGTGAAATGGCCTGGCGGGGAGAAATTCCCGGCCTGGTCAAGGCGAGTTGGTAGGAGATGATTCCAGGTAATCCCTAAATGGATCCGATTGCGGACGGGTTGACCAAGATCTACAACGCGTCACAGGCCGGGCACCCCACGGTCGAGGTCCGGGCCTCTCGGTTCCTGGGTGAGATCGTGGAGGTGCTCAAGCGGGAGGGCTTCATCCGAACGTGGAAACCCATGGGGGAGACCCCGGCCCAGCGGATGTTCCGCATCTACTTGAAGTACGCCAACAAGCGGCCGGCGATCACGCGCCTGGTGCGAATCTCCAAACCGGGGATGCGGCAGTACCGCAAGGCCCGGGAGTTGCCGCGCGTCCTGAGAGGGCTGGGGGTGGCGATCGTCTCGACCTCGAGCGGGTTGATGGCCGAGCGGGACGCCTACCAGAAGCGGATCGGCGGAGAGATTGTCTGCTATGTCTGGTAATAAATTTTGCTGCGCAAAATTTATGAGCGTAAACGTACAGATAAATTCTCCGGAGGAGAATTTATAATGTCACGCGTGGGACGCACCCCCATTGCCCTGCTGCAGGGAGTCACGGTGAAGCCTGCGGGGCAGCAACTGCAGGTGGAAGGGCCCAAGGGGAAGCTCTCGATCACCTTGCCCTCGACGGTCTCGGTACGACTCCAGGACCAACGCCTCACGGTTGAGTCCTCCGACGAGGAGGACTCGGGCCGCATGCGACACGGACTCTATCGCGCGTTGATCGCCAACATGGTCCAGGGGGTGGCCCAGGGGTTCTCGAAGGAGCTCGAGGTCGTCGGCGTCGGGTATCGGGCCCAGCTTCAGGGGACACGGCTCTCGCTCTACGTCGGCTTCTCGCATCCGGTGGCCGTGCCCATTCCCGAAGGGATCACCGTGGAGATCCCGAAGCCGACCTCGGTCATCGTGAAAGGAGCCGACCGGCAGCTCGTGGGGCAGTTCGCGGCCACCCTCAGGGGGATCGCCCCGCCTGAACCCTATAAAGGGAAGGGCATCAAGTACGCGGGTGAAATCATCAGGCGTAAAGCCGGCAAGGCGGCCACGGGTTCAGGCGCCAAGGCAGCGGGATGATCCCACGCCTTGATCGACCCCGCCGCTGGCGGGGTGGCTGTGCCACATGTGTCGAGGAGACGCCGCGCCGGCACAGCCGGCCTACGGCCAACGAGCAAGGCGTGGGATGAGTGTCGTCATTGATCGGGAAGTGGGGCGACGCATTCGACACCGTCGACTCCGGAAGCGAGTCGTGGGGTTGCCGGAGCGTCCGCGGCTGTGCGTCTTCAGGAGCCACCAGCATCTCTACGCCCAACTCGTTGACGATATCTCCGGAAAGACGCTGCGCGGCTGGTCGACCAAGGATGACCGACTCAAGACGCGCGCTCAGACCGGCAACGTGGACGCGGCGAAGGAGTTGGGAGCGCTCATCGCCACGGACACGAGCCAGGCGGGCATGACCCGTGTGGTGTTTGACCGTGGCGGCTATCTCTACCACGGCCGGGTGAGGGCGCTTGCAGAAGCGCTCCGCGCAGGAGGCATCCAGGTGTAATGAGAACAGATCCCCATCGCTCAGGACCGCGTGAGCCGGCCATGTCCAGGGAAGGCCAGCAGCTCATGGAGAAGCTCATCAGCGTGAACCGCGTGGCCAAGGTCCACAAAGGGGGCAAGCGACTTGGCTTCAACTCGCTCGCCGTGGTGGGAGACGGGAAGGGACGCGTCGGGATCGCGCTCGGGAGATCCAACGAAGCCGCCGACGCCATCCGCAAAGGATTCCAGCAGGCGCAGCGGAACATGGTCACGATCACGCTCAAAGGCACGACCATCCCACACGAGATCATCGGCCGTTCCGATGCGTCCTCGGTGCTGCTCAAGCCAGCCAGCCCTGGGACAGGCATCATTGCCGGCGGTCCGGTCCGGGCGATCTGCGAAGCGTGCGGCATCCGGGACATCCTCACCAAGAGCCTTGGCTCCAACAACGCGGTGAACCTCGTCAAAGCCACGTTGAACGGCCTGAGCCGCTTGGAGAGCGCCGAGGCTATTCAGCAGCGACGAAAGCTCGTGCTCGAGACAGAGAGCGCATGAGGTCATGGACGTCTTCTCTCTCCCATCGGTTCCAGGGGCCCGCCATCGCAAGAAGCGCGTCGGGCGCGGGATCGGCTCAGGCCACGGCAAGACCGCCACGCGAGGCCAGAAAGGACAGCGCGCCCGCACCGGATCAGGGAAACGGCCCGGCTTCGAGGGGGGACGCACCCCCCTCATCCGGCGACTGCCCAAGCGGGGGTTTCGGCAAAAAGCCACCGGACGGCCTGCTCCCCTCGCCATCGTCAATGTCGAGCAGCTCAACCGGTTTCAGGATGGTGAGCGGATCACGCCAGAACGGCTGGCGCAGGCCGGGCTGATCCGCCATGCCTCACGAGAGGTCAAGCTGTTGGGAGATGGCCCGCTCACCAAGCGACTCACGATCGCCGTCCACCGGACGAGCGAATCCGCCAAAACCAAAGTGTCCCAGGCCGGCGGCTCGGTCGAGTTGCTGAGCCATGTGTGATGTTTCGATTACTCAGCGCACTGGTCAACGCATGGCGCATTCCGGAACTGCGCAAGAAATTGACGTTCACGTTGTGGATGCTCGCGATCTACGAAGTGGGCATCTTCATTCCGGTCCCCGGGATCGATGGGAAGGAGCTGGGTCGGATCTTCAACGAGCTGGCTGCGAGGGGCGGTGGGGGGCTGCTCGACCTCCTCAACATGTTCACCGGTGGAGCGCTCTCTCAAGCGACGATCTTCGCGCTGGGGATCATGCCCTACATCAGCGCGACGATCATCGTGGAGACCCTGCTCGCCACGGCGATCCCCGCGCTCGAGAAGCTGCGCAAGGAGGGGATGACCGGCTACCGCAAGCTTCACCAGTACTCCCGCTACGCGACCGTGGTCCTCGCGATCGTCAACTCGTTCATGTACGCGATGTTGCTGGAGCGGGTGATTCCCCAGCAGTTTCACGCGCAGATCGTTCTGTTCCCGGGCGTGGGGTTCCGGCTCCTGACGATCCTGACCATGACCGGCGGGATGGCGCTCATCATGTACCTCGCCGAGCAGATTACCGAGCGGGGCATCGGCAATGGGATGAGCCTCTTGATGACCGCCTCAATCGTGGGGCGGATTCCGCTGGCCATTCGGGATCTCGCCGTCAAACTGGGACCCGGCGGGATCGAGCAGTCGCCGTTGCAGCCGCTGGCGCTCATCTTCATGGGAGCGTTTCTCGTCCTGATCGTGACGGTCGTCATCTTCGTCGAGCAAGGCCAGCGGCGGATCCCGGTGAACTACGCCCGGCGAGTGATCGGCCGGAAAGTGTACGGGGGGCAGAGCACCTACTTGCCGCTCAAGGTGAACAGCGGGGGGGTCTTGCCGATCATCTTCGCGGTGTCGCTGCTCTACTTTCCCATTCAGATCGCGGGCTTCCTGCCCCAGCTCCATGGGCTGACGAGCTGGTTCTCGCGAACGTCGCTGGCGTTCAATCTGATCTATGCGATCCTGATCCTCTTCTTCACCTACTTCAGCACGGCGTTGACGGCGCACCAGTTCCTCGAGGCCGCCGACCAGATGAAGAAAGTGGGGGCGTTCGTCCCAGGCATCCGGCCCGGCCAGCCCACGGTCGAGTATCTCGATCAGACGCTGACGCGCGTGACCTTCGTGGCGGCCGTGTACCTGGTGGTCATCGCGATCCTGCCGGATATCATCATGGCGTGGATGAAGATCCCCCCGCGCGTCGCGGGGTTCTTCGGGGGCACGAGCCTGCTCATTGTCGTCGGCGTCACGCTCGATACGATGAAACAGATTGAGTCGCACCTCCTGATGCGGCACTACGAAGGGTTTTTCAAATCCGGCCGACTCAAAAGCCGTCGGTGAGCGCGTTGCGGATCGTCTTGTTAGGCCCCCCCGGGGCCGGCAAAGGCTCTTTGGCATCGCTGTGCAGCATCCGTCTGGGCCTGGAGCATATCTCGACCGGGGAGATGTTTCGCCGGGAGATGGCTCGCAGAAGCCCGCTGGGCCGTCGCGTCCAGCGGTATGTCGCCAGCGGACGGCTCGTCCCGGACGCGCTGGTCGTGCAGGTCATGGCGAGGCGCTTGGATCGACGCACACTCAGGCGAGGGGCTGTGCTCGACGGGTTTCCTCGAACCGCCGGGCAGGCCGCGGGGCTGGATCGGGTCCTCACACAACGGGGGGCACCGCTCGATGGAGCCATCTACCTGGCGGCAGAGCAGACGCTGCTTGTGAGGCGCCTCTCCGGACGCCGTGTCTGCGGCCGATGCGGGACCAACTACAACATCCGGACGATGCGGCCGAAGCGGGCGGGAACGTGTGATCGCTGTCACGGGCCGCTGACGACTCGCCGGGATGATCGACCCGAGACGATCCGCAAGCGCCTGGCCATTGACCGTCGGGTGGCCACCCCGCTGTTGCGCTATTACCAGCGCCGAGGGTGCCTGTACCGGCTGAACGCGTCTGGGTCCATCGAGGCGATGTTCGCTCGATCGTTGGGGCTGTTTCGTCGACGCGGGTGGCTGTCGAATCATGATCGAGCTGAAGAACGCCGGCGAGCTTGAGCACATGGCGCAGGCCGGCCGCGTCGTCGCGGGGCTGCTCGAGCGCCTCGCCTCGATCGTGCGGCCCGGCGTGAAGACGAAGGAGCTGGACGCCGACGCTCGGGACTACCTGCGCACACACGGTGCCCAACCGGCGTTTCTCGGCTATCGCGGGTTTCCCGCTTCGATCTGTGTGTCGATTAACGAAGAAGTCGTCCACGGGATCCCGGGGGAGCGGCGAATCCAGGATGGAGACCTCGTCAGCCTGGATGCCGGCGCGGTCGTTGCGGGATGGTTCGCGGATGCGGCCACGACGGTGTTGGTCGGCGCGGTCCCCCCGCTCGCGCGCCGATTGACAGAGACGACGCGGCGGGCGCTCGAGGAAGCCATCGTCCAGGTCGCGGTCGGTCACCGCGTGTCGGATATCTCACACGCGGTGCAACACCTGGTCGAGCATGAAGGGTTCGGAGTCGTGCGAGAGTTCGTGGGGCATGGGATCGGTCGGGCCTTGCACGAAGACCCGCCCATCCCAAACTTTGGGCCACCGAATACCGGCCCGCGGTTGCAGGTGGGGATGGCCTTGGCGATCGAGCCCATGGTCACCGCAGGAAGTTACGAAGTCGAGGTGTTGCGTGACGGCTGGACCGCAGTCACCAAGGATCGCTCGCTCGCGGCACATTTCGAGCATACGATCGTGGTGACGGAACATGGCCCGACCATCTTGACGAGATCTGGATGAAGGTCCGAGCCTCAGTGAAGCGGATCTGCAGCAAGTGCAAGATCATCCGCCGGCAGCGGGTCGTCCGCGTCATGTGTCAGAATCCGAAACATAAACAGCGACAAGGCTGAGAGGTCCATATGCCCAGGGTGCTCGGCATCGATATCCCGAAAGAGAAGCGCGTGGAAGTGTCCTTGATGTACCTCTACGGCGTGGGACGATCCTTGTCCCGAAAAGTCCTCACGGCCACACAGATCGATCCGAATAAGCGGGCCAAGGACCTCAGCGATGAGGAAGTGTCACGCCTCTCACAGGCCATCCAGGCCACGGCGAAAGTGGAGGGGGACCTGCGTCGCGAGACGGCCGCCAACATCAAGCGGCTCATCGACATCGGCTCGTATCGAGGGTTGCGCCACAAGAAGGGCCTGCCCGTGCGTGGGCAACGCACCCGCACGAATGCCCGCAGCCGGAAAGGACCGCGCCCGCGCGTCGGCGTGCGCAAACGAACCAGAGTCGCTCCCGGCCAGGGCAGGACACCCTAAATGCGCCCCCATATGCAAACTAACATTCGAGGCGCATTTAGAAATGGGGAAAACGACATGGTGGTTTCATATAGGAGAGGATGACCATGCCTGAGGAACGAACAGAGCTACCCGCCCAGACGCCGAAAGACGCCGCGGCGGTCGCACCACCCAAGCCGAGCCCGACGGGCAAGGCGAAGAAGAAGCTCCACGTCACGCAGGGCATTGCGCATGTGTTCGCGACCTTCAACAATACGATCATCACGATCACCGACCGGTCGGGGAACGCGATCTGCTGGGCCACCGCCGGCTCGAGCGGCTATCACGGCTCGCGCAAATCCACCCCTTACGCGGCACAGATCGCCGCGATGAACGCCGCGAAGAAAGCGCTGGAAGCCGGGTTGAAGGAGGTCGAGGTCTTCGTGAAGGGACCTGGACAGGGACGGGAGTCCGCGATCCGCTCCCTCTCCCAGGCCGGCCTGACGATCACGGCGATCAAAGACGTCACCCCGATTCCTCACAACGGCTGCCGCCCTCCGAAGCGGAGACGCGTATGACCACTACCAGTAGCGGGATGCCGTAATGGCGCGCTATACGGGCCCGTCGTGTCGACTCTGTCGCCGGGAAGGCATGAAGCTCTTCCTCAAGGGGACGAAGTGCACCACCCCAAAGTGCCCCGTCGAGAAGCGCGCCTTCCCGCCAGGACAGCACGGCCAGGGACGATCGAAGCTTTCGAACTATGGGATTCAACTGCGCGAGAAACAGAAGGTCAAGCGCATGTATGGCCTGTTGGAGCGGCAGTTCAGACGGTACTTCAGCGTCGCCCAAAAAGCGAAAGGCGTCACGGGCCAGATGCTCCTCGAGATGCTCGAGCGGCGACTGGATAACGTCCTCTACCGCATGGGGATCGCGACCTCGCGCCACGAGGGCCGTACGATGGTTCGACACCGAGCGGTCACGGTCAATGGACGGCTCGTTGACATCCCCTCCTACTTGGTGAAGGTGGGAGACGCCATCCAGGTCGCCCCGAAACGGGATGGGCAGGCCGCCCGGATGAAAGAGAATCTCAAACGGACGGAGGAGCGCCTCGCCTCGGCCTGGATCCAGGTGGATCGGGACCAGTTGAAAGGCACGATCCTGCGCGTACCACAGAAGGATGACATCGGGCTGCCCATCCAAGAGCAGCTCATCGTTGAGCTTTACTCTAAGTAAAAACCGATCATGATGCCGTGGATTGCGGATTTCGGATTTCGGATTTCGGATTGGATCCTTTTCAATCCGCATTCCGCAATCCGCATTCCGCAATCGCATTGATGGAGGGATTCCATGGGAACGCTCGCGCGTGATTTCGCGATGCCGAAGAAGTTGACCTGTGACGAGGACACGCTCACCGACACGTACGCGAAGTTTATCGCCGAACCCTTCGAGCGCGGCTACGGGATGACCATCGGCAACGGCCTGCGTCGAGTCCTCCTCTCCTCGATTGAGGGCGCGGCCGTCACCTCGGTGAAGATCGACGGCGTGCTGCACGAGTTCAGCGCGATCCCCGGCATCCTCGAGGACGTGACCCAGATCATCCTCAACGTGAAGCAGATGGTCCTCCGGTCCCACTCGCGCCAGCCCAGGACGATCGTCATTGAAAAGGACAAGAAAGGGCCGGTGATGGCCGGGGACTTCGAAGGGGACGATGCGATTGAGGTCATCAACCCGGAGCTGCACCTGTGCACGTTGACCAAAATCGGCACGTTTCAGATGGCGCTCGAGGTCAACCGCGGCCGCGGGTACGTCCCGGCCGAGAAACACAAGAAAGAAGGGCAACCGATCGGGATGATCCCCGTCGATGCCCTCTTCTCCCCGGTGCAGCGGGTCGACTTCAGCGTGGAGGATACCCGCGTGGGGCAGGTGACCGACTATGACCGCTTGCTCCTCGAGGTCTGGACGAACGGCGCCATGAGCCCGAAGGATGCGCTGCTCTATGCCTCCAATATCTACCAGCGGCACCTGGATCTGTTCGTGAACTACGGCAGCCTCCCGGAGGAGCCGGAGGACGAGCAGCCGGTTGAGGTGAACGAGGAGCTCCAGGAAAAGCTCAAGACCCCCATCGCGGAGCTGGAGCTCTCCGTCCGGTCCGCGAACTGCCTGCGGGAAGCGTCGATCCGCACGATCGGAGAGCTCGTGCAGAAAACTCCACCGGAGCTCCTCAAGTACCGCAACTTCGGGAAGAAGTCGCTCGTGGAAATTGAAGAGCTGTTGAAAGGCATGGGGCTGGCGCTCGGGATGCCCTTACAGGGGCAGCCGAGCGAGCAGCCCGCGTGATGATTGATGACGCAGATTTTTAACCGATTTCACAGATTGGTCCTTATTTTTAATCTGTGAAATCATCTTTTCTAATCTGTGTAATCTCCTTATGAGATGAGACACGCGAGTCGAAGCCAACGCCTCTCTCTTCCGAGCGAGCACCGGGCGGCCGTCTTGCACAACCTCGCCCGGAGCGTCCTCGTGCACGGCCAGATCCGCACGACCTACGCGCGGGCGAAAGAAGCGCAGCGCCTCATCGACCGGCTCGTGACGCTCGGCAAGGAGGGCAGCCTCCACGCCCGTCGCCGGGCATTCCGCATCCTGCAGGATCGCACGCTCGTCAAGCAACTGTTCGGCGAGATCGCCCCGATGTTTGTTGACGTCTCAGGAGGCTACACGCGGGTCGTGCGCCTCTTAGCGCCTCGTCGAGGCGATGGCGCGCAGCTCGCCGTCCTCGCGCTCAGCCGCCTCCCCGCGCTCCAGCCAGCCCGGCCGCTGGGACGCAAGCTGACCCCGGCGCCTCAGGCTCCACCGACCGCACCGGGGCGCCCCCAACCTCAAAAAGCCAAGCAGGCTGAGAAGCCCAAAGGGTTCTTCGAGGGCCTCCGCAGCCTATGGACCCGCAAGAAAAAGGGAAGCGCTTCTGGGGATGATCCCGCCCCCTCCCGCTCACGGTGACGCCCTCGCCCAACGCCTTCGGCATGTCGAAGGCTCACCGACCCTTGCCCTCGCCGCGAAAGCGAAAGCGCTCGCCAAGGCGGGTCAACGGGTCCTCGATTTAACGGCCGGCGAGCCCGACTTCCCGACGCCCGCGCACGTGAAGCAGGCGGGCATCGCGGCCATCGAGTCCAACCAGACCAAGTACACCCCGGTGGCAGGCGTGCCGGAGCTGCGCTCCGCCGTGGCGGAGCGGCTCAACCGCCGGCACCGCACCGCGTACCAGCCCTCCCAGGTCCTCGTCTCATGCGGGGCGAAACATGCGCTCTTCAATACTTTTCAGGCGCTGGCCCAGCCGGGCGATGACGTGGTCATTTTCGCGCCCTACTGGGTCAGCT
>OBEQ011704604.1_pt1 | contig 14460 bp, 9 predicted proteins | sample 1670901 | NCBI WGS metagenome assembly OBEQ01 (sample SAMEA104232315, study PRJEB22302) | groundwater metagenome | biome: forest; feature: aquifer; material: groundwater | place: USA | collected 2011-08-07 | depth 5.4 m
TCCAGACCTCAACGTGCTGAGGCGTGTCTGAGATCACATCTTGAATGGCGATGGATTTGACACCCGTTGCTCTGGCTTCACCGTTATAAGTTTTTATTTCAAAAGCGGTATGAGCATCCAGAATTCCAAGGGCGGCTTTCTCAGCGCTTGAGAGCTCGCGCTGCTCGATATGGTCTTTAAACGCTCCCTTTGTACCATCCGTATTGACATCATAATTCCAGACCTCAACGTGCTGAGGTGTGTCTGAGATGACGGCTTGAACAGCAATGGATTTGACACTGCCATTGGAGATATCAAAGGTTGTAATTTGAACCGTAGGCGGTGTGAAATCAAAACCGGAAGTCGAAGGATCGGCATCGACTTGCAATTGCCGAATATGACTTTCCAGAGCGCCTTTTGTATTATCAGAATTGACTTTGTAATTCCAGATTTCGACGTGGTCCGGATTTTTGCCTAATTCTTTTTGTTCGGCGATACTTTTTACAACATTCCGTGTTTCATCCGCGTAGGTTGTAATTTCAAATGTAGAAGGAACTGAATCAAAAGCCGGTGTGGCAGGATTTCCATCAATTTGTAACTGCTTAATATGACTATCCAGGGTGCCTTTGCTTTGTCCGTCGGAAGCCACATTGTATGTCCAGATTTCAAAATGATCCGGATTTTTACCTAACTCTTTTTGAACGACAATGCTCTTGACGTTGCCTGTAACAGGATCTTTAGTCTTAATTTCAAATTGTCCGCTTCCCTGATTTTGCTGAACAACATAACCAACCAACTGGCCTTTTAAGCTGACTTTCGTGGGATCAATTTGATAGGTCTTGATTTCGAATGTATTAGTATCCAAACGAGTCGTCTGAGTCAGTGTTCCTCCGCGAGGAGTAGAATTAGTGCGCTGGGCCAAAGAAACTTCTAAAGTTCCGGCAACGCCGCCTGTTCCGACGTTATCGATAACGACATTGATTCGTTTGATGCTCGTGGAATTTAATTTGCTAAATACGCCGTTCTGATTTGATAAATCGACTTCATAGTATTTGAAACCGGCCACAGCTGAAACAGCATCGAGATTGAGGGTTACACGATTGCCGAAGTTGTCATCAATTTCAACTTTGATCTTTGTGGGATTGCCTTTTACGCCAAAAACAAGTTCTGTCCGAGTTGAAAAGTTAGCGGGTGTTGCGTAATCCCAGGTAAGACCAGCAAATTGTCCGGCCGTCAAAGCGCCGTAGGTTAAGAGCCCGCCCAAATCCGCAGCGCCCGAAGTTGATCCTTTCGGAGTTAAGGTCGCTCCCGTTGAACCGCCGGTAACGCCGACTGTGGCACCTGCCGGTAGACGCGTCACGTCTCCAGAACCAAGCGTCGGATCCAAATTGGCGACAACAGAATCTGCAACTCCAAAACCGCCGGCAAAAGTCACATAAAAACATCCTGTTCCTGTTGGCGTCATACTTGAATCACGAACAAAATTGATCGATTGAATCGAGGCTTTATTTAATGCGCCGAGCGTAGGATCTAAAATAGTTCTCACATCAAGACGATAGGTTTTTTCTGTCATCCCGATTCCGGCAACATTGTAAGTTTTTCTTTTTCCGGTTGAGTCTGTGATTTCAATTTTGAGATCACTATTATCCTCTGTGGAACTTAATCTAAAATATAAATAGCTGTAAGCCGACAAATCAATGGACGTACTTGAATTATGTAAGTCCGTACCGGCATAACCGCTCGTTAAATTAGCGTAATCAACTTTTATTTCAGAACGCGACATCGTAGTGACGGTAGTTCCTGCAGCTGATCCGCCGGTCATGGAAGCAATGCCGATCGGTAAAAAGCTTGGAGCCGCAATGACGGTTGAATCTTTCACCAAAGGATCCGTAACAACAGAACCTTCACGGAAAGTTTTAAAGGAACTATCTACCGGTGTTTTGATGTCATCCATTAATTTGATTAAATTATTAACCATGTCATGAACAACGGCTTCATTAACATCGGCGGTCTTAACGCCTTCAAACCATTTCATCAATCCGTCCAGACCCATATTCGAAGCGTCCGTAACTCCGGGACCAAACAGAAATGAGCCTTGCTTTGTAAATACAGCTTCTTCATGGTTGGCCATGTCATGATCGGTTTCACTGGCGCCATCATAGTTATGTTCGACGTGAGAATGCGCAACTCGAGCGCCCATATCTTCAAGAGATTCAATTAATTGTGAAACTTGATCCTGGACGCGAATATCATCATCGCTTCCACTGGTATAAAGAAGATATTTCATGGCCCCATTGTCTTTATAAGCCACGATCAGGACTTCCGGGTAATCACCGCTGACTAATTGTTCCAAATCTTCTTTGTTTAAATCGCTAACTTCAACGCCGACCGGAATTTTTTCTTCTTTTGCTTGCAATAAAAGATCTGCATTGTAAGCAAACGTTTCACGTTCCGGTGTTTGCGATTGTTCTTTAACTGAAGCCTCTTCGGCCAGCTTAACTTCCTCCGACTTTACTTCGGCCTTCTCTTCCTTCTTTTCTTCAATAGGAGCGAGACTTAACGGGCCGGAATAAAAGAAACTTAAGGAGTTCGCGTTGGTTTCCTCCGTTGACGGCGGAGTAGGTTTTTCAGAATCGGCCACAGGCACAGTGGGATTGTTAACCGTTGCCTGTTGATCATTTTGAGCAAGTTGAGCAAAAGCAAGAGGACAAGTTTGATTCACCAAGAAAAAGATAGAAAGGACTAGGGCTAATACTTTGTTTGCTTTATGACTCATTGAATATGTCCTCCGATGCGGGCCCGAACTCATTAATTGAGGTTCCGGGTTTTGTTGCGATTTGGTGGATCCGATGCGCTGTTAAGGTCTGAGCAAGCGGCATCATTCGAGCAACTGTGATAGGCAAACTAATTTTTTCAATCTTACGCGGTAATTTAGGAACTGTTTTATCTTCGATTGCCAAAGAAGGATTCTTCAAAGAATTATTTTCCAGCATCTCAATTCTATGGACCGGGCTTAATTCGGAAATGACTTGAAGCTTCACATTATTAGGATCAATTGTTTGCTCGACTTCCTGAGCCATCTTTTTAGTGGGCTCAAAATTTTCGAGCTCGGCCAAATCTGTCTGAATCGCTCCCGCTTGTTCAAGCATTTTTTCACTTGCGATTTCTTCAGCGGTTTTTTCGCTATCTTTCTTTGACATTAACTTTTTCTTCAATTTATTTTTCTTCTTCTTTTTGGTTTCTTCGTCTTCAACTGACGTTTTAGCGTTCGCGTTGGTTTCGCCCGTCAATTCAGGTTCATAAGTTTCGTCGCGTTTGATTTTTGCCTTTGTTTTGGATTTATTTTTTCCGGTCAGCTGTTTTAGAATTTTTAAAGCGGCACCAAAACCTCCGCCCACAAAATCCTTATCGAGAAGACTGTTTTTGAGAAGACTGGGAGCGTCAGATCTTTTTCCGTCCAAAAATTGTCCGCCGCCGCCACCGCCACCGCCGCCGGAACTTTTATCGCTGTTGCTTCTGCCGAACACATCGCCCAAAAACGGATTTGTTGGATTCGGGTTTGGGTTCGGATTTGGATTGGGGTTTGGGTCCGGATTTGGATTGGGGTTTGGATCCGGATCCGGGGTCTGAGGAACTTCATCTAGAAACGCAGAATCTACATCGCCCGGGCCGCTAAATTCTTGAAATGCGTCCCCTTCTTGCACATCGGTATCAAATATATTGCTAGCAGAATTTGTTGGTGTTTGAGTCGGTGAAATGCTGGTTGTAACTCCTCCTTGATCATCCGCGATCGTTACCAGTTCTTGTCCTACTTGCAAATCAGAAATGTTAAAAACATTAGAACTTTGTGCCAGCGGCGTCGTTTGCACCGGCGTTGGCGTTGTCGTTGGCGGCGCGATGGGTTGCTGAATTAAAAATTGCGTATCAGAAGATGCGGGAGTGGAAACGGGCGTTGCTGTTTGTACGGTGCTGACCGGTGCCGGTGTAGAAATAGGCGCAGGCGCTGTGGTGGTTGTTACAACGGGCTTAATTGTTTTGACCGGCGTAATGGTTTTTACCGGTGAAGTAATTGTCGCGATTGCAAATGCTGAATTGGGAACAACGAGTGTGATGATTAGGAATGAAACGAGAATTTGGAAAGAAAAATGGCTTTGTTTTGATTCCTTCTGTTGTACTGCGGTCTTCATCATATTATTCCGCCTTTTCACCGAAGGGTAAAAAACCGTTGATAATGTGCCACTTTAGCTATACTTTGTCAATACTTTTTAATAAATTTGCAAATATATTTACACTTCCTAAAATGATGAAAAAACTCTGGGGTATGCGGGTATAAGGACTTAGTGCTTTTTAAGGAGGTAAAGTTAAGGAAACAACCTCCCTGCCTAGAGCAATGTCTAGGAGGTAGCTTTCCTTAGAGAGTTAAGAAGGTCGCCAGCCGGAACAAGGGTCGATTCCTGGGTCTTTCGGACTTTAAGCTCGAGCATTCCTTTGGCCAAATTCCGGTCGCTGACGATCACGTGAACGGGGGTTCCGATGAGGTCGGCATCATTGAACTTCACTCCTGCGCGCTCATCTCGGTCGTCATAAAGGCAGCTAAAGCCGGCCTGCACCGCTTCCTTATATATATGATCGGCAGTCTGGCGCGTTTGAGGCTCTTGCTGATTAATCGTAATGATTTGGACCTGATATGGGGCAACTGAAAGCGGCCATTGGATTCCCTTAGCATCGTGATGCTGTTCAACAATCGCGGCAACAATTCGGTTTAGCCCCAGCCCGTAACAACCCATAATCAGCGGTTTGTCGGTTCCGTCTTGATCGCGGTAAACCGCAGAAAACGCCTTCGAATATCGCGTACCCAGCTTAAAAACATGGCCCACTTCCATGGTCGTCACTAAGGACATTTTGGATCCGCATTGCGCACACAAGTCTTCTTCTTCAACATATCGAATATCTGCAATTTGAGCCGGTTTGAAATCGCGGCCCAGGTTCACATTTTTTAAGTGCTTATCTTTTTGGTTGGCGCCCGCAATAAAATCTTTCCCAAACGCAATATCTTCATCCGCAATAATTGAAACCTTGGCCAATCCGACTGGGCCCGAAAAACCAATCGGCGAACCTGTTAATGATTCAATTTCCGCAGACGTCGCCAACCGTATGGTTTTGCCATTTAATAATTTTCGGAGCTTGCCCTCATGAACTTCCCGGTCGCCGCGCACGCAAGCAGCAACAGGCTTTTCGTCGACTAAGTAAACAATCGTTTTCAAAAGCTGAGTTGGCTTGATCCTAAAACGGCTCGTAATTTCTTCAACGGTTCTTAAATTTGGCGTGTCTAAGGTTTCTATTTTGTTCTGAGAAATTTCAGAGGCCTGCTTGCCCGAAATTTTCCGTGCCGCAATATCCCGGCTTGCCCGGTAGTCGCATTTTGGACACAGAACAATCCGGTCTTCACCGTAAGGCGATTTCACCATAAATTCATGAGATACGTTTCCGCCCATAATTCCCGGGTCTGCACCCACAATATCAATGGCCAAATCCAAGCGCTTAAAAATTCGCTCATACGCTTGATACATTGTCTGATAACTTTTATCCAAACCGGTTTCGTCGGCATCAAAGCTGTATGCGTCTTTCATAATGAATTCTTTGGTCCGAATAATTCCAAAACGCGGACGGAGTTCATCTCTGAACTTGGTTTGAATCTGGTATAAAATTTTGGGAAGCGACTGGTATGTCTTTAAATAAGCGCCGGCAAGTTCCGTAATCACTTCCTCATGGGTCGGTCCTAGGACGTACTCTTGATTGGACCGGTTTTTGAACGCAATTTTATCCTGACCCAAGGTTTCGTAGCGGCCGCTTTGTTTCCAAATTTCAGCCGGATGAAGCGAAGGTAGTAAAACTTCAACAGCTCCCGCCCGAGACATTTCTTCCCGCACGACAGCAGAAACATGCTGAAGCACCAGGAGACCAAGCGGCAAATAACTGTAAATCCCGGAACCCAACTTCCGAACAAACCCGCTCTTCAAAAGCAGCTGGTGACTCGTTGCTTCCGCATCTTTGGAAACTTCTCTTAAGGTAGGGATTAAAGTCTGCGTCCAACGCATGAGATTAGCTGGGTGTAAATAAAGACTTGAGTTTGGCCAGCGCGCCGATATTGACGAGATCATTAAATACGACAAGCACCATAAGTGCCATTAAAAAATAAAAGCCGATCTGCGTCACTCGTTCCTGGATTTTTATACTGAGCGCTTTCCGTCGGACCGCTTCAATGGCCAGAAAAAAAAGATGGCCCCCGTCAAGCGCCGGAATCGGAAGCGAATTAATGACACCGAGCGAAACACTCAAAACAGCGGCAAACTGCATCAGCGCTATGATGCCCATTTTAGCGGCATTTCCCGCCATCGACACAATACCAATGGGTCCGCTGATGGTTTTAAAAGAAAGCTGCCCTGTGATGAGCCGCCAAAGCGCTTCATAAGTAAGCGTCACTAAACTCCATTCAAATTGAGCAGCTTTAACGATCGAATCTGAAACGCTGTATCGCTCAACGATAAACTCTTCAGACGGCTGAATTCCGATCCGGGGCACCTGCTTGGCTTGGCCAAAAATATCTTTGCCTTTCTCATATTGAGGAACCACTGAAATGTCCTGAATGGTTTCATTGCGTTTCACAGAAAATTTGATATCGCTTCCCTTGCTCTGAAGAATTTGAAGCGTCAGGTCTTGCCAATTGGACACTGCTTTGCCATTTACTTGAGTCACATGATCTCCAACCTTCAAGCCGCTCTTCTCGGCAGGATAACCGGCAACAAATCCTCCGATCACGTTTGACGGCATGGGCCTTCCGATCACCAAAACAGCAGCGAACAAAATATAGGCAAATAAAAAATTCATGGTGACGCCGGCAATTAAAATCAGGAAACGGTTCCAAACAGAAGCGGCTAAAAAATCGCCTTTTTTCATCTTTTCGCCGCGTTCTTTAATTTCTTCGATCGTTTCACCGCTCGGTTTTACAAATCCGCCGAATGGAATTAACGACAACGAATAACGCGTTTCTTTACCCTGCCAGCTGAGCAGTTCCGGGCCAAAGCCGATTGAAAACTTCTCAACACCGACACCCGCAAACCGACAGGCCAAAAAATGCCCTAATTCATGCACAAAAATTAAGACACCTAAAATTAACATCGTCGGAACAATATGGAATAAAAAGCCCATTAGTTTAGATCTCCAAGTTCTTCGCGCACTTCGCGGTCTGTTTCTAAAATTTGACTTAAGGTTGGATTGGCAATCATTCGGTGGCGGCTCATCGCACGTTCGATCACCTTAGGAATCATGGAAAAATTAAGCGAGCCGTTTAAAAATTTTTGGACCGCAATTTCATTAGCGGCATTTAAAACCACCGGCATGCTCCCGCCGCGCCGCTTGGCCTCATAACCCAAAGCCAGACAAGGAAAACGCTTCATGTCCGGTTTGTAAAAATGAAAGCCGCTGACCTTGGTTAAATTCAAAGACGGTAAACAGTTCTCGAAGCGTTTCGGATAACTGAGCGCATATTGAATCGGAAGCCTCATGTCCGTAATCCCCAATTGCGCAAGCTGTGAACCGTCCACAAATTCGACGAGCGCATGAACAACTGCCTCCGGATGAATTAGCACTTCGACCCGTTTTAAAGGAACATCGAATAAATTCGTAGCTTCGATTACTTCCAGTCCTTTATTCATCAGGGTCGCAGAATCAATCGTAATTTTCGGACCCATTTTCCATTTCGGATGACGGAGCGCTTGTTTGGTCGTCACTTTTTTAAAATCAATTTTACGCTGAAAAAAAGGGCCTCCGGAAGAAGTTAGAATAAGTTTTTTGATTGTTTCCAGGCGCTTTCCTTCCAGGCATTGCCACAGTCCGGAATGCTCGCTATCAATCGGAAGCAGCTCACCGCCGTTTGACGCCGCGGTCCGCATCAACAATTCACCGGCCATCACAAGCGGTTCCTTGTTTGCGATCGCAACCGATTTCCCTTTTTGAATCGCGGCAAAAATCGGCTTCAGTCCAATCGCACCGACCAAAGCAAAAACCACTTTGTTTGTTTCGGGTAACGTGCTGACCTCGATCAAACCGGCCTCACCCGTGACGACTTTAATATGAAGCGGCTTTAACTTTTGTTCCAGCCAAGAAGCCTGTTCGGATTCAAAAATACAGACGACTTTAGGGTGAAACTTTTTGGCTTGCTCGTATAAGGCCTGGACATTTTTCTTGGCTGCTAAAGCGGTTACTTTTAATTCATCGCTATGAGCTTCTACGACTCTGAGCGTATTGATGCCGATAGAACCGGTAGAACCGATAATGGCGATCTTTTTCATTGTGAATTAAAATCCATGAAAGCTGGTTAAATAATAATAAGTAATCGGAATACAGAACAGCAAACTATCGATCACGTCCAGAATCCCGCCCAATCCCGGAATTTGACCTGAGTCTTTAACGCCCGCGTCGCGCTTAAACAAACTTTCTGACAAATCTCCGAGCTGGCCCAAAATTCCGAAAACAGCCCCCAAAACAATCAGGTGCGAAAAAGGAACGTCCTTAAGATAAAATTTTGAAAGAAGCGAAGCGATAAAGGTACCCAAAAAACCGGCAATCGCGCCTTCTACAGATTTATTCGGGCTGATGTGGACGATAAATTTGTGCCGGCCAAATTTTTTCCCAATAAAATAAGCTGTCGCGTCTCCGGATTTAATGATTAAAATTAAATAAAAAACCCAAAGCGGTCCATTTGAAAAATCCCGGATTTTAATCAAGAAGGAAAATAACCAAGCGACATAGATTAATCCAAATAAAGTTAAGGCCGTATTGATGAGCGCCTGATCCTTCAGGTTTTTATTGAAATTATAAATACACAAACTCAATACGGTAATGGTAAAGATGACGGCTTCGGCTGAGAATTGGAGAGAAAGCGGAATTAAAAATCCGAAGAAAAGGCCCAAATACCGGTTAATGGCATAACCTTTCTTTTGAGCCATATTAAAATATTCAATCAGGCCGAGAACGACGAACGCCTCGACGACCACAACGAAAAGCCAGCCCGGAGCAAAGAAAATCGTGTAAAAGGCAAGCGCGATAAAAATTGCCGATGAAACCAGCCTTCGGGCCAGCTGCTGGCCGATCATTTCACGGCGCCTGTTGTTTCGGTGCGCCCGAATCGACGCTCTCGTTTCTGATAGGCCTTAATCGCCTCTAAAAAATCTTCGTGATGGAAATCGGGCCAATACTTCGGGCTGACATAAATTTCAGTGTAGGAAATTTGCCACAGAAGAAAATTGCTCACGCGCAGCTCTCCGCTTGTGCGAATGAGTAAGTCAGGATCCGGAATGCCAACCGTATATAACTGCGCGGCCAAATGGTTTTCGGTAATGTCCTCGATTTTTAACGTTCCCGCTTTCACCTGTTCGCACAACCGTTTTGCCGCATCCGTAATTTCGATCCGGCTTGAATAGCTGAGCGCTAAAGTCAGAAGCAAACCTTTGTTTTTTGCCGTTGTTTGCATATTGCGTTTGATTTTTTCTTGAACGGAAGGCGGAAGCTCTTCAATCTTCCCGATGGTATTAAAACGCACGCTATTGTCCATCAGATCTTGAAGTTCGGACTCGAGGTATTGCGTCAGCAGATTCATTAAAAAATCGACTTCGCGTTTCGGGCGGGCCCAATTTTCTTTAGAAAATGCGTAGAGGGTCAGGTATTTGATTCCGGCTTCACGGGCGGAACGAACAATATTTCTAATCGTATCAACTCCGGTTTGATGTCCATGGACGCGCGCGAAACCGCGCTCCCGGGCCCATCTGCCGTTGCCATCCATGATGATCGCAACGTGTTCCGGCACTTTGTTATTGATATTGGCCATTGAGGTAAATGGTTTGAAGCCGTTCGGAGCCCACGGATACGATTGAAATGGGGACCCGAAGTAAAGTTTCAAGCCGCTTTAAATATTTCTTCGCATTAACCGGCAAATCCTTCCACTTGCGGACGGAACGCGTTGATTCCTCCCAGCCGGGATGTTCTTCATAAATGGGTTGCGCTTTCTCAAGCACTTCAATGTCTGAAGGAAAATGAGTATAACGCTTACCTTTATATCGGTACCCTATGCAAATTTTAATCTTGGGAAGATCGTCTAAGACGTCAAGTTTCATCACAATCACTTTGCCCAAGCCATTCACTAAAACGGAATGCCGCGCAACCAAGGCATCAAACCATCCACACCGCCTCGGGCGTCCGGTTGTAGCGCCGTATTCTTCGCCCTTTTCCCGAATGTGTTTTAAGAGCGCCGGCGGAAACTGTGTTGGAAAAGGTCCTTCGCCGACCCGGGTCGTATAAGCTTTCACCACGCCGATTACTTCCGTAATGCGCGCGGGACTCATGCCGGTTCCGATAATAGCACCGCCGGCCGAAGCATTTGATGACGTCACGTAAGGATAAGTTCCGTAATCAACGTCTAAAAGCGTACCTTGAGCACCTTCGAACAAAATCTTCTTTCCCTTTCGGCTTGCCTCATCCAGCAAAATACTTGTATTCCGAATAAAGGGCGCGATTAACTTCCGATATTTAGAATACTGATCGTGAATTTCAGTAAAGGAAAACGGCGGGTATTTATAAATTTTTTTGAGCGTTTCGTTTTTCTCGGCCAAGATCATTTTAAGCCGGTCCCGGAACACTTTAGGGTTCATCAAATCTACAATTCTAATTCCGATACGGTTGGATTTGTCCGCGTAACAAGGGCCTATACCTTTTTTCGTGGTTCCGATTTTACCTTCGCCCTTAGAATCTTCTTTGAGCTGGTCCATTAGGCGGTGATACGGGAAAATGATATGAGCCCGGTCGCTGACAAACAATCTCCCCTTCACGGAAACGTTGTGCTTTGAGAGCATTTTAATTTCCTCAAAAAACGCTTCCAAATCAATCACGACTCCGTTGCCGATGACGCAGATTTTTTTGGCGTGTAAGATTCCAGAAGGAATTAAATGAAGCACAACTTTGTCGGTGCCGAAGCAAACCGTATGGCCCGCATTGTTGCCGCCCTGATAGCGCACGATGTAATCGCTTTTCCGGGCGAGCAAATCAATAATTTTTCCTTTTCCTTCATCGCCCCATTGAGCGCCGACTAAAATTAAATTATTTTTTGCATATGGTTTCATTAGAATTTAATCACTTTCGCATCAATGATGGGATGAAATGCTTTGAGTTCAGTTAAGACTTTTGGCGAAACGGGATTGTCCGTATTGATCACGGTCATCGCGAGTGTCTTTTTGCCTTTTACCACGCGGCCCAAAGTCATCTCGGCAATGTTGACCTGATTCTTGCCTAAGATCGTGCCTACTTGACCGACAACACCCGGTTGATCTTCATTGTAAATCACGAGCATGTCGCCTTTCGGAATTGCATCCAAAAAGAATTCGTTAATCCGGACAATGCGAGGTTCTTGATTGCCGAAGAGCGTTCCTACGATCAAATTTTTCTGATGATCCATAGTCACTTCAACCGAAATAAAGGTCGCAAACTCCTCTGCCTGAGTTGTTTTAGCCTCACTGATGGTGATGCCGCGCTCTTTTGCAATCGCCGGCGCATTCACGTAATTGACCGTTTCGCCGCAAATGGGCGACAGAAGCCCTTTAATGACCGCCACGGTAAGTGGTGCAATATTAAAATTGGTCACTTCTCCGCCGTATTTAATTGAAACTTCCCGGTAGCTTCCGCCAAACAGCTGCCCATGCATGGAACCGATCCGTTCCGTGAGGATAAGCCACGGCTTCAAAATTTTCATGGTCTCAAAATCTACCGAAGGTAAATTAACAGCATTGCGAATTCCGCGCTCGAGCAAAGCATCAACGACTTGCTGGGCCACAGAAATGCCGACATTTTCCTGAGCTTCTTGAGTAGCTGCGCCCAAGTGAGGCGTTACGATCACTTGATCGAGTTCCAACAACGGATTTTTTTCAGGCGGTTCTTTTTCAAACACATCTAAAGCGGCACCTTTGACTTTCCCCGACTTAATGGCGTTGTAAAGCGCCTTCTCGTCAACAAGCCCGCCGCGAGCGCAATTAATGAGGTAGACGCCTTTTTTTGTCATCGAAAATACTTTTTCATTAATAATATTTTTTGTTTGTTCGGTCAGCGGAATGTGGAGCGTAATAAAATCCGCGGTTTTGATTAAGGTTTCAAAATCGGCGAACTCTACACCCAACTGACGTAAATTTTCTTTTGCAATAAAAGGATCAAACGCCAGAACCTTCATCCCGAATGCATTTGCGCGGACGGCAACTTCGCGTCCGATCCGGCCGAAGCCGATAATCCCAAGGGTCTTTTGATTTAATTCCGTACCGATAAACTGCGAACGCTTCCATTCGCCGCGCTTAACGCTCATATGGGCCTGAGGAATGTTGCGAGCCAATGCCATTAAAAGTGAAATCGTTTGTTCGCAGGTCGAGATCGTGTTTCCTTCAGGTGTATTCATCACAATCACGCCTTGTTTCGTGGCCGCTTCTAAATCCACATTGTCGACTCCGACGCCGGCTCGTCCAATGACTTTAAGTCGTTTGGCTTCTTGAATGATGTCTTTGGTTAAATGTGTCCCCGAACGGACAATGATCGCATCATAATCCTGGACAATCTTCTTGAGTTCATCGGGCTTCAGGCCTGTACGCACGTCTACTTTTAGCTGCGGCTGGCTTTTAAAAATATCAAGCCCACCATCGCCTAAAGGATCGCTAATTAAAATTTTATATTGGTTGTTCATACGGAAACCTTGCGCGTCGATGCTTTTCTAAGTTCTTGAAGCGTTTCTTTCAACACTGAAATGCCGGTGTCAATATCAGACTTGGTAATAAACCCCATATGGGCAATCCGGAATACTTTGCCTTTCATTTCCCCTTGCCCGCCCGCCATGGTCACACCTTTTTCATCCCGCATCACATCCACTAATTTTTCGCCGTCAATATCAGCCGGTACTTTGACTGCGGTTAAGGTATTTGCGGGCGCTTTGGAAAATAATTCCAGATCTAATTTTTTAAGCGCGGCCCGTGTTTCTTCGGCCAGTTTCGCCGAACGCGCCCATACGCGCTCCATGCCTTCCGTTGTAATTTGTTTCAATGCTTCACGCAGTGCTAAAACCAATGTCAGAGCCGGCGTAAAAGGCGTATCTGAATCCTTCAGCGATTTTTCGCATTTGCTTAAATCTAAATAATATCGGGGAAGTTTCGATTCCTTATTCAGCTGCCAGGCTTTTTTGCTTGCAGCAATAAACGAAAGTCCTGGCGGAACCATCAGACCCTTTTGGGAACCGCTCACAACGATATCCAAATTCCAGTCGTCCATCTCTAAGACATCGGCCCCGAGACTGCTGATTGCATCTACTACAAAAATAGCTTTGGTCTTAGAAACAACACTTGCGATTTTTTTAATGTCGAGTAAAACACCGGTTGAAGTTTCACAGTGGGTACCGTAAACCGCTTTTGCATCCGGATTTTGTTTCAGCGCGGCTTCAACAAGTTCGGCCGAAATGGTTTCACCGTACGGAACTTTGACCTGAACGACTTGCAACTGGTATCGTTTCGCAATTTCAGCCCAGCGCTCCCCGAATTTACCCGCTTCCAGGCAAATGACTTTATCTTGAGGAGAAAGAAAATTGACCACGCTGGCTTCCATCGCCAAAGTCCCCGAACCCGTAAAGGTATAAACATTCTCATTCGTGCGGAATACTTTTTTTAAATCTTCCGACACTCGCTTGAATACTTCACGGTATTTGGGCGTCCGGTGATGAAAAATCGGCTCCGCCATAATTTTAAGGACTGCCGGCGGAACAGGAGTTGGCCCAGGGGTCAACAAAATGTTGCGTTTCGACATGAACTATTTCTTTCCGTCTGTGAGCTGAGATCTGGATTCTATGACGAGATCCACGATTCCGTAATTTTTTGCTTCCTCGGCAGACATAAAAAAATCCCTGTCCGTATCTTTTTCAATTCGGTCCAGCGGCTGGCCTGTATGCTTGACCAAAATTTTGTTCAAATCATCTTTCAATTTTAGAATTTCTTTTGCATGAATGCTGATGTCGGATGCGGTTCCCTGCGCCCCGCCCCAAGGCTGATGAATCATGACGCGAGAATGCGGAAGCGAATACCGTTTGCCTTTCGTTCCGGCAGCCAAAAGCAAAGCGCCCATGCTCGCCGCTTGTCCTAGGCAATAAGTCGAAACATCGCATTTCACAAACTGCATCGTGTCGTAAATGGCAAGTCCCGCCGTGACGCTTCCGCCCGGGCTGTGAATGTAAACGTTAATGTCCTTGCTGGGATCTTCCATTTGCAGAAATAAAATTTGGGCGATAATTAAATTTGCAATCGTGTCATCAATCGGCGTACCGATAAACACAATCCGGTCTTTTAAAAGCCTTGAATAAATATCATACGCCCGTTCGCCCCTGCCTGTTTGTTCAATGACCATCGGAACTAA
>OBEQ011542826.1_pt1 | contig 14457 bp, 11 predicted proteins | sample 1670901 | NCBI WGS metagenome assembly OBEQ01 (sample SAMEA104232315, study PRJEB22302) | groundwater metagenome | biome: forest; feature: aquifer; material: groundwater | place: USA | collected 2011-08-07 | depth 5.4 m
TAGGCCGGAGTTTAAGATCGCCCTAAAAAAAGTAGTTGAAACCTGACAGACTCCGCCTCCGTCTCCCAAAATAGTCTTACCGTTTTCTATAACATAGGCTTGTTTGTACCCTGTGAAGGAAGAAACATCACCAAGTGCCTTGTCAAAGGAAAAAACTTCATTCGGAGCAATCAAAGCTCCGTTGACGCGTGATGTTGCCAAATTAACATTAAAAATTCTCTCAGGAATCGAATGTTGAAAAAGAGAAGTTCCGACACCAATCAGCTCCTTTATCCCAAGATTATTTGCTTTGTCCGTCGATACTTTAGGCAGAATTGTTTTGACAGGAGTTTCGATATTCACAATTTTCGGAGAACTGTTTGCCATAATGGAAGGTGCTCTTTCAAGCAAATTTGTCTCAATTTGTTTTGTATCAACCACAAGCCCATCAGTTGAAGGCCTGAACGCATTTACTCTACCGTTTGAAAATTCGAAAAGAGCGTCTACGGGCTGTTTGTTTATTCCCGAAGTCAAGGGTAAAAGGGAAGAGGATAATTTTTCGCTGTCAAGCCGGTATGAGGGCGAAAGACTTACGCCCGAAAAATAGGATTGAACTATGAGGCTGACATTAGACATCGGATCCTTTGAGCGTCCTATGCTAATTGCCTGTTCAGCCATAAGATTAGAATCAAATCCGTATCCGATATCTTTTGCTGAAACCGTAGCGGTTAAATCTTTATAAGTAAAAATAAAAGCAGAAGTTTCAATTGCTTTGTTTTTATTTTTGAAATAATTCCCAACATCGGCTTTTGTTTTTCTGCTGAAGTCTACTCCATTTATTGTAACTCCCGGATAAACAAGATTCTGATAATTTTTTTGAAAAGCAATAAAAGAAAAACTGGTAATTAGAAAAGCAGAAATTCCGGCTCCGACCAAAAACCAGAACGCGACTCGGCTTACGTGAATAACGTGTTTCTTGTGTGGAAAACTAAGCTTCATTGAACTTAACACTTATTTGGTATTATACTATAAACAGCTCGCAAATTATGGATGATAAGCCTCCTTTTCAAGAAAATAATCCGCCTAATCAAAATTCGGGGGAAGTATCATCAAATCCTCCCGGGATAGGACATAAGCAGTTTCAAAGCCCGGCAAGTTTTCAACCATCCGGGCCTCAGCAAATTCCCGTCAATCAGTCTCCTGCATCGGCCACTCCACCTCAACCCCCTCCGCCTACTTCCCCGCCTCCTATAATTGAGGAAGAGAATTTTCTTTCAACTTTTTTTTGGGGAAAAATTCTTAAAATAGTTGCAGGATTTTTAGTTGCTCTTTTTGTTCTTTTTATAGTTTTTGGCGTCTTAATCCCCACACTAACTAAAAAAAAGGACCAGAAGGTTAATCTTACATATTGGGGACTTTGGGAAGACTCTCGAGTAATGCAGGGGGTTATCTCAGATTTTGAAAGACTTAATCCGAATATTTCGATAAAGTACACAAAGGAAGACATTAATAGCTACAGAGATAGGCTTGCAGCAAGAATAGCTAATGGAACCGGTCCGGACTTATTCAGGTTTCATAACAGTTGGTATCCAATGCTTTCAAGCGCGCTTTCTCCATTGCCGGAAAACGTGATTTCGAAAAAAGATTTTACTTCGGACTATCCCAAAGTTGTTCAGACAGACTTGATTAAAAACGGAGCGATTTATGGTTTGCCTTTGGAAATTGACTCTCTCTCTTTGTATATAAATAAAGATTTGTTCCAAGCAGCAGGACAAAAAATACCTACTACTTGGGAGGAATTCCGGACCGCTTCTAAAGCTTTGACTGTTAAAGATGAAACGGGAAAGATAAAGACAGCTGGGGCTTCGCTTGGTACTTACGGAAATGTTTCTCATGCTCCGGATATTCTTTCTCTTCTTTTTGTTCAAAACGGCGCCGATATAAAAAGTCTGACAAATTCTCAAACTCAGGTGGTTGATGCTTTGAAATTTTACACTTCCTTCTCATCGGATAACGCGTCTAAAGTCTGGGATTCAAGCCTTGATCCTTCAACCTTGGCTTTCTCCAAAGGAACTCTTGCTATGTATTTTGGTTATTCCTGGGATTTCTTTACAATTAAGGCCGCAGCGCCCAGTCTTTCATTCTCCATTGTGCCGGTTCCTCAGCTTGATAAAAATAATCCTACGGATATCGCAAGTTACTGGGTAGAAGGAATATCTGCCAAAAGTCCTCATCAGAAAGAAGCTCTGCTTTTCGTAAAGTATTTATCCTCTACGGGAATTCAGCAAAAAATCTACACGGAAGAAGCAAAAACGAGAACTTTTGGTGAGCCTTATGCAAATCTAACTTTAGCAAAAGAATTAGTTGCTGATCCAAATTTATCCGCTTTTGTGACACAAGCCAAGTTTGCAGCCTCTTCTTATTTTGTCGATAATACTTTTGATAACGGGATTAATTCAAAACTTAACAAATATCTGGAAGATGCAGTGAATTCAACTCTGCAAAATACCTCGCCTGAATCAGCAACTGTCACGCTCTTTGCGGGATACAGTCAGGTCCTAAAAGGGTATGGCAAATAATCCTGTTATAAAAACACTCCTTTACGAAAGCATTTTCAATTCCTCGTTTGGAAAAGAGGAGCTTTGGAAGTTTCTGATATCCGAAAAACAAATAAGTAGAGTTGAATTTGAAGATTTTCTTAAAGATCCGAAAATCAAATTAAATAAAAACGGAAAGTATTATTTAGGGAATAAAAAAACTCAGGAGCGAAAAACAAACGGGACGAAACTACAAAAGGCCATAAACGCCGCTCAAATTCTGTCCGTCATCCCTAGTGTTAATTTTATCGGCATAAGTGGTTCTCTTGCCTTAAATACCGCTTCTGAAAACGATGACATAGATTTTTTTGTAATAACTAAATCAAATACCATTTGGACAACCAGATTGTTTTGCGTAATTTTAATGAAGGCTTTGGGCCTTTATAGGCAAGATAGAAATTTTAAGAACAAGATTTGTCTTAATATGTTTATTTCCCGTTTGGATTTTAAAAAAGATCGGCAGGATCTTTATAATGCCTTCGAAATTTCTCAGATATATCCTCTTGTTGATAAGAAAAACACTTATAAAGAGTTTATTTCGGCAAATTCCTGGATAGATAAGTACCTGCCAAATGCTAGAGGGCAGAACAATATGCAAAGGATAAAAAATATCAAGAATAATTTTGCTTTAAAAACTTTATTTAGGTTAATTTTATTTCTTGGATTTGAGCAGTTTGCAAAGTTTGCACAGCTTTTGCTAATGAAGAAAAGAACACTAGAAACTGTCTCTTCGGAGCTCCTCGCATTTCACCCTATAGACTTTCGAGAACAAATCTTAACTAAATACGAAATATTACTAAAGGACTACTAGAGGTCATTGACAAGGCTCTCTATTTCTTATATTATCTCCTGTAATTCATCCCTCAACGAAACACCGGAGGGATTTTGTTTTAAAAGACATGCCAAATAAAAAAATTTTTCTCACAAAAGAAGGACTTTCGGAGCTCAAAAAAGAACACGAGGAGTTAACTAAGGTTAAAAGACCGGATGTTTTAGACCGCGTTTCTCAGGCCCGCAATATGGGCGATCTTTCCGAAAATGCTGAGTACGTTGCAGCTCGGGAAGAGCTTTCTTTTGTGGATGGACGAATAGACGAATTAGAGGAGCTTTTAAAGCAGGTTGAGCTAATTTCTCAAAGCAAATCAAGCAGCATTGTCAAGCTTGGTTCAACGGTCACTGTCGACACGGGAAAAGATAAGGAAATCTTCACGGTTGTAGGCGAGTGGGAAGCAGACCCTCATCAGAAAAAGATTTCCCACGAGTCACCTCTTGGAAAAGCTTTAATTGGTAAAGCTATTGGACAAAAAATAGAGGTAGATGCGCCTGCAGGAAAAATTGTCTACACAATTAGCTCCATTAAATAATTGATCCCAAAGTTGTATACTTATTAAATCATGGCACAAGATAAAATGCTTGCCGTACTGAAAGAAAAACCGAAATCTGGAGTAGAAATAAAGGAAATTCCCATTCCAAAACCCCAAAAAGAAGAAGTTCTTGTTAAAGTAGTTGTCGCCTCAATTTGCGGAACAGATATAAGCATTTACGATTGGACTCCCTGGGCAGAAGGTCATATAAAGCCTCCGGTAATTATCGGTCATGAGTTAGTTGGAGAAGTTTTGGAAATTAATTCAACACAGCCAACGCATATAAAAAAAGGCGACCTTGTTTCCTCTGAAACGCATATTTTTGACAATACTTGCTATCAATGCCTTATTAACAACCGCCACATTTGTGAAAACATGGAGCTTTTCGGAATAGGAAGAAATGGTGGGTTTGCAGAGTATGCAACAATCCCTCTTCGAACTACCTGGAAAAATATAGCATCCCTTGACCCGAAAGTAATGAGCGCTCAGGAGCCACTTGGTAATGCAGTACACGTCGTCACAAAGGCACAGGTTGCGGGTAAAACCGTTTTGGTTTTCGGTCTTGGTCCCGTTGGTCTTTGTGCAATTGCCGTTGCAAAAGCGTATGGGGCAAAAAGAGTAATCGGAGTAAACAGAGGAGATTATAGAAGAAATCTGGGGCTTAAGATGGGAGCAGATGAAGTCTATGAGTCATTGCCAAAAGAACTTGAAAATAAGTGTGACGTTGTTTTAGAAATGTCGGGAAATGCCGAGGTTATCTCAGAAGCTTTGAAAGCAGCTAGAATTGCAGGGAAATTAATATTTTTTGGAATCCCGAAAAATGAAGCATCAATTGATACCGGAAAGTATTTTATCAATAAGGAATTGTCAGTCGACAGTGTTTTTGGACGAAGGATTTGGGAAACATGGTTTCAGGTATCGGACCTTTTAACTGAGGGGAAAGTGGATCTCAAAACAATAATCACACACGAATTTAAGCTTTCAGAGTTTGAAGAAGCTATGAAAGTGATGAAATCAGGAGAGTCGGGAAAAATTCTTTTAATTCCATAAATATGATTCCAGATTTTTATAAACACATAGAAGAACAAATACAGGGAGCAGCCAAAGCCAGGATTATCGAGTCCGGGGAAGGAGCATACTTAACAATAGACGGAGTCAAAAAGCTTAATTTCTGCTCAAGCCATTACTTGGGTCTTGCCGTAAACGACAGGGTAAAAAACGCGGTTGAAAGGGCTGTAGGTAAATACGGAATCGGGACGGGCTATAGGACTTTGGCGGGAAATCACGTTTTGCATTTAGAGCTTGAAGATGCTTTGGCAAAATTCAAGCACGCAGAAGCGGCAGTAATATTTAGCGGAGGATATATAGCAAATTGCGCCGCAATCGCAACCGTAATTGGCAAGGAAGATGTTGTTATTTCCGACGAATTAAATCACGCCTCAATAATTGATGCGATTCGTCTCTCCGGAGTAAAGAACAAATTGATCTATAAGCATCGGGACGTTTCAGACCTTGAAGAGAAATTAAAAGAAGCCCAGGAAATAGCAAAGACTCCAAAAAGCGATGGGAAAACGCCTCTTATTTTGGTTGTAACCGACGGAGTTTTTTCAATGGACGGAGATTTGGCGCCTCTTCCTCAAATCGTGGAATTGTGTGAGAAATATGGTACCTTGTCAATGGTTGATGATGCTCATGGAGAGGGAGTTTTGGGTCTTGGCGGGCGTGGAATTGTCGATCACTTCGGCCTTCTTGGAAAAGTAGATATCGAAGTTGGAACGCTGTCAAAAGCTTTTTCAACAATAGGCGGATTTATTACAGGAAAAAAGGACTTGATCACCTTCTACAAAACACGGGCTAGGCAATATCTCTTTTCGAATGCTTTAACAATTCCAGATACAGCTGCAATTTTGGAAGGAGTAAAAATCCTGACAGAGTCCGACGCCCTTGTTAAAAAACTTTGGGATAATACAAACTACATTAAATCGGAGTTTAAATCTTTGGGTTTCGACACCGGAGCAAGCGAAACACCCATTACTCCTGTAATGCTTGGGGATGAAGACCTTGCAAGTGAATTCTCGGCAAAGCTTTTTGAGGAAAATGTTTTTGCAACCCCGATCAAATTTCCAATGGTTGCGAAAGGAAAAGCAAGAATTAGGGTAATTCCTTCAGCCGCTCACTCAAAAGAAGACTTGGATTTAGGAATTGCCGCTTTTACAAAAGTTGGCAAAGAGCTAAGAATCCTCAAGTAGCTTGAACCTTTCCATAGACTTGATTTAAGAGTAAAATAGCTTTATATGTTTTGGGCAGACAAATTATTGGACCAGGTTAAGGGGAAGCAGATAATTAACGATTCATGGACGCCTTCAGGAATTGTCCACATGGGATCCCTCAAAGGACCCGTAATCCACGATACTCTTTTTAAAATTCTCAAAGAAAAAAAAGTTGACGTCGAGTTTCGCTATGGATTTGATGATATGGATCCAATCGATGGACTCCCTAGTGATTTGAAAGAAAAACTTGGGCAGTACATGGGCATTCCTATATTTATTGCTCCCTCTCCGGATGGGAAAGGAAGCTTTGGGGATTATTACTCGGGAATAATGAAAGGACTGCTAGAATCTTTAGACGTGAAACCAAACCCACCTTATAGGACTAGCGCTTTATATAAAGAAGGGGTGTTCAATCCGGCAATAAAAATCGTTTTGGACAGCGCTTCAAAGGTCAGAAAAGTATATGAAGAGATGTATAAGAAAAAAATGGCCGAAGATTGGTATCCGTTTCAAGTTATTTGTCCAAACTGTGGAAAATTAGGAACGACCAAAGTAGCAGGGTGGGATGGAAAAGAGGTGGAATACGAATGTAGCGAGAATTTAGTTATATGGGCAAAAGGATGTGGACATAAAGGGAAAATTTCTCCTTTTGATGGAAACGGGAAAATGATTTGGAAAGTTGAGTGGGCAGCTAAGTGGTTTACATTTGGCGTGACAATAGAAGGGGCTGGAAAAGATCATGCGTCAGCCGGAGGATCTTATGACATAGCGATGGAAATAGTTGAAAAGGTTTTTAAAAACAAAAAACCCTTAAAGCTTGCCTATGAATTCTTCTTATCTGGCGGCAAGAAAATGGCATCATCAAAAGGAATCGGAGTTACCGGACAAGACCTGCTTGAAGTAGTAGGGCCTCAGAGAGCAAGATTCCTTATGATAAAAACATCTCCAAATGTAGCAGTAGAATTTACTCCAAAAGGAACGCAGGCAATTCCGGCACTTTTTGATTCTTACCAAATGAGTGCGAAATCCGAAGATGAAGATCAAAAAAGAGTTTTTGGACTGTCTCAAGTTGAAAAAACTGAAAAAGTTCCGGATGTGAGATTCTCAACAATTGCCCAATGGGTTCAGATGCCCGGGATGGAAGGGGAAATCGAAAAATCAGGCGCACAAGAATGGGCTAAATACGGAAAAGTCTGGCTTGAAAGATTTGCTCCGGAAGAGGAGAAATTTGAAGTGAAAAAAGAAGTACCGGAGGAAGCAAAGAAATTACCGGATGAGCAGAAAGAATTCTTGAAAAAACTTCCGGGACTTCTTGACCAAAAACCATCTGCGGAAGAACTTCAGACAGAAATGTATAATTTGTCAAAAGAAATGGGCTTAAAGCCTCAGGAGGCTTTTTCGGCAATATATAAAGCTCTTATCGGTAAAGATCATGGGCCAAAAGCTGCCTGGCTAATCCTCTCGCTTTACCCAGAATTTGTGAAAAAAAGATTTAATGAAGTTTAGAGAAATTATATTTGTCACTGGCAATAAAACAAAAGTCAAAGAAGCGGAAGCAATTTTAAAAATCCCCTTGAAAGTTTCCGAAATAGACCTTGACGAAATTCAGGATTTAGATCTTGAGAAAATAGCCTTTCACAAACTCAACCAAGCATACGAAAAAGTCAAAAAGCCATTAATCATTGACGATGTTTCTGTGGAAGTCGAAGCTTGGAACAAATTTCCCGGTCCATTGATAAAGTGGGTTTTAATGGCAAGTAACGGGGATGCGGGTTTGCTCTTAAAAATGCTTGAAGGAGAGAAAAATAGGACTGCTACGGCAAGACTTGCAATAGGGTACCACGATGGAAAGAAAGCCCGCATTTTTTACGGAGAAGTGAGGGGCAAAATAGCGCAAGAGATAAGAGGCGATAATGGTTTTGGCTGGGATCCGGTTTTTATTCCGGATGGACAGTCCAAAACTTACGCAGAAATGTCTTCTGAGGAGAAAAGCAAAATTTCCCATAGAAGAAAAGGACTGGATAAGCTCAAAGAGTTTTTGGATAGTCAAGGGAAGTAAAAAGAGATATAATCGAATGGATTATGCTTGACATAAAATTTATAAGAGAAAACCCAAGCCAGATTCAAAAAGCTGCGGAAAGCAAAGGAATAACAGTCAGCATCGATCATCTTTTGGAAATTGATCGTAAGTACAGAGAGCTTTCTTTGGAAGTTCAAACTCTTCGGGAAGAAAGAAATAAATACGCCAAAGAAAAGAACATCGAAAAGGGCAGAGAACTCAAAGAAAAACTAGAAAAAGACGAGCATGTGCTATCCGCAATAAAGGAGGAGTTGGATAGAAACCTCAGGGAAGTTCCCTTGCCTCCATTGCCCGATGTGACAAATGAAGATATAGAAATAAAAAAAGTAGGTGAGCCAAAAAAATTCGATTTCAAACCAAAAGATCACCTTGATTTAGGAGAATCCCTGGATATTATTGATGTACAGCGAGCAGCGAAAGTTTCCGGTACGAGATTTGCATATCTTAAAAACGAAGGTGTACTTCTGGAGTTTGCTTTAGTTCAATTTGCTATGGAGACTCTTAGAAAAGAAGGATTCACTCCGGTTATCCCGCCAGTTTTAATTAAAAAAGAAATTACAGATAAACTAGGTTATTGGAATGGCGGAGGTAATGAAGACTATTATCTGGTTGTTGAGCCGGGGGATACAGATACTCCCAAAGAACTCTTCTATTTAATAGGAACTGCGGAGCATGCTTTAGTGCCAATGCATGAGGGGGAAGTGTTAAACAAAAAAGATTTGCCCAAGAGATATGTCGGTTTCTCTTCTGCTTTTAGACGCGAAGCGGGTACATACGGAAAGGATACGCGAGGAATTCTCCGTGTTCATCAGTTCGATAAAGTAGAGATGATTTCGTACACGACTGAGGAAAATGACTCCGAGGAGCACGAAGCACTCTTATCCATAGAAGAAAAGCTTTTCCAGGCTCTCAAGATTCCTTATCGGGTTGTAAAGATAAAAATCATGGACCTAGGGTTTCCAATTGCGAAGAAATACGACATAGAGGCTTGGTTGCCAGGTCAAGATCAATACAGGGAAATGACGTCAGTTTCCACGACTTTGGATTTCCAAGCAAGAAGGCTTAATATCAAATACCAGGATGGTCCTGAAAAAAAATACACCCATATTCTAAATGGAACTGCTTTTGCAATAGGTCGCACAATAATTGCGATACTTGAAAATTATCAACAGGAAGATGGATCTGTATTAATACCGGAAGTTTTACAAAAATATCTTCCAAAAACAACCAAAATCACCCCAAAAAAATAGAAAATTAGCTTCCTGTTTTTGTACTGATTTCGCAACCTAAACGTGCACTTTTGAAGCTATGTATTTTTCTTGACTTTTATTTTAAAAATCATACTATTGAATAATCTAATAGATACGAAAGGTAGGTGATATAAATGCCAAAAAAGAAGAAAAAGAAAAAGAAGTAATTGGTAAGTTATTTGGAACGTACCAATTGATCAGTTGGTAAATCCCCTGCCCTATCGGTAGGGGATTTTTTTTGTAGCCTCGTTTGTGGTAGAATTAGAGCCACATGTTATCTGTCCTCACCAGACTTTTTGATTCCAACGAAAAGGAAGTAAATAAATTTGCTCCCTTAGTTTCGCAAGTTAATTCTTTTGAAGAAGAGGTCAAGAAAGTAAAAGATTCTGACTTTGCAAAAAAAACAAAAGAGCTCAAAGAAAGAGTTGCGGCCGGAGAGCCGGTGGAAAGCATTCTGCCTGAAGCATTTGCATACGCAAGGGAAGCAGCGAGACGAACAATTGGCCTCAGACCTTATGACGTTCAACTTCTTGCTGGAATTGCCTTGGCAAACGGAAAAATCGCCGAGCAAAAAACAGGAGAAGGAAAAACTCTTTCAGCAGTTGCTCCTTTGTACCTTCATGCATTGACAGGAAAAAGCGTGCATCTGGTCACAGTCAACGATTATCTAGCCCGTCGTGATGCCGGGTGGAACGGTCCGGTTTTTAAGCTTCTTGGTTTGTCGGTCTCGTCAATAATAAGCCAGGAGTCTTTCATCTTCGACACGGAATATGTGCACGAAGATGCAACTGACTTTAGGCTTAAACATCTCCGCCCCGTTTCAAGGAAAGAAGCATACAGCGCAGATGTTGTTTACGGAATCAATTCTGAATTTGGATTTGATTATTTACGTGATAATATGGCTCAAGATATTTCTGAAATAGTGCAGCGAGGCTATTATTATGCAATCGTTGACGAGGTGGACTCTGTTTTAATCGATGAAGCCAGAACCCCTCATATAATATCTGCTCCAGATGAATCCCCCACGGAAAAATATTTTCAATATGCAGATCTTGTTGAAAAATTAAATCCCGATAGCGATTTCAAAATCGATGAGAAATTAAAAACAGCACATTTAACAGATAAGGGAATTGAAAAAATTGAAAAAATGTTTGGAGTTTCAGATATTTATGAAAAAGATTTTGACACCGTTTATCATTTGGAGGCGGCGCTTAAAGCAAAAACTCTGTTTCACAAAGAAAAAGACTACATCGTTAAAGATGGCGAAGTAATCTTGGTAGATGAGTTCACGGGGCGTCTCATGATTGGGAGAAGACTTTCCGAAGGTCTTCATCAGGCAATTGAAGCAAAAGAAAAGGTGGCAGTTCAAAAAGAATCGAAGACCTTGGCAACTGTTTCTCTTCAAAACTATTTCAGAATGTATGAAAGGCTGTCCGGTATGACAGGGACGGCTGTTACTGAGGCGCAGGAATTCCACAAAATTTACGGGCTTGATGTCGTAGTAGTTCCAACAAATCAGCAAATGACTCGTAAAGACGAGCAAGATGCAATTTACAAAACAAGCCGCGCAAAATATTCGGCAGTTGTTGAAGAAATTTCAGAGGCTCACAAAAAAGGACAACCGGTTCTTGTCGGTACAACCTCAATTGATAAGAATATGATCATTTCAGAGCTTCTTAAGAGAAAAGGTGTAAAACACGAGGTTCTTAATGCAAAAAATCATGAGAGAGAAGCGGAAATTATTGCAAAAGCCGGAGAAAAAGGGGCAATAACTGTCGCAACAAACATGGCAGGACGAGGAGTCGATATAGTTTTGGGCGGAGAAGCTCCGAAGGCAGAAGACGGACAGGAAAAAGTTGAAACAAAAGAATGGATAGCATGGAAGGCGCGCCACGACGAAGTTTTAGCGCTCGGAGGTCTTTATGTAATCGGAACGGAACGTCATGAATCTAGAAGGATCGACAACCAGCTGCGTGGAAGGTCCGGTCGCCAGGGAGATCCGGGAAAATCCAAATTTTACGTAGCACTTGATGACGAAATAATGCGACATTTTGACGGGGAAACAATCTCAGGTCTTATGACGCAGTTTACTATTCCTGAAGATGTTCCCCTTCAGCATCCCATTGTTTCCCGCTCTATCGAATCGGCTCAAACAAAGGTTGAAAGTTTCAATTTTGACATCCGAAAACATCTTGTCGACTATGATGATGTTTTGAATAAGCAGAGAGAAATTATTTATAAAAGACGAAGAAAGGTTTTGGAGGGAGTATCGGAAGACGAAAACTCTATCAAAGAAGATGTTGAAGAAAAAATAGCATCAAATGTGGGGGCAGTTGTCGTAAGCTCGGAGGCAATGATTGAGCAAGATCCAAACGGACAAATAGTCTCGCAATTTTCTACAATTATTCCTTTTGACGAAGAGTCCCAAAAACAGCTTCTTAAACAACTCCAGGGACTTAATGAGACGGAAGCAAAAGTAGAATTTTTGACAAATTTGGCAAAAGATCTTTATGAAAACAGAGAAAAAGAAATGGGAGGAGAACTTATGCGGCAAGTCGAGCGTTTTGTAATACTTGGGGCAATAGACTCTCTCTGGACAGATCATTTGGACGCAATTGATAATCTTAGAGAGGGAATTGGTCTTCGAGGCTATGGACAGCGTGATCCGCTCGTCGAGTACAAAAATGAAGCGTTTAATATGTTTGAAAAATTGATCAACGCAATCGACGATGAAATTGTTCATCGCGTTTACAGAGTCCATGTTGCAACAGAGGGCCATCAGCATCAGCATGCTGTTGCAAATATTCCGGCAAGTGAAGTCTCAGAAGACAAAATAAAGAAAATAGAAAAAGAGGTAAAGCCACAGCCTATCAGTAATGGGAGTAAGAAGATTGGAAGAAACGATCCATGCTGGTGTGGTTCCGGAAAAAAATTCAAAAAATGCCACGGTGCAAATGCTTAGATTAAGATTGACTTGACAACAAACAATCTTAATAATATAGTCATATATAGTTAATCAAGAGTGATGGGGAGAGTTCTGGCTCTATGATCCATACGGCAACCAACAAATAGTGAGGTGCCAAACCCAGCCCTTCAAAGGGGGGATTAGTTCCGCGAGTTGGAAAACTATTTTTATACCTCTCTTTACGGAGAGGTTTTTTAATGGATATGAGTAAAAAGAAAAATATTTTGCAAATGCTTGAAAAAGATATAGTTTTGGGAGCAGAGGGATATATTTTTGAACTTGAGAGGAGAGGATACGTGAAGGCTGGTGCCTACGTTCCAGAAGTAATTCTTGATTTTCCAGATGCTTTAAGGCAGTTACATAGAGAATTTTTACGTGCGGGAAGTGAGGTAATGATTGCTCTTACATATTATGCTCACAGAGACAAATTAAGAGTAATTGGGCGAGAAGCTGATCTAGAATTAATGAATAGACAAGCAGTCCGTATTGCAAACGAGATTGCGAGAGAGGGAAATGCATTAGTTGCAGGTAATATATGTAACACTTGGGTTTATAATCCTAGTGATAAGAAGTCATTTAAAATTGTCAGAGACCAATATACCGAACAGTTGAGATGGGCGACCGAAGAAGGCATTGATTTTGTAATTGCTGAGACGATTGAATATGTTGGAGAAGCTCTAATCGCTCTAGAAGTTATTAAAAGTTTCAATCTGCTTGCTATTGTCAATTTTGCTCCTATATATGAAAAAAGTAAGGATGGTTATGATTGGATAGAGGCTTGCAAAATTCTTAAAAGCAGCGGAGCTGACGTAGTTGGATTTAATTGCAGTAGAGGACCAAAAACAATGCTCCCACTTCTAAAAAAACTTCGTAAAGCGGTCTTGGGACCTATATCAGGAGTTCCAGTACCCTATCGCACTAGCAGAAAATACAAATCTTTTCAGTTTCTCAAAGATAAAAAGGGTGAAAGTTCCTATACGCTTGGTCTTGATAGATTTTTGTGTTCACGTATTGATGTTGCTAATTTTGCTATTGAAGCCAAAGAGATTGGCGTTAATTATTTGGGTCTTTGTTGTGGTGCTGGCCCCCATCATATAAGAGCAATAGCAGAAATATTGGGTAGAAAAGTTGCTGCGAGTAAATATTCCCCTGATTTAGCACAGCATAGCTTATTAGGTTCTGATAAGGTAGTTAAATCATACGAAAAAAGGTTTTTAAGTTCATGGAATTAAACGATAGGTTCTCACTTTCTCGTTTCGTAGTCCGAAGTCTTTGACGAAGGATACTATCAGACGGAGTTGTCTGGTATCCTATTTCTATAACAGTTCAAACGTTGTCACTGGCCTAACTGATTAAAAATTTGACATTTGTACAAAATTGTGCTACTGTGTACAAACTATGACACAAACTCTCAAAGCATCAGATGTGAGATCTAACTGGAGCCAGCTACTCAATAAGGTATTTCGTGGCGAAACGGAAGTTATTGTTGAAAAAAGTGGCATTCCTGTTGCTGCCCTAGTATCAGCACAAGATTATCAAAAATTACAGCAAATAAAACAAGCACGAGCAAAAGATTTTGCAGTAATTAATGAAATAAGAGCAGCTTTTAGAAATCAAAAACCTGAAGAAATAGAAAAGAGAGTTAACAAGGCTGTTTTACAAGTAAGAAAAGAACGCAAACCTCGGATTAATTCTAGATAATTGTGCTAAAAGCTACATACGACACAAATACATTAGTATCAGGAACGACCATTTCACAAGGACCAATTGCTAATGTAATTAATGCCTGGATTAATGATGAGGTAGAAATGATTACTTCAGAGCCACTTATTGATGAGCTATCAAGAACATTTCAGAAACCATATTTTACCTCCAGACTTACTAAAAAACAAACCCAGTTATTCATAAATATTGTTAGAGAACATTCAACTATAGCTCAAATTACTACACCA
>OBEQ011632083.1_pt1 | contig 14457 bp, 14 predicted proteins | sample 1670901 | NCBI WGS metagenome assembly OBEQ01 (sample SAMEA104232315, study PRJEB22302) | groundwater metagenome | biome: forest; feature: aquifer; material: groundwater | place: USA | collected 2011-08-07 | depth 5.4 m
CGGCCGCGATAGGCCACGAACGGTACCCCAACCGCCATTCCCTCGGCAATGGTATAACCGAATGATTCGCGTTGTGAGGTTGAGAGCGCGATGTCGGCGGCTGAGTAATATGCGGCAACCTCAGTCGCTGCCACTGCCCCGACCCGAAGACATGACCGGGCGTAGCTAGCGCTATCGAAGACCGGATCAAGTGCGCTCGCCTGCCGCCCCCCGCCGACGAGCAAGAAACGCACTCGCCGATCAAGAAAACGCTCAAGAAAGGTAACCATAATCGCTCGAAGTCGGTCGGGGCGCTTAACCTGATCAAAATTTGATAGCGCGATTACGACCACTTCGTCGGCGGCAATGCCGTACTGCGCTCGCAGCCGCTGTCGGGCAACCGGATCAAAACAGAAGGCCGCCGTATCAACTGGTAGATAGGTAACGTACTGCCCAAGCGGTGTGGTAATAAGGCCAAACGCAGCACAAAGGCGACTGAGGGTGTCGCGACTATTGAAAAGAGGCACGCCGACTGCCTTGGTCAAAAATTGTCGCTGCAATCGTTCAATCACTGGCTTCTGCCAGCAGAGCTGACGAAACAAGGCGCGAGGGTGAAGTAAGGAAAGCTCTCGCCACCCGACCACATCAGAACCATGGAACATCGCCAGTGCTGAGGCGCGTGGCAGTAATCCGAGCGGCGTGACCGGTTGATCAAAAATGTATAAATCTTGTCGCGGTAACTGTTGAAGTTGCTTTCGCAGCTGCCAGGCCCAGGCTAGACCAACACGTGGCAAACCAAAACCCAGCGCTGGTAATTCAATCAACCGGGCGGAGCTGGGCGCAAACGATTCACCGCGATCAACCCGTTGACAGGTCGGCGCAAACACCGTTAGTTCAAGCGGTAATTCCTGAAGCAAGGCGAATAATAACTTGGCAAAACGATACCCACCGGTGTAAGGACGGTGTGGTGAGCCAAAGTCGGCAAAATAGGCCACGCGTTGTGCCATATGATCATTGTAACCGTCTGACCTAGCTGTGGCGATCGGCTCGATTGGTGATCCAGGCAATCATAAGGCCTTGCCACTCACCAAGCGACCGAGCAATTTCTTGAAGCGTAAACGTGACGAGGAACGGAAGGAAGTCACGCGCTGGTTGGGGCGAATGAGCGCTAATCCGCGCCACCCGCCAGACAACCGGCATGACGGTAACGAAAAATAAAAACGTGCGTAGATCTTTTATTAAAAATTTTCCGGCCAGATATGGAAGCGAACGTTGCCAGAGGAAGTGTTGCCCGAGCGCACCAAAACGTCCGCGGGCCTTCCGGACCTGCCAATACTCGTTGAACGTTGGTGGCGCTTTGTGCCGAACCAGAATGGAGCGATCAATCACTTTCTTAAAGCCGGCTCGAGCCAGATTGCGGCCAAGCAGCCAGTCACGACAAAAGGTCAGGCTGAATTCACCCGGAATACCGCCGATCGAAAGTGCGGCTGCTCGGCGACAGGAGAAACCCTCGGTCCATTCAATATCATCACGACCGCGATACTCCCAACGGTGCTGCATCTCGATGAACCGTGCCCAAGGACTGTCCTGATTCATTACCTCCGACTCAACTAAAACGTAGTCAGCACCATGCTCGTAGTGAGGGCGAAGGCATTTGAGGAAGTCTGCCGGTAAGACTACGTCAGCATTTAAAAGAATGACAACATCGCCAGTCGCTCGTTTCAGGCCAAGATTGCGGGCACCGCAGCAGCCCTGTCGTGGACCATCAATCAAGCTGACACCTCGATCAGCATATTCTTTTACAATCGCTGGCGTCTGATCAGTCGAGTCATCAATGACAATAATTTCCTGTGCTGGATATGACTGCTGCAGGGCTGACTCGAGCGCCAGCCGAATATCATCACCCTCATTTCGCGAAGGGACGATAACACTAAACGTTAGTTTCTGGTCTGGCATAGGCAAAAAATTCTGACGCTCGTACAAGATCTGACGTATCGAATGGCTCTATTTTATAACCAAATTCACGGAGCAGTTGCAGGCACTGTCGACTGAATTCCGCATTATGGGTGGCAAGAAAAATTGCTACGCGGTGTTCAGTTAAGAGTCGACGAGCGCCCTGAAGCACCGCCATCTCGCCGCCCTCAACATCGATCTTGATAACCTGTGGCACTGGTCGTCCTTGCTTAAACACGAGCTGGTCGAGGCTAACCACGACGACCGGTTGACCGGTACCGTCATGAACGAGGCGACCGCCGGTGCTATCTGCTCCCTCAGCAAAAGGACTGGAGCCGTCGTGATCGCCTACCGCGGCGGCGATAACAGTAACGTTTTGGTAGTCGTTCAAATCCAGGTGCTGACGAAGGAAACGAAGATTCCTAGGTGAAGGTTCAAAGGCAAAAACGTGACCTGCGCTACCAACGAGTTCAGCCGCAAGAAGAGTGTAGTAACCAACATGAGCACCGACATCGAAAACGATCGCGCCCGGTCTGATCGTCTCGACCAAACGCCGTTGCTTCTCCGCCTCATAGATCCCCAGCCAGTAACTATTCACGCCCGCGCCTTTTACCCAGCGCTTCCCTCGAAGTGGGCCCCGTCGAATCCGAAGGATAGTTTTAGCCGGAATAAGACGAGGAAATAAACGGAGCACCCGACCGAAAAACGACTGCAAAAAAAGCGGCGGGGAATCATTCATAAATTAAAAGAGAGAAAATAAGTGCTGCTGGGGACGTTCATGGTTGCTTACAAACTCGTCATTGACCGACATCGCCTAACAATTCCGTTTATAGCACGGACAAGCAGTAACGACGGTAGCTTAAACCACACCATTAAACGTTCTAGCCAGGTATAACCGACAAAAAAATGCTTGAGGGCCGCGCTCGCCTGCCCCGAGGTTCGACCGAGCAGGCGGTCAAGCACCACATCGGCGAGCACATTGGTGCCGGTGAAAATTCGGTACCGTCGACGATGGCGGGCGGGCTGGCTGGCGAAAAAGAATTCGTAGCCGACACGATCAATGTGGGCGAATTTGATTCGATCGGCCACGTCACCGGGCTTCATCCAACCATAATCTCCGGAAAAATGTTCCGGGTGCGAGAGGGTATGATACGAGGTCTGATCAGTGTAGTAGTATCGCTGCTGGTATCGTTTTAAGTTAAGAATTCGCAAGAGCAGAATATTGTCGATCGCCATGGCCTTTTCATAATACTGGTCATATTCCGGAGCAGTCGGGATGTGGTAGAGGTACTGTTCGACCGCATCACGTTGACGCATCATGCAAAAAAAGCCGAGCAGCCCGGGCTCGCGATAGAAACGATCAATTACCTCTGACAATGAATAAAACCCTGGTCGTTTCGAGGTTTTTCCAACCAGGCTAATTTCGCCGGTAGCAGTGAGGACGTACGCCGTAATAGCATTCGCGACAAAGGCGATATCGGGGTGCTGTTGAAAGACGGCGACCTTCTCGGCGATGTGGGTCTCCTCGAGCCAATCATCCTGACCAAGATGCTGGACGAACTCTCCGGTTGCTCGTCGAAACGTTTCTAAAAAGTTTCTGGCCGCACCCAGATTATGTTCATTCTGAAATAATTTTATTCGTGGATCTCGATCGGCATACGCCTGGACGATCTCGACCGTCCGGTCGGGACTGGCATCATCAACCACCACGATCTCAAGATTCGGGTAAGTCTGTCGGCAGCAGCTTTCCAGAGCGCGCTGAACCAGATTGACGCCCTTGTAGGTTGGAATACAAACGCTTACGCGGGGCTCATTTGCCATAGTCTTACTATGCCACTCGTTTGAGAAAACCGCGCGGATGGCAGGTCATCAAAAACTTCTCCTTCGACGCATCAATAATGAAGTCTGTCCTCGTTTTTAGAAAGGCGTCGACTGCCTCCATTGGCCCCGGACCCCAGCCTGGCATGACCGGGTGGCCATTGATATCGGTGTCTTCCACCACCAAGTAACCACCAACCGGCACGAAGACGCTATAGCGCTCGAGCTCACGCAAGACATGATCACGACGATGATCGGAGTCGAGTACGACGAAGGCTGATCGTCGGCCGACCATCTTTGTAACCTGTTCGATCGTTGCCGAAGCAACTGAATCACCAACGATTTTCTGAATTCGTGGATGGGTAACTGCAGCACTGCTGGATTGCACGTCAATCGTAATGACCTCGCCTCGCCCGAGCAGATCACAGAGCGAGGCGAAGAATAGGGCCGAGCCACCCCGGTCAGTCCCGGTCTCGATAATCACCTCGGGTTTCAATTCAGACAATATCTCCTGGTAGACCCAAAGATCGAGTGGGCACTTTGAGCAACCGACGCCGAGCCACTCAATTCGTGGCGGCGTGCCAAAGGAATCGGTAAAAAAGGTGTAGTAAAACCACCGGTGGAAGCCAGTGCCACAGAATTTAACCCCTATTTTCGCCCAGAAGCGATCAAGGTACTGATGAAGATTAGTTGAGACCCGCTGGTGCGCCTTGGCAATAGCAGCGCTCAGACCATTCTGGCGAAGAACTGCTCGCGCTCGGTCAAATTTATTATTTTTTACTTCTGCTGGCGACATCTACTCTATGATTCTGGGTTCAGGGACGGGCACGATGAATTTTCCGCCCGCCGCTCGATAGGCTGCCTCTCGTTGGATGATGACGTCGGCGTAGTTCCAGGCAAACAACAATAGATAATCCGGTGGTGTCTCTCGTATTTTTTCTGGCGGATGAACGGGAATGCGCATTCCCGGCGAATAGCGCCCCTGCTTAAATGACGTGGTGTCAATTAAAAAATCAATGGTGGTGGTGTCAATCTGAGCGTAGTTGAGAAGGGTGTTGCCTTTCGCTGGCGCGCCATAGCCGACGATCCGTTTGCCCTCACGTTTTAGGTCTGCCAGCAAATCACGGAGGCGGTCGCGAGCCGCTACAACTTTTTCCTGGAAGCGCAGGAAGGTGTCTGAACGATCGAGGCCGAGGGCGCGCTCTTGTGCCAGCAATTCAGCTACCGCCGGCGTAACAGCAAAACCATTACCCACATAAACACGGAGCGATTGACCATGAATCGGTAACAGCTCAACGTCAAAAATCTCCAGGCCAACCTGCGCCACTAATCGCTGAAGCGCCAGCAACGAAAAGTAACTAAGGTGTTCGTGGTAGATCTGGTCAAAACCACCCTCGCCGATCAAGTTGCCGACCCAGTGAACCTCAAAAACGAAGACACCCTGCTGGTCGAGAAGAGTCGTGATGCCGGTAAAAATATCTTTCAAATCATCGAGGTGAGCAATGACGTTGTTGGCAATAATAAGTTTGGCTGATCCAATTTTTTGCTTGATTTCAGTTGCGACCGCCTGACTAAAGAAAACATTAAGTGTTTCAACTTCGCCTTGTTGCGCTAGGGCCGCCACCGTGCTGGCCGGCTCGATATTCAGGACACGACAACGATCCTTAATCCCGGCCAGCAGCGTGCCGTCATTACCGCCAATCTCTACCACTAAATCCTTCGCAGTCAGACCGAAACGCTCAGCTAATTGACGCCCCGCCGCAACAAAATGATCGGCCAACGGCTGACTAGCTGAGGTGGCGTAGGGATAGTCCCGAAAAAGCAGCTCCGGCTGAACGGTGTGGCGGAGCTGAAGCAACGAACAGTCAAGACAAAAAGCAACGACCAGAGGGAAAGTCAGTTCTGGCTGAGCAAGGTCTTCCTGACGAAGAAAAGCGTTGGCCGGTGGCATCTCGCCCAAATCTAAAATATCCAGCAAGCGTTCACTCGCACAAATTCGACAGTGATTTTTTTGAAGGTAATCTTCTGACATCAATCAAAATCGCAGCGACGGTTTCCACTCGGTCTCAAGATACTTCTGTAGCGCTTCTTGCCACGGCCGCATCGAGGTAACGCGCAAAGACATTAACCCGCCCTGTGTCTGTTTGACGTCTGGATTGGTGGTGATGGGGACAACTGTGACCTCGGGCCGCAGAAACTTAATAATCGCCTTGGCCTCATCGTACCGCGAGGCCTGGCCGGTATTGGCGAGGTGGAAAATCCCTTGCTGTTCCTCGCGGAGCAAGGTTTTGATCGCCGCGACTAAGTCCTTAGCAAAGGTCGGTGATCCGACCTGATCGGTTACCGCCCTAATCTCAGTCGTCGCTGGATTTTGAAGTTGTTGAATGATTTTAGCCACAAACTTTTTGTCACGTTTCGGTCCCCCACCCATCACCCAGCAGGCTCGAACGATCAGATAGTTGTCGAGTACGCCGCGAACCGCCAGCTCACCTAGCAACTTGGAGTGACCGTATGTGTTCGGCGGTGCTGGCTGATCATTTTCGTCGTAGGCAGTTGCTTTCGTTCCATCAAAAACACCTGCGGTGGAAACGTAGACGAGCGTCGCTCCGATTGTCTTTGCGGCGACGGCGAGATGGTAGGTTCCAATCGCATTGACAGCGTAGGCGTAACCGGGTTCACGTTCACATCGATCCATGTCAGTCTCCGCTGCCAAGTGCAGGATCACCTCGGGTCGGTGACGTTCGCAGGCGGCACGAATTTCGCGGGGGTCAGTGACGTCGAGCGAACGTCGGTTGGTTTTCACGCCAAAATCAACGTAGCTCCCGACCATCCCGTCGGCTCCGGTAATTAAAACTCGATCAAAATTAATCATTATTTCAGATTCACTCAGCTTACTTTCTTATTGTACGGCGTGTTTTTGGCTTCGGCTTAGCCAGCTCTCGTTGGTGCTGTTGAGCAAGCCAGTTTGTCGTTTGAAGCAACGATTCGAAAGTCCCGGCATCGGACCAAAATCCTCGGACCGTAGCATAACGCAGCCGCCCCTCTTTGATGTACATATTATGGACATCAGTCAGCTCAAGCTCGCCTCGTCGAGATGGTTTTAGTTTTTTAATTTTTTTAAAAATATCAGCGCCGTAAAGATAAAAGCCAACCGTTACCAAATTTGATTTCGGTTTCCGCGGTTTTTCTTCAATCCGAACAATCTTTCCTTGTCGAACTTCAGCTACGCCGAATCGTTGCGGCTCAGCCACGCGTTTAAGGAAGACCTTCGCCCCGGCCTCGCGCTCGAACTGCGTAGTTACTCCAGAAAAATCATCAACGAAAATATTGTCACCCAGAATAACGGCAACTCTGCCACCGTCGGCAAAATCTTCCGCTAAGCTCAGGGCCTCGGCGATGCCGCCAGCGCCGTGCTGAAGCGCATAGGATAGCTTCACCCCATACTCCTTGCCCGAGCCAAGAAAATTCATAAAATGGCCAGCGTGTTCCTTGCCGCAGACAACCATAATTTCGGTTACCCCGGCTCGACGAAGCGTTTCGAGCGGATAGAGCACCATCGGCTTACGATAGACCGGCAAAAGATGCTTATTGGTGATACGAGTAAGCGGAAGCAATCGTGTTCCAAGCCCTCCGGCTAAAAGAATACCTTTCATCGTTTTGGTGTCACCGTTTTATTTATCTTTACAGCATGGCCGCGCCAGAGGTCAACGTGAGGGTTGAAGACACCGGTTCTGACCCGAACTCGATCAATCCAGTCACAGTGCTCAAGGTACCACTGCACCGTTGTTGCAAAAGCATCGTTGAAACGATAGCGCGGCTTCCAGCCAAGCTCGCGACGAATTTTGGTTGCATCAATGGCGTAGCGCCGATCATGACCGGGACGGTCAGCAGTGAACTCAAGCCAGCTCTCGTCACGATTAAACGCACGGAGAATCAGCCGCGCCAGCGCAATATTGCTTCGCTCTGAATTTGCGCCAATATTATAGATTTCTCCCGGTCGACCACGAAGCAAGCACTGTTCAAGCGCCTCACAGTGGTCAAGGACGTAAATCCAATCACGCACGTGCTGACCGTCACCATAGAGCGGAAGAGTCTTACTCTCGAGCATCCGCACAATAAAGTAAGGAATGAGTTTTTCGGGGTACTGGTAGGGACCGTAGTTATTACAGCACCGGCTAACGACAACCGGTGTTTTGAATGTATTAGCATAGGCGCGGCAGAGGAGATCGCCGCCGGCTTTGGTGGCGGCGTAGGGAACGTTTGGAGCGATGGCAGTCGTCTCACGAAATTTTGTTCGAGCGCGCAAAGCTAAGCTCCCATAGACCTCATCGGTCGAGACCTGGACATATTTCTGTACCTTCGGCTGTGCCTTCACCGCCTCGAGTAGCTGAAAAACGCCACTAACATTTGTATCAACAAATTCTTTTGCTCCAACATGAATACTTCGATCAACATGGGTTTCACCGGCAAAATTAATAACGTAATCGGGTCGAAACGCCTGGAAGGCTTTTCGTAATCGTTTTAGATCATTCAAATCGGCCCGAACGAAACGATAACGCCGATCGCGAGCAATATCTCGCAGATTATCAAGATTCCCCGAGTAGGTCAGTTTATCATAATTTAAAATCGTCACCGCTCGATACTTTTCGAGCAAAAAATGGATAAAGTTTGAGCCAATAAAACCAGCCCCGCCGGCAACAAAAATTTTCTTACCTTTCAATGTCGCTTTCATTGCCAATTAAACTAATTATAACTTCACGAAACGAGATAACAAGCAATCAAAAAGGCCAAGGTGAAAGGAGTTGGGCTCCCTTCGACCTTGGCTTTTGTGACGCGGCACTTAGACGGTGTCGCGCCACCGACAGTAGTCGATAAACTCAGTCAGGGACAGTCCGTAGTCAGGATTGTTGATCCGACTCCACTCGCCCTCGAGTGCTTCGAATCGGCTCGCTACCGGCTGCCCCTGCGAGACGGCGGTTCCCTCGAACCAATTGGAGGGTTTCCCGACCTGGCCATAGACCCGAATCTTAACCCCTCTCTTGACCACCGAGGAGGTCACCGTCAGGAGAGCCCGCGGGTAATGTAGCGGACAGGCGACCACGATCACCGATCGTAGGTCGCCCTGAACCATGTAGTCAACAACGGTCTCGGACTCAGTCCGGGTCTGGAACGGATCGGGTCGCGGAAGTGTAACGATATGATCGTCGGCTACCCCGCGCTGCCTCAGCTTCTGCCTCCAGTCTTTGCCGCCATTACAGATAACGGCGCCTTCCGTGGTTGTGTATGCTTCCTCACCTCCACCAATCACAACCTTCCACGCGGAGTTATTGGCGTAGAGCTCGGCTCCCCGATCGAGAATTGAGTCCTCCTCGGGAGGAGTGTGGGTGAAAAGATACGCCACATCTGCTCTCTGCGGCAAGACATTTCCATACATCAACGCCATTGCCCCGAAGCACTCGGACGAATCGGCCAATTGAACCACCTTCCTTTTGTTATGAAATCTGCTTAGATTTTAACATACTACTATATAAATGTCAACAAATTAAAAAATCGCAGTGGGGGCTATTTGACCGGCGTAGTTTGGCCGAACGCCTCGCGTATCCCGGCAATATCTGCCCCGTAGCTATAGTGCTGGATGCGTTCAAACGACTTTGCTCCGAACCGCTCGCGCTGATCGGTATTACTGACTAGAATTTCGAGCGCCTGCGCCAACACCTGTTGGTTACCGAGCGGAACGATGAAACCGTTTTCATTTTGATGAACGAGGTCGGGACCGCAGCCAACGACATTTGAAACAATCACTGGCAAGCGGAAACACATTGCCTCGTTAACGACCAGCCCCCAGGTCTCCCCCGCCTCCGACGGCAAGACGAGTAAATCGGCGAGCGCATAGTACGGCGGTAGTTCCGTTTGATTCTTGAACCCGACAAAATGAACGCGGGCGAGCTTGTGCTCAGCGACGAATTGCTCGAGTGACGCTCGAAGATTACCGTCGCCAACAAACACTAACGCCTTCCGATCGGATGCAACCAGGTCGTAGGCCCGAAGGAGATCGAGTGGTCGCTTTTTCTGAATCAACTTACCGACAAAAAGAACAACTATATCGTCAGAATCTAGCCCCAACCCTTGTCGAAGCTCGGTTCGCTTCAATTTGAGTCGCTGCGCCTCAGCACTGAAGCGCTCGTTGTCAACGGCGTAGGGGGTGCTAAAAATTTTTGTTGCCGGGGCGCCGTAGGCGAGCAGAAACTTTCGATTCTCCTCGCCGATAGCCAGGAACGCGTTGATGTGAGGGAATAATAGTTTCGCTAAGAGTATTCGTTTTAGCCAGCGTTTCCACTTTGGCTTAAATTGCTCTTGATTAAAGGGATTTTCACAGCGGAGCCAGAGCGGTGTTCGCGTCCGCCAGGCTGCCAGCACCACCAACCAATCGCTTAGATACGACCAGCTCGTAATCAAGGCAGCATCGAAATGCCCCGTCCGAAGAGCAGCTGAAACGCCCGGATTAATGAAACCAAAAAAATGAAAACCGGACATCGGCGAGACGTTCCGTAAAAAGACCGCTTCATAACCCTGGAGCAGTGGTAGATCCCACTTGAACGTTCGGCCAAACTGCGGATCGAACGATCGGTCGAGGCCCTGGCGGCAGTAGTAATAGGCGCGGAGATCGAGACCTGGCTGCGCCGCCAGTTTTTTAAACAGCGGTGCCTGATATTGAACTGGGTGCGAGCTAAAAACGGCGAGCGTCTGGGTCGACATGCCGCCAGGGTTAAGTGACCGGCTGGAGGTCGGGGGCGTAGTGGATGATCTGACTGCCAAGGTTTTCAAAACGAAATGGAACATGGAGGAGTGGCTGCAACGCCTGGCGAACTGCCGGCTTTCGTTCTGGCGGAACAAAGAACAGGATGAAGCCGCCCCCGCCTGCCCCGAGGATCTTCCCGCCGAGGGCACCGGCCCGGCGACCAGTTTCGTAAATCGAATCAATCTCGTTCGTGCTGATTTGGTCGGTTAAACTTCGCTTCAATTGCCAACCTTCGTGCAATAACTGGCCAAATTCATCGAGCGGACCAGCGCCGGTCAGAATCCGGATTGCCTCATCAACCGTCTGTACCATTGCTGATAGCTCGGCGGTCTTGCGATGAGTATTAGCGATTTGGGTCGCAGCAATTTCTGAGGCAGTCCGGCTAATACCGGTGAAGAATAACATTAGATGATCCTGGAACTGATCCAGCCGCTCGCGATTCATCGGCACCGGGTGGACGGCGATGTGATCGGCGCCACCAAATTCGATCAAATTGAAACCACCGTAGGCGGCAATGACCTGGTCCTGCGAGCCAACGTTCTCCTGGAGGCGTTCCTGTTCAATATGAATCGCATCCAGGGCAAGTTGTCGTTTTGTCATCATCCGCCCTAATAGTGCCTGGAGGGCATGGAGTAAGCCGACGGTGAAGGTTGAGCTTGAACCGAGGCCGGCTCGGGCTGGCAGGTCACCATCGTGATGGATTGAGACGCCGTGAGGAACCTCGAGAAACTTCAAGACCTCCCGAACGGCCGGGTGTTGAATTTCATCGTGGTGCTGGACGTGTTCGGTTTTTGACCAAACAATTCGGTGCCGAAAACCGAAAAATGGCGGCAGCTGACGACAGCTGATATAGCAATACTTATCAATCGAGGCCGAGATTGTCTTTCCGCCGCCGTTGTTGCGGTACCAGACTGGATAGTCCGTTCCTCCACCGAGAAATGAGATTCGAAAAGGCGTCTTGCTGATAATCATGACGAAACAATAGGATTATACTACGTCTTCGCACCTGACCTACCCCAGATCAATTTCAATAATATCAAAATCGGCTGGTAGTCTCTGCTCAATCGCATCTCTCGCCGTATCTTTGATGTACCCCATAAATTCACAGTTCACCGCCGCGATCGTCGTCCCTAGCTTCACCGCTTCAAGCGTCGGCTTGCCTTCGTGAAAACCGACGAGGTAGCCGGCGGCGAAGGCGTCGCCGCAACCGGTCGTATCGATCACCTTGCAGGGAACCGCTGGCGTATGCATGAAGGCATACCCCGGCGAACGGTGTGCAACTAGCGCTCCCTCGCCTCCAAGGGTGAGAATCACCTGACCAGCGCCGGCATCGAGTATTTCCCGAGCGCAGGCAGCGACATCGCTGACATTCGGGACCTTTTTCCCGAATAGGGCCTCGCACTCATTCCTATCCATTTGCACAACATCCGCATGGCGTAGATATCTTTCCCAGCCAGGCCAGCCGCGCGTATACATATAACCATCCTTATCAGCGCCGAACGGCTTCCGGTGAACGTCGACGTAGACGAACGCCTTGCTATTCTTTTTTACTTCTTCAATCGCCTCAGGATCAATATCATCAACATTGCCGAAATTGAATATAACGACATCGGCATCATTGATGTAGGGCTCAATATGTTCGTAGCGCGTCGGTTCCACCTGGAGTTTCCGCCTAACAAAGTGTTTGGTGCCGTGGTGATGATCGGTGCCACCAGGATTTATCCGGATACCGGTCGCGTCGACGAACGGATAATTTTTTGCAAAAAATTCCTTTACCTCGGCAATGTCTTCTTCGCCAACGCTCCCGACAAAATAGATTTTTGAATCTTGATCGAGCAACGCCGCAAATGGTGCCACGGCGCTCTCGGTCATTCCGCCCCAGCCACTATAGCTCCCGGTGTCAGTTTCAATCGTATGGCGCAAAATCGAACCAACTAAGCAGATTATCATGTTTCTAAATTAACATAAAAAATAATTCCGACCAAAAAATGGTTACGAGTAATTAATAGTTTGATTATACTAAATAGTCCCCTTCAGAAAATTGGGCTCAGGCTTTACAATTTTAGGAAATAATACCATGGCCAGAATAACCTTCGATGATCTCTCTCAAGTCAGGGAGAAACATAAAAATGAGCGAATTGTCTTTTGCTCTGGCGGCTTTGATTTGACCCACGCTGGACATGTCCTGTTTTTTGAAGATTGCAAAAATCAAGGCAACGTCCTCGTCGTTATGGTCGGAGAAGATAAAACGTTACGCCGAAAAGGATCAGAGCGACCGGTCCTGAATGAACACATCCGGATGAAAATGGTGGATTCTCTGAAACCAGTCGATTACACGATCATCGATGATTTAGGCGCTCCCGACAAGCATTCACTCTACGCAATCGATCTGGCGCTGGGCGAGCTCAAGCCAGATGTCTATGTAATCAATGTTGACGCTTTTGATATTCCCTATCGACAAACACTTGCTGAAAAACACGGAACGGAGCTCATAATTCTTGAGCGCTCCTGCCCCGACGAGTTCGATAAAATTTCCACGACTGGGATTATCAAAAAGATTAAGGGGTTGGATTAATCGGCCCTTGATGAGAAAAGCAGTATTCCTAGATCGAGACGGTGTGATTATCGCTTTAAAACAAAATGATCAGGCCGTTAGCTTCGTTTGTAAAAAGGAAGAGGTCGTGATCCTGCCTGGAGTCCGCGAAGCGCTCAATACGCTGAAATCGAGGGGGTACACTCTGGTCGTCATCACGAACCAGCCGGCGGTTGCGCGGGGACTCATGACGATCGAAGAAGTTGAGGCGCTCCATAAGTTCATCAACGACCAGCTCGGCAATGTGATTGATCGCTTCTGCTTTTGTCCCCACCACCCCGAGCTGCACCCGGACGTGCCCGAGCATGCTAAAAAATTTCGGATCGCCTGCGACTGCCGAAAGCCATTGCCGGGGATGATTATTCAGGCAGCCGAAGAGCTCGGCCTTGACCCGAAACAAAGCTGGATGATTGGTGACATGGTTTCAGATGTTGTGACCGGCATCGCCGCTGGCTGCCGAACGATCATGCTAAAATCCGCGGCGAACGACTGGGTGATTAAATCAAGTCAACCATTTGACGCTACAGTGAAACCAGATCGGTACGCAGCTGATCTTTTGGAGGCAACTCGATTTATTGACTGAGAGCTAGGGTGATCAGAAGAAATTAAAAAATAAATTATGCAAACTCCAGAGTTAAGTTTTGCGATTGAGGTTGTCACTCGGGCCGGAGCGATTGTGCTCGATTTTTGCCAGCGCCGGAGCGATCCAATCTGGACCGGTCGGTCGCACTTCAAGACCGCGGCCGATGATGCCAGCGAAAAGCTCTTCCGTGAGCTGATCGCTGCTCGCTATCCGACTGACAACGTCTGGTCGGAGGAGGGTGGCCAGACTGCTGGCAGCTCGTCCCGGACCTGGGTCTACGACGCGATCGACGGGACTATCCCGATGTATCGTGGCACCACCGATCACTTCGCCGTCTGTCTGGCGCTGTGCGAGGGCACGACGCCAATCCTCGGTGTCGCCAACGCCGTCAAGCGCGGGAAATTGTACGTGGCGGAGAGTGGTCGAGGTGCTTACTGCAACGAGAAACCCATTCGCGTCTCGGTTGAAACCAATATTGGCCAGGTCGTGATGGGCATTGAGTCGGGCAAGTACAGCCGTGATGCCCATATCCCGTTCCTCCAGCGAGCATACGGACCAGACGGTATCGTGACTAATCTTTCGAGCGGCTGTGCCTCGGTGCCGTTGTGCCTGGTAGCTAACGGCGCCATGGATGCCTACCTCGCCACCAGTCTGGAGGCGGAGGATATGGCCGCGGCCGTTTGTATCATCCGCGAGGCCGGTGGCAAGGTCACCAACCTCACCGGCGAAGAC
>OBEQ012192160.1_pt1 | contig 14457 bp, 16 predicted proteins | sample 1670901 | NCBI WGS metagenome assembly OBEQ01 (sample SAMEA104232315, study PRJEB22302) | groundwater metagenome | biome: forest; feature: aquifer; material: groundwater | place: USA | collected 2011-08-07 | depth 5.4 m
ATGGCGCAGAATAGTGTTGTCCGGAGCTCGTTCCGTCGGAGTTGGCTTTGAAGCAGCGGTGTCCCGAAGAGGACAGGCGGGAGAGGAGGTGGGTCGATTGCGCCTTACGTGAAAAAGTTATTTATGCGGGAATACTTATCAGGGCTCGGCGAGGAAAAGTTCGATGAGCGCGCGCACGCCGACGTAGTTCGCCTCGATGTCGGGGCCGCCGGCGTCGGCCTCCAGCACGCGCAAGGTGCGGCGGAAGTGCTCGAGGACGGGCTGAGTCTGCTCGCGGTAGATCTCCATGCGGCGGCGGAAGACCTCGGGGTTGTCGTCCATGCGGCCGCGCGCGAGGACGCGCCGGAGCAGCTCCGCGTCGGGCGCGTCGAGATGTACGAGCGCGTCGAGCGAGCCGCCCGCCTTCAGCCACGATTCGATGACTTCGATCTCCTCCGCGCGTCTCGGGAAACCATCGAGGATGAAGCCGTTCGCTCGGACATCCGGGCGCGAGAGCCGTTCGAGCACGACGTCGCGCACGCGGGCGGAGTCGACCATCTCTCCGCGCGCCATGGCCTCGCGCATCTTCGGGTCGGTCGCGGCCCGCGCCCGCAGGAGCTCCCCGATTGAAATGTGGATCATGCCGTAGTCGCGGGCCAGCATTTTTCCGTAGGTGGTCTTGCCCGCGCCCGGCGGGCCGGTGATCAGCAGGCGCAGGGGTGCGGCGGGCGTGAGCGCGGCGGGTGAGTTCAGCGACGGGACGGGCGGGGAGGCCGGGGGCGATCGAGGCGGCGAGCGAGACCTGCGCCGGCGCGAGCGTCTGGCCGATCGCTGAGAAGGCTCCGGCGGCGGAGACGGGGATGAGCGCAACGCTTCCGGCTTGCACCCGGGTCGCGCTCACGCGGACGGTCTGGGCGCGGACCTCGCCGGCTCCCCAAGAAAGGGACCAGGCGATTTGTACCGTCGCCAGAAGAAGCGTCGAGATTTTTGCGCGGGCAGTCATCGCCTTAAAGAGTAGCGCCTGTCGGTTGCGCGGTGAAGGGTCCTAAGGCCTAGTGTACACGTGTACACCACGCCTGGCGCTTGACAATTCGCAGCGCGCCTGATATACTTCGAAAGTCGAAGCATTCAGAAACCGAACCATGAACCTCGAAGAACGCGCGCGCCGGCTCACGGACCACCTCCAGACGGTCATGGAGGAGGCGGAGAGCGCGGACAAGAAAAATTCCGCCGTGCGCGAGAAGCTCAGCTGGCAGGAGGTCCGCGTCCTGCGCGCGGTCGGCCGCCAGGACTGCTGCCCGATGAGCGGGCTGGCCGACATGATCTGCCTGTCCCTGAGTTCGGCCACCGGCCTCATCGACCGGCTCGTCGGCAAGAAGCTCGTCAAGCGCGACCGCTCGAGCGAGGACCGGCGCGTCGTGCAGGTGGAGCTCACCGATGAAGGGCGCGAGCTTCACGAAGAGGCGATGGCGGGCCCCGTCGAGTTCGCGCGCGGCATGCTCAAGGGCCTCAACTCGGAGGAACAGGACGCTTTGCTCGGCCTGTTCCGCAAGATCGCCGAGCGCATCAAGACAGAGAAGACGTCGGCCTGATATTTTTTTGCCGTAAATACTTTGGAAGTCAAACTATTCAAAAGGAGAATGAACATGGACAACCAGGAAAAGAAGGACGCTCAGGACGGAAAGGCGTGCTGCTCGAAGACGTGCTGCGGCAAGTCGCTCGCGGTGATCGCCTTGCTCGCGATCGGCGGAGCCGGGGGCTACCTCGCGGGCAAGTGCTGCGCGGCGAAGCACGGCGCTGCGGCCACGGTCGAAGCTCCGGCTCAGCCCGCGAAGTAGCGCCGCAAGATGGGACGCGCGAAGGCCCTCGCTCGAGCTACAACTCGGCGAGGGCCTTCTTGTAGGCGGGCTCATCGGAGCGCAGCAGGTCGGGGTCTATGCCGAGGCGGCGGCAGGCGTCGAGGGTGAAGCGGTGGCCCCAGAGGATCTGCGCGAGCCAGTCATCGTTCGCTACGTCGAGAAAGCTCGCGCCGATCGCGTCGAGATAGCGGTGCGCGGCGTCCCACCTTGTCTCGCCGACGGTCGAAAATCCGATCACGAGCGAGCCGGGACCGACCGAGATGTGCGGGCCGTGCAGAAATTCCTCGAGGCCGTAGGCGCGCACGCGCAGGTGCGCGGTTTCAAGCAGCTTGAGGGCGACCTCCCCGGCGACCCACTCGCGCAGGCCGTCGCCGAGCAGGACGAGATCGGTGTCCGCCGCGACCGGAGGGGAGTCCGGGCCCCAGTTCAGGTTCAGAGCCGCGCGCCCGAAGGGTGCGAGCAGGGCCGGCTTGTCCGTCCAGCGCAGGAGCCAGGCCATGGTCGTGGTGAAGGATTTCGTGAAGGCGCCGGTGTCCTCGAGAGCGCAGGTTTCGAGGCGCTGTTTGGGCCCCTTCCAGACCGCCCCGACGCCGCACACGGCGACGGTCGCAGCGCCCGCGCGACGGGCTCGCGCCTCGGCCCGCACGGTGTAGGACTTCGTGCCGCCGCGGTGCGAAAGAAATATCCCGAGGTCGCCTTTCGAGAGCCGATATGGACGTGAGACGAAGTCGTACGCGTGGACCGCGCGCGCGTCGAACCCGGCGCCGCTCCACAGCCACGCGGCGATGCGCGCGGCGTGATGGTTGGTGCCGACGCCGACAAAAAATATTTTTTTGCCCTTCGGGGGCTTCATCCAAGCCGGCATCGGAGCGCGCAGCGCGGCCGCGATCAGTTCGGGCTGCGCGAAGACGTTGGCTTCGAAGCGGCTCATCGGCCGGATTTATACCCGCGGGCCATCATGAACTCGTAGGGAATTTCGATTCCGGAGCGGACCTTGTTCTTCGCCGCGCGGCGCAGCACCGTTTTTTTGACCCAGGCCTGGCCCTTCTCGTCGAGGCTGCGCAGCATGGCTCCGGTGCGCCCCGCGCCCTCGGTCATCGTCGTCCAGTATTCTTCGGGTGAGGAGAATCGGAAAGCGCCGGTGAGCCGCTTCGTCGACAGCTCGGAAAGACCGGCGCGCGCGAACGCCGCGTCGATCGCGCCGTCGGGGCCGAAGCTATAAAGGGTCGGAGCGCCGTACGGTGCGCGCAGTTCCGGATCGCACTCCGTGATCGCGTGCAGGATCAGCGAGGTGAACAGCATCTTCTCGCGGCGTCCTTGGACCAGGCAGGCGACGACGCCGCCGGGCTTGGTCACGCGCGTCATTTCTGAGAGCGCTTTGTCCGGCTGCGCGAACAGCATCAGGCCCAACTGGGAGATCACGGCGTCGAATGAGTTCGCTTCAAGCGGGAGGGCGTGCACATCCATTTCCGCGTACTCGATCGGAGCCGAGCGCTTGGCGACGGGCGCCTGCTTGGCGCGCGCGAGCATGCCGGGCGCCAAGTCCACCGCGAGCACCGAGCCTTTTTCGTCGATCTTGGCCGCGGCGGCGCGGCTGGCGATGCCCGGGCCGCAGGCGACGTCGAGGATGCGCCACTTCTTGCGCAGGCCGGCGAAATCCACGAATTCCTCGGCCGTGCGCGCGAAGAGGGAATTCGACAGCTTCTCGTAGCGCTGCGCGGCCTCGTCCCAGACCACGCGCGACTCGGCGGTGTGGGCGGCGGGATCGAAGGAGCCGGTTTCTTTCACCCCGCGATTATACGACATAGGCCAACGGACCCGGGAGAGCGCGGGCCCCTGGACCCTCGTAGGTCTTCGAGGACGCGGCTATCCTTAACTTATGAACATCACCCCGGCCCTTTTGGTCCTCGCCCTGGCCTTGCCCGCGGCCGCGCAGACCTTCGTCTCGGCGGATCAGGCCGAGGACTTCGCCGCCGCGGGCCGCTCCGCCCGCACCTTGCGCGAGAAGCTTCGTCCCGCAGCCGTCGATCCGGCTCCCGTCAAGTCGCTGACCGACCGTCTCGTCAAGGACGGCGAGCAGGTTGAGATGGAAGAAGGCATCGGCAACATCTACACGCGCATCGGCAAGCCCGACGCGAACGGCCGCTTTAAGAATCTGCAGGCCAATCTCGTCGAGATTCCCGCCGAGCTCGCGGAGACTCCCGACGACACGATGTTTCGCCAGGCCGTGCTGCGCCGCTACTTCTCGCATCTCGAGGCGACGAGCGAGAACTGGGAAGTCAATCCGAAGACCGGCAAGGGCACGGTGCATGTCTGGATTTACCGCGTGGGCCTCGAGGGCAGGCTGATGAGCGTCGAGCACCAGATCGCGCCGGTCGTGCCAGGAGAGGATGGCCAGGCCTTCCCCGTCGAGGCGAAGGCCCGCTCCTACCGTCTGTCGCCGTCGGATCCGAGCGTCCAGCGCCGCTGGAAGGCGCTCACCAAGGAGCTGATGACCTTGGGACGCGTCGTCGAAGCTTAATTTTCAAAGCCAGCCAGTAGGAGGTAGGCCTCCGCCGTCAGCTCCTCGTCGCGCAGGCTGCGCTCCTCCTCGTCCCAGGTCCGGCTCTCCTGGAGCAAAGCGGTGAAGTGCTTGAGCGCCTCCGGGTCCGCGTCCGAGACGCGTTCGAGGAAGCTGTCCGATACTCGCGGGCGCCGCAGCGCCTTCGCCGCGTGGCCGGCTAGGATGGGATGCGTGCCCTCCCAGATCTCGTTGACGATCGCGTCGTCGGCGAGGCGATTTAAAGGCGAAAAGTCGTCGAGAATTCCGTGGCCGCCGATGAGCAGCTGCGCTTCGCGCACGAGTTCGCTGCCGCGGCGCGATGCCTCGGTCTTGAGCATGGGCACGATCGCCTCGGCGTCGGCCGTGTCGGTCTCGAGCGCGTCGAGACCGTGATAAAAAGCCGTGAGCATGCCCGCGTGGATCGCCTCCATCGACTCGAGACGCGCGGCGACCGAGGCGATGGCGGTGAGCGGCTTGCCGTAGGCGACGCGGTAGTCGGCGAAGGTGCGGGCCTCGAGGACGGCGCGGCCCGCGAAGCCGAGCGCTGCGGCCGCGACATGCAGCCGCGACACCGAGAGGATTTCATTGACGAGAAGCACGAGTCCCTCGCGGGGCTTGCCGATCATCTCGGCGCGGGTACCTTTATATTCCACTTCGACGGTGGCTTTGCCGCGAGTGCCGCCGATGGGCTTGAGGCGGAGGATGCGGTGGCCGTTGAGCGCGCCGTTTTCGAGCTTTCGCTTCACGAGGAACAGCGCGACGACGCCTGAGGACGTTTTCGCGGTCGTCACCCACAGTTCGCCGGGATTCGAGCAGAACCATTTAGTGCCGGCCAGCGACCAGGTTCCGTCGGAATTTTCCATCGCTGTCGTCTCGTTGGCCGCGACATTCGAGCCGCTTTGGCGCTCGGTGATGAACTGCCCGCCGGTGAGCGCCCACTCGGGATCGTCGGATTTCAGGCGGGGGAGGAACTCGCGCATCTGCGCGGCGGTGCCGCGCTTTTCGAGCAAGCCGATGAGCCCGTCGGTCATGGCGAGCGGACAGGTGATCCCGCCCTCGCCGCAGTAGTTGGCGAGTACGGCGCGCGTCATGCGTTCGGTGAGCGTCAACGGCCCGGGGCCGCCGTAGATCGCGCGGGCGAGCGCGCGGCGCGCCTCGATCTGCTCGGGGCAGTAGCGCACGGCGCCGTCCACGAGCTTGGGCAGGTTCTCGCTTTTGTGCGAGGTCGCGATCAGCGCGTCGAGCGTGCGTCCCGCGTACGCGCCGAACTCGCAGGCGCGCGTTCGGCCCTGCGGCGTAAGCCCCGGGCCCGCGGCGGCGCGCAGCGCGGCGTCGGCCCCCCAGAAATTAAGGCCGCGCGTTCCGGGGTAGCCGGGCAATGCCGCGTTTTCCATGAACCGAGGATAGGAAATTTGCTTCAATGCGGCCATGAACCTGATTCCCCAAGTCATCGAGCGCGCCACGCAGGGCTCCGTCATCGGCTACGACATCTATTCAAGACTGCTGAAGGACCGCATCATTTTCGTCGGAGGCTACGAGGGCGAGTTCACCACCGACTCGGCCAACTGCCTCATCGCCCAACTCCTCTATCTGGACTCCGACGACAACACCAAGGACATCAACCTCTACATCAACAGCCCCGGCGGCATGGTCACGGCCGGCCTCGCGGTCTACGACACGATGCAGTTCATCAAGGCCCCGATCACGACCATCTGCATGGGCATGGCGATGAGCTTCGGCGCGGTCATCCTCGCCGCCGGCTCGAAGGGCAAGCGCTACGCGCTTCCCAACTCGCGCATCATGATCCACCAGCCCCTCATCGGCGGCCTCTCCGGCCAGGCGACCGACATCCTCGTCGAGGCCAAGGAGATGGCCCACACGCGCCGGATCCTCGAGGAGATCATGGCCAAACACACCGGCCAGACCTTCGAGAAGATCAACCGCGACATGGAGCGCAACACCTACATGTCGGCCGAGGAGGCCCAGAAATACGGCATCATCGACGAGGTGATCATGGGCGCCAAGGCCGTGGCGCTGAACGGCGCCTCCAAAAAGTAACCGCATCGCGCCTATCAATTAATACGCGCCCCGGCTCGTTCGAGCCGGGGCGCTTTATTCGATGCGTCAGGCCCGACACCCACAGGCTTCCTAAATGAGCAGTCGGGAGGGGGGATTGACAGTTTAGAAGCTCAGTGCTATAATTTGGCAGTCGCCTGGTTTGATTGCCAGTTATCAGCGACCACCGTCCATGAGACAACTCAAACCCGAGGTCGTTGAACAACGCAAGCGCCACCTCCTGCAGTGGATCGTCCACTATTACATCAAGACCTCGAAGACGGTGTCCTCGGGGCTGATCGCCGAAGAGGCGGGCCTGGACCTGTCGAGTGCCACGATCCGCAGTATTTTACAGGAGCTCGAGGAAGAAGGCTACCTCGCGCAGCCTCATACTTCGGCTGGCCGAGAACCGACCGACCGCGGCTACCGCTTCTTCGTGGACTATCTGTCCGACGTTCAGCGCCTGGCATCCGAGGAGAAGGGACGCATTGAGGAGCAGTACCACAAGCGCATCAACGAGCTCGACGGCCTGCTCTCGGAGACCTCGCGGCTGCTCTCGCGCGTGTCGCATAGCGCGGGCATCGTGTTCTCTGCTCAGTCCAAGAAGCAGACGATCAAGCGTCTTGATCTCATTCCGCTCGGCGGGCGCAACGTTCTCGGCGTGCTTGTGACCGATTCGGGCATGGTTCGCCATTGGCCCATCTCGCTCGGCTTCGCGCCGACCGCGCGCCAGCTGACCTTGCTCAACAATTTTCTCAACTCCGAGATCCACGGAATCTCGCTCGACCGCGCCAACGCGCTGATCATGGGCAAGCTCGGTCAGATGGAGAAGGAATTTCAGGAGATGGCGGGCCTGGCCGGGGAACTTCTAAAGGAGGTCGGGAAAGTCACCGCGCCGGAGAGCCTATACGTGGAAGGTGCGGACAACATTCTGTCCCAGGCGGACCAGTTCGGCGATCTGCGCGAGGTCCAGGCGCTGATGCGGGTCATCGGTGAAAAAGACCGTCTCACGGGCGTGCTCGAGCAGGAAATCAAGGAGGCGCGCTTGGACAAGATGCCAGCGCGGGTGCGCGTGCGCATCGGCGAGGAGGCGGGCCTGCCGGAACTGAGGTCGGCGAGTCTTGTGACCCACGTCTATCGCCATAATGAACGCGTGGTCGGGGTGCTCGGCATCCTCGGCTCCAAGCGCATGGAGTACTCGCGCATGATGGGCCTGGTGGACTACATCGGACGGCTCGTCGAGAGCCGGCTGCAGGACTGGGACGAGGAGGACGGGAAGTGAGCGACGAGCAGAAAGTATCAGCCGAGCCGACCGAGCCTATAGACGAGGAAACACTCCCCCCTCCTGTTGTTGAAAAGGGACCGGACTATTACGGCCAGCTTCTGCGTCTAAAGGCCGAATTCGAGAATTACCGCAAGCGCGTGGATCGGGAGAAGCCCGATTGGTACAAGCTCGGCGCCGTGGGCGTGCTGGCGAAGCTGCTCCCGCTGTACGATCTGCTTCGCCATGCGCATCAGGAAGTCCAGGCCGGGCACGCGGACACGCCGCTGGCCAAGGGCCTGGAGGCGATCTTCCGGGAGTACGAAAAGCTCTTTAAAGAAGAAGGCGTGACGCAGATGGACCCGCTGGGCAAGCCGTTCGACCCGCATTACCATGAGGCCATCGGCTTCGTGAACAAGCCGGGTTTTGACGAGGGGGCCGTGGCCGATGTATTGCAGGCCGGCTTCTTATTGGGAGACAAGGTGCTGCGCACCGCGAAAGTGCGCCTGCAGAAAGACGGACCTGAATCTTCGGAGGCATAAACTTATGAGCAAAATCATCGGAATTGACCTGGGTACCTCGAACACGGCGGCGTCGGTGATGGAGGGCGGCAAGACCACCATCATCCCGTCGGCCGAGGGCACCAGCATCGGCGGCAAGGCGTTCCCGTCGTATGTCGCGTTCGCCAAGGACGGGCAGCTTCTCGTCGGGGAACCGGCGCGCCGACAGGCCGTCGCCAACCCCGAAGGGACCTTCATGGCCTTCAAGCGCAAGATGGGCACCGATCACAAGTACAAGACCCCGGACGGCAAGGAGTACACGCCCCAGCAGCTTTCCGCCTTTCTCCTTCAGAAAGTGAAGCGCGACGCGGAGGCCTTCCTCGGCACGACGATCGAAAAGGCGGTCATCACCGTGCCCGCCTACTTCAACGACAACCAGCTCCAGGCGACCAAGGACGCGGGCACCATCGCCGGCCTCGAGGTCGTGCGCATCGTCCACGAGCCCACCGCCGCGGCTTTGGCCTACGGCATCGACAAGAAGGGCAAGGACGAAAAGATCATGGTCTTCGACCTGGGCGGCGGCACGCTCGACGTCACGGTCATGGACTTCGGCGGCGGCGTCTTCGAGGTCATTGCGACCTCGGGCGACACTTTGCTCGGCGGCACGGACATGGACAACACCTTGCTCGACTTCGTCGCCTCCGAGTTCAAGAAGGAGACCGGCGCGGACGTCCGCAAGGACCCGATGGCCACGCAGCGCGTGCGCGAGGCCGTCGAGAAGGCGAAGATCGAGCTGTCGACGACCTTCGAGACCGACATCAACCTTCCGTACCTGACGGCCATCGACAATGCGCCCAAGCACCTGGCCCTCAAGCTCTCCCGCGCCAAGCTCGAGTCTCTCGTTGAGCCCATCGTCAAGCGCTGCAAGGCCAGCATCGAGCAGGCGTTGACGGATTCGAAACTGAAGGCCGCCGACATCACCAAGATCATCCTCGTCGGCGGGCCGACGCGGATGCCGATCGTGCAGAAGTTCGTCGAGGACTTCGTCGGCAAGAAGCTCGAACGCGGCATCGATCCGATGGAATGCGTCGCCTCCGGCGCCGCCGTCCAGGCGGCCGTGCTCACCGGCGAGGTCAAGGACGTTCTCCTGCTCGACGTGACGCCGCTGACTCTGGGAATAGAGACCTTGGGCGGCGTGATGACGCCGCTCATCGAGCGCAACACGACCATCCCCGTGGAAAAGTCGCAGGTGTTCTCGACCGCCGCGGACAACCAGCCGGCCGTCACGGTCCACGTGCTGCAGGGCGAGCGCCCGAAGGCCTCGGACAACGTGCCGCTGGGTAAATTCGATCTCGACGGCATTCCTCCCGCGCCGAGGGGCACGCCGCAGATCAAGGTCACCTTCTCCATCGACGCCAACGGCATCCTCAGCGTCAAGGCCGAGGATCAGGGCACGAAGAAGACGCAGCACATCACCATCTCCGCATCGAATAAATTAGACAAGGCGGAGATCGAGAAATTCGTCAAGCAGGCCGAGCAGTTCGCCGACGAAGACAAGGCGTTCAAGGAAAAGGTGGCGGCCAAGAACGAGTCCGACACCTTGCTGTTCTCCGCAGAAAAAGCGCTCAAGGAGCACGGCGACAAGGTCTCCGCCGAAGACCGGCAGAACATCGATCGCGGCATTTCCGAGCTCAAGGAAGCGCTGAAGGGCGACGACCTCGCGGCCATCAACAAGGCCAAGGACGCGCTGATGAAGGCTTCGCACAAGCTCGCCGAGGAGATGTACAAATCCGAGTCCGCGAAGGCGGGCGCTTCCGCCGAGGGCGGGGACGCCGCGGCGAAGAACGGCAAGGACGGCGTCGTGGACGCGGAAGTCGTCGAAGAGAAAAAGGATTGATCAGGATTGACGGCATTAACCACGGAGACACAGAGACACGAAGTAAAGACAGAGTAACGTCGTTTCCGTGTCTCTGTGGTTCGATTTTTCGTAAAAAGCCGGCGTAGGCCGGCGCATATCAATTAATCATGCCCGAAGATTACTACTCGCTATTAGGCGTTGCGCGTAATGCCACCGACGCGGAGATCAAGGCCGCTTACCGGAAGCTCGCCATGAAGCATCACCCGGACCGCAACCCGGGCAGCAAGGAAGCCGAGACGAAGTTCCGGCAGATCAACGGCGCCTATGAGGCGTTGTCGGATTCAAAAAAGCGCACGCTCTACGATCAATACGGCGAAGCCGGCGTGAACGCGGGCGCCTCCGGCGGTTCTGGTTTCGGGGGCTTCGGGCAGGGCGCGGATGTCAACGAGGTGTTCGGCGACCTGTTTGAAAACCTATTCGGCGGCGGCCGTCAGGGCGGACGCCGAGCCGCGCGCGGCAACGACCTCAAGTACGAGACCACGATCACGCTCGAGGACGCGTTCAAGGGTACGCAACTGCCGCTCCATTTTCAGCGCGTGGAAGGCTGCGCAACCTGCCGCGGCTCCGGCTCTAAGGCGGGCTCGGGCGTCAAGCGCTGCGCCCAGTGCCGCGGCTCCGGCCGCGTGCAGGTGTCCCAGGGTTTCTTCGCCATGTCGCAGGCCTGCCCGCGCTGCGGCGGCGAAGGCCAGATCATCGAGGATCCGTGCAAGAGCTGCAACGGCCAGGGCCGCGTGCGCAAGGAGGCGGAGCTCAAGGTCAAGATTCCGCCGGGGATCTATGACGGCGCGACCTTGCGCATCTCCGGGGAAGGCGAGGCCGGGCCTCGGGGCGCTCAGCCGGGCGACCTGTACCTCGAGGTGCACCTGAAGCCCGACCCGCGTTTCGAGCGCCACGAGGACGATCTCTCCGTGAGCGCGCACGTCGACATCGCGAGCGCGGCGCTCGGCGGCACGACGACCGTGCCGACGATCGACGGCGAGCCGGTGACGGTCAAGATCGCGCACGGCACCCAGGCGGGCGCCACCTTGCGCGTGCGCGAGAAGGGCATGCCCAAGCTCCACGGCCGCGGCCGCGGCGACCTGCTCGTCCACGTCAAAATCGAAGTTCCGCGCGACCTCACGGCGAAGCAGAAGGAACTGCTCGAGGAGTTCCGCAAGACTTTGTACGACGAGCCTTCGAAAGGCGGCGGCGGCGTGTTCGGGCGCATCTTCGGGAAAGACTAGTTGTTAGGCCCAAAAGCATTTTCCTATACTGGGGCCGATAAAATCATTCGTTAGGGAGGAAGCACCATGAAAACCGCGCAAGCCCCGAAGGTGAAAGGAACGTACGGGACCATGTACTACGTCAAGGACATGGCCAAGACGGTCGAGTTCTACAAGAATCGCTTCGGCGTCAAGCCGAAGTATGAGAGCCCGGAGTGGACCGAGTTCAACCTCGGCGGGCCGTTGCTGTGCCTGCACAAGGCCGGCGGACCCAACGATCACGCCAATGCTTCGCTGATCATCCACATCGAGGGCATCCGCCAGTACGTTGCGGACCTGAAGGCCGCTGGAGTCAAGGTCACCGAGGTCCACGAGGTCCATCCCGGAGCCTGGGCCGCAGATTTCCGCGATCCCGCCGGCAACGTCGTCGGGCTGTACGAAGGCCCGAAGTCCAGCTGAACCGCATCTAAGCGACCGGCACCCCGGCGGGCTTCGAGTCCGCCGGGGTATCGTCTGTTTGGTCGATATGCCCCAATTTCTCGTCGCGCCCGAGGACGTGAGCCGAGTCGCGTTTCGCCTGCGCGGCCCCGAGGCCTTCCACGCCGCCCGGGTCATGCGCCTCGGCGTCGGCGCGGAACTGGACCTGTTCGACGGCAAGGGCGGCCGCTTCAAGGGCGTCATCGAAGCTGTGCACGCCGACGGCTCGGTGACCGGCAAGGTCACGGAGACGCTGAAGGCCGACGACTGTCGCGCGCCGGTAAACCTCAATCTTTATCTCGGCTTGCTCAAGGCGAGCCACTGGGACTACGCGCTCGAGAAATGCACCGAGCTCGGCGTGTCGTCCTTCATTCCGCTCCTGACGCCGCGCACCGTCGTGCTGCTCCATGAAGTCGAGCGCACGAAGGCCAAGGCCGAGCGCTGGTCGCGCCTGATCATGGCCGCCGCCAAGCAGTGCGGCCGCGCCGACCTGCCGCCGGTGCGGGGCGTCGTGCAGTTTCGCGACGCCATCCCCGCGCTCAAGGACAAGGGCCTCGTCCTGCTTGCGTACGAGGGCCTGAAGGGAGCGACGGCGTCGCAGACGCTCGGCCCGACTTTGCGCGCCGCATCCGCCGCGCGTGGCAAGGACCCGCTTGAAGTCGGCCTGTTCATCGGACCCGAAGGCGGCTTCAGCGAAGATGAAGTGGAGCTCGCTCGTGCCGAGGGCGCAGTCGTGTTCGGCCTGGGTCCGCGCATCCTCCGCGCCGAGACGGCGGCCATCGTGGCCGCGGCATTCGTGCAGTACGAACTCGGCGGCGTGTGATCGTCGAAACCGAGGACGGAGTCTCGCCCGCGACCGCGCAGCAGCTGAAGATTATCGCTTTCGCGATGGGCGCCGGCCTCGCGATGATGGCCGGGCTCGTGTTCTGGTCGTACTTGTACGCCGCCGACAAGGCGCCGACTGCTCAGGGTGTGCAATTCATCAACACGTTGACCACCGCGGCGATGGTCGTCGCGTTGATGGCGATCGTCGTCTCGGAGTTCGTCTGGCGCTCCCTTCTGCGCAAGACGCCGGGACCACTCGGCGCCCGCGTCCAAACCGCCTTCATCGTGCGCCTGGCCTGCCGCGAGGGCGCGGGCCTGCTCGGCATGACGGTCGCCTACCTCGCGGCGATCAACGGCGTCCTGCGCGCCTACCCGGCGTACTGGGTCAACCTCGTTCCCTTCGCGCTGTTTCTGGGCTTCCTGGCGACGCATTGGCCATCGGCCGAGGGGCTCGCCGCCGACGCCGACGCGGTCTTGCGCGGTGTGACTCATGTCATACCCTAAGTGATAGGACGGCGGTTGACGATTTCACGATTTCAACTTACAATGTGGCCATGAGGCCGCGTCTCCTCGTCTCGGCGTTCCTGGGTGCTTTTCTCGTTGTTTGGCCTAAGTCCTCCGTGTGCCAAATCCCGGCCGTCCGGCCGACCGCGTCGCCGCCGGCTTCCGGCATCGTGTCGGCCTCGTCTCCGCAGCCCTGGGTCCCCTCGGCCTCGGTCACCGGCTACCGAGGCGTTGTCGAGATCGAGAAGGCCGGACGGGCCGCGGGCGAGCCGGTCAACGCCTTGCCCGTGCGCCTGTCTCCCGGCGACAAGATCCGCACCGGCCCGTCCAGCGAAGCGACTCTCCAGCTCAAGGACGGCTCGAAAGTCACGGTGGGTCCCGGCGCGGTCTTCGTAGTCGAGGAGGAGCGCGCCGAGCAGGTCACCCTCCATCTTTTCCTGGGCAAGGTCTGGCTTGCCGTCAGCAAGCTCGAGAGTCGGCGCTTCCGCGTGCGCACGCCGACGGCGGTTTGCTCGGTGCGAGGCACGGAGTTCAGCGTCGAGGCTCAGGGTGCCGCGCGCACCGCCGTCGAGGTTTTCGACGGGCTCGTCTCCGTGCGCGGCGCGCTGGGTGACGAAGCCCTCGTCGGCGCCAGCCGGCGCGTGGACGTCATCGAGGGCCGCATGGGTGCCGTCGAGCGCTTCGAGGCCCGCCCGGATTCGCGCATGCCCGCGCCCGCTGCACAACCCGCGGGCACGCGCGACGAGAAGCGCCGCGAGGAGGGCCGTCCCGAGGAGAAGGGGCGCATGGGATTCGCCCCGGAGCGCTTCAAGGAGTTCGTCGCCAACCAAGCCGAGGAGCAGGTGCGGCGCGACCTCATCGAGTCGAGCGCGGCCTTCGAGCAGAAATCCTCAATCTACCAGGAGGGCAAGACCCTCATCGACGCCTTCGGCCGCCGGGTCCGCGTTGAAGAATACCTGAAACGGCCCAGCGCGGACACCTTCAAGTTCGTCTCCTTTAACTTCCGCGACAATCGCACGGATTTCGCGAGCATCGAGGTCACGGCCAACCGCCCTCTGCCCGAGAACCTGGCCGAGGCGGGCAACCTGTGGTTCTCGCCCGGCCCGCCGAACTTCTGGGCGGTCAAGCAAAGACTGACCATGTTCAACGGCGCGGACTCCGTCGTGCAGCTGGGTGTCGACGGCGCGCCCCAGCAGTTTAGGGATTGGAAATAAATAGATTTTAATATTTCAGTTCGGCCCCGGCACCTGCTGCCCTGAGAGAATCGTGTAATTCCACTTCGGATGGGTTTCGTGCGGCCGCAGGTGCACCTGCGCCATCTCCTCGTCAGCAAAC
>OBEQ010425910.1_pt1 | contig 14456 bp, 9 predicted proteins | sample 1670901 | NCBI WGS metagenome assembly OBEQ01 (sample SAMEA104232315, study PRJEB22302) | groundwater metagenome | biome: forest; feature: aquifer; material: groundwater | place: USA | collected 2011-08-07 | depth 5.4 m
CTCCCGGCAATCATGTATCGGAGGCCCTGATCAGCAAGGCAATCCCACCGATTTGAAGACCATTGTCATTGAAGCAAACGATCGTCCGCTCAACCCCGATGTATTTACCTGTTTCGGTGGTTCTTGCACCAATGATCGGTCTGGCCAAACTTCGGGCAATCAACGCTCTTACGTCGTTCGTCTCCATCGAGAAAACAACAGCCTCTTCCCACTCAGTGACGTAGAAAGGATTGAGTGGACGCTTGGTGACACTCGTTCATTCACAAAATCCAGCCCTTCAGCAACGAGTACTGTTATCTTGACCAATACCGAAGTTGACGGATCAGTGACTCTTTCGGTTACTGTCACGCCAAAGACAGGGAAAGGAAGTCCCGTTATTACATCTACTACAATCGCAAACACCCTTGATCAATTCCAAGTACGCGATATCCTTATCGCCACCTATGGTCAATTCCTTAACAAAGACGCATTCGGATGCACAGGTGATGCGTGCATTGATGACGCTAACTCCACCATAGCAGGCAACCAGCACGGACTTAAAGTTTTTGTCACTGACGGCTCTCGATTCCTCACCCTAGATAATACAAAAGTTCACTGGAGTGTTACAGGAGAAGGAGCAAGTGAAATATTGAGCCTTTCCTCAACGACCGGAGTAAATGTCCATGCGACAAACACTACAAAACCGGGTTCTGTCGTCGTGACTGCTCGCGTTGACGGCATCTCTGCCATTGGTTCTCTTGCGATTGAGAACAAACATCCGTATCAGAACTGTACCGGCACATCATGTACCGGCCTTCCCGGCAAAGCAGGAAACCCGCAAGTGCTTGAGACTGCTGTTATTGATTCAAACGGGCGTCCTATCCCCTCCGATCGATTTACTTGCAAGGTCGTTACTGGCCAAGACGATTGTGTGGATGATAGAGATGAAGCAAAGAATGGCAATCAGCACACTTACAAAGTCCGTCTGCATACTCAAAACAATTCATTGTTACCTCTTGCAAGAATCCAGCGAATACAGTGGAACCTCAGCCCCACAGAGGCATTCACTGATATGCAAGTCTCAGGAACAAAAGGAGATACTGTTACCCTCACCAATACAGACAATTCCGGTAATGCAACTCTCTTGGCAAGTATTATCCCTGTGAGCGGCGCTGTCCAAAACGCAGAGATTATCTTGGTCAATGATGTGGCCAAGGGAGTGGCGGCGCCAGGACCACAGTGTGGAAATGAAAAAATCGAAGTAGGAGAGCAGTGCGATGATGGCGATAAAGATGATACGAATTCATGCCGCAATAATTGCACACGATTGACCCCTTCCGACGAAGAGGCAAAAACCCCCTCCGTCACCTCTATCCGCCTTACTTCCAATGGGGATATGCTCGAGACTGATGCCTTTGGTTGTATCGGTAACTCTTGCGCTGACGATGCCGATGCCTCTCGCACCGGGAATCAGCATCGCATGAGCGCTGAGTTCTTCGACGCACAGCGCAAACAAGTTTCCCTCGATGACCGCCTTATTACCTGGACAGTCACTGATGCTACAAGTACCGTCTCGCTTTCCTCTTCCACAGGAAGAAATATCCTTGTCACAAATACCGACGAAGTAGGCATAGCCACTCTTACGCTTTCCATTCAAGGATCAACCACAACCAAGAGTCTTGTTATCGCAAACAAACATCCTCGACGTGAATGTCTCGGCTCCCGGCAATCATGTATCGGAGGCCCTGATCAGCAAGGCAATCCCACCGATTTGAAGACCATTGTCATTGAAGCAAACGATCGTCCGCTCAACCCCGATGTATTTACCTGTTTCAGTGGTTCTTGCACCAATGATCGGTCTGGCCAAACTTCGGGCAATCAACGCTCTTACGTCGTTCGTCTCCATCGAGAAAACAACAGCCTTTTTCCACTCAGTGACGTAGAAAGGATTGAGTGGACGCTTGGTGACACTCGTTCATTCACAAAATCCAACCCTTCAGCAACGAGTACTGTTATCTTGACCAACACCGAAATTGAAGGCTCAGCGACTCTTTCGGTTACTGTTACTCCAAAGACAGGGAAAGGAACCCCTGTTACCACATCGATTATTGTTTCAAACATTCTCGATCAATTCCAAGTACGCGATATCCTCATCTCGACCGGTGGCCAATTCCTCAACCAAGACGCGTTTGGATGCACGGGCGATTCGTGTTCTGATGATGCCAATTCCATTACAGCAGGAAATCAGCATGGACTTAAAGTTTTTGTCACAGATGGCACTCGTTTTCTCACATTAGACAACTCAAAAGTTCACTGGACTGTTACAGGAAAAAATGGAGTACTGAATCTTTCTTCAACAACTGGAGTAAATGTTCATGCAACGAACACTGCTGAACCTGGTTCTGTTGTTGTGACTGCAAAGGTGGATGGCATATCTGCCATCGGATCCCTTGCGATTGAGAACAAGCATCCATATCAGAACTGTGTTGGCACATCATGTACTGGACTTCTCGGCAAAGCAGGAAACCCACAAGTGCTTGAGACTGCTGTTATTGATTCAAACGGACGCCCCATCCCTTCCGATCGATTTACTTGTAAGGTGGTGACTAATCAAGATGATTGTGTAGATGATAGAGATGAGGCAAAGAAAGGCAATCAGCATACTTACAAAGTCCGTCTGCACGCTCAAAACAATTCACTACTGCCTCTGGCAAGAATCCAGCGAATACAGTGGAATCTCAGTCCTACAGAGGCATTCACTGATATGCAAGTCTCAGGCACAAAAGGAGATACCTTTACCCTCACAAACACAGACATATCTGGTAATGCAACTCTCTTGGCAAGCATTATCCCTGTGAGCGGCGCTGTGCAAACGGCCGAGATTATCTTGGTCAATGATGTGGCGAGGGAAGAAATCGTGGTAATTCCGCTCGGACAAGCATGCAAAAACGATGCGCCGAATAATATAAAAGAAGATACTGAACAGTGTGATGACGGTGATACGGTTGATGACAATATGTGCACCAACAAATGTCGAGGGAATCAAAATCAGTGCGGGAACGGAATCAAAGAAGGTAGTGAGTATTGTGATGACGGAGATCGGAATAATACGAATCAATGCCCCAATGATTGTTCGGATTGTGCACGGTCTTGGTCTACAAACGCAACGAGCACTCCCTCGAGTGCATATAATTTTTCTTTATCGTATTGTATCGAGAGAACAGGAAAGAAACTCCCTCAACTTCTCACGGAGCCCACACCGGTAGATGCACGAGCTGTGCCAGAGAATCTCTCTCTTATACCTTTAAAGGAATACTTTTATCGCTTTACAAAAGATGGGACAACAGCAGATTCATCAAATGTTGATCTCATAATTCTGAGAGTATTTGAAAATCCTGATCTTCTTTCACCTCTTGTATGGTATAAAAATAAAAAAGTGAATCCTTCTGAACGGCCTTCACCTATCCTGATCGACGGTTTGCCTGCTTTGAGAGATTCGACAGGCGTATATATTTCTGTCCCAACCTTAAAGAATGATGGCTCACTGGATAGTTCATATATCCTGAATTTTAGTACCAATCGTGAAGCATCATCGGCCACAAAGGAGGTTTTGCAGCTCTTGATCGATAAGGCAAAATTTGTTGCATCAGTTGCAGTCGGTTCCGCTGCGGGCACATTCTTTTTGGCTAGTGTTCACACAACCAACAACACCATCGTGAATGCTGATCGCGCTGCAAAACTTCGTCGTGATATGCAGCGTATGTCAGATCTCAGTTTTATCGATAGTCTTTTGCGAGACAGAGGCGCTGACTATCCAGAGCTCAAAGCGGGATCCTATATCGTGCGCCAGACAATATCGGGGTGGCCTTCATGGAATTTTGAACTCGGAAGGGAGCTGAATGCTTCTATGCCTATGGATCCATTACAACGCAACGATCTTTCTAAGCCATTTGGAGATTGTCCGGGAGGGGCGATGTATGATCCAAAAACATGTTGGAATGAAAAAATCCGTCGTTTTTATAATGGAAGTACTGGAGTGGAGCAAGCACTTTCTGCAGAATCATTGCATGCGTATACATATCTATATCGTAAAATTACAAAAAGGTATCGTCTGTGTACACGGCTTGAATATTTTAAAACTTCTTTAGAAACAAAGTATTGCGTAGAGACTGATGAGGCTCCAACAGAATTACTTGGGCCACAGACTACTGGAAGTATTGCAGGTTCGATTTTTGCAGAATTTTGGAATGATCTAACGGGAACCCTTGAAGCTCTCAAGCAAGCGATTAGAACCCCTGTAGCTGCTTCTTATGTTACATATTTGAGAAAATTAGAGTTACCGCAAGATACTGATGATGACTATGGATCGCGATTGCGGGGATATTTTACTCCTCCATCCAACGGAGCATATACATTTTATCTAGCCAGTGACAACGATTCTGAGCTTTATCTGAGTCCTGATGAAGTGCCGTTTCATAAAGAACTCATTGCAAGCGTGCAAGGACTTACGAATTATCGGCAATGGACAAAATTTCCAAGTCAGAAATCATTAGTAAAGAATCTTGAAGCGGCAAAGAAATATTATATTGAGGCAATTCATAAGGAGGAAAATAATGCCGATCATCTTTCAGTTGCATGGCAGAAGGGTAATGATGCTATTACCGTATTAGGGAGTTCAAATCTTCGTTCATTTGTACCAGCACCGACACAATGTGTACCTCCAAAGGTGGATAGTGGTGTAGGCTCGTGTATTGATTGTCCGCAGTGGAGCGCAAATGATGGGTTCACTGGATGTTTCTTGTGTGGAGCTCCCGCTCAACTCAAATGTCCGAGTGGCACTGCATGTAAAGGTAATCTCTCTGTTGGAAGTGACAACAAGTGTGCGTGTACAGACTGGCAGAACCGCGATGGTAACCAATGCAGTGCTTGTGGCGCTGCCACCCAAGACAAGTGTGTCACCCCTTTTGATGCGGGTAGATTCTGCAAAGGAACCCTCTCAGATGTCGGGGGTAAATGTCTCTGCACAGACTGGCAGAACCGCGACAATAATGAATGTTCAGCTTGTGGTGGTGCTACACAAGATAAATGCGTCCCACCGGTTGATGGAAAAGCCTGCAAAGGCAATCTAACACCGAATACTGCCAATAAATGTCTTTGCACAGACTGGCAAAACCGTAATGGCGATCAATGCAGTGCTTGCGGCGCTGCCACCCAAGATAAATGTACGATCGCTGTTGATAATAAAATCTGTAAAGGCAACCTTTCAGACATCAGCGGCATGTGCGGCTGTCCTGTCTGGAATAACCGCGACGGTAATCAATGCAATGCTTGCGGTGGGATAGATCAACCGAAATGCACTAGCGGAGATGCGTGCAAGAGTACAGTGACAGATGTCAGCGGGACATGCTCTTGTGTCCAATGGCAAAACCCCTCGGGCAATCAATGTGTTGCCTGTGGTGGTAATGGCCAACCTTTATGTGGATCAGGGGATCAATGTCGAACATGGAATAACATTTCTGGCAACCAATGTGCTACCTGTGGCGCTGCAAATCAAGACAAGTGTACTACACCCGTTGGAGGAAAAGCCTGTAAAGGCAACCTAGCCGACGTCGGTGGCAAATGTGCGTGCAATGACTGGGAAAACAGATCAGGTGATCAATGCAATGCCTGCGGCGCTTCCTCTCAAGACAAATGTGCCACTCCTGTTGGAGGTAAAACGTGTAAGGAAACCCTTTCCGATGTCGCTGGCACATGCCAATGTACCGATTGGCAGAATCGCTCTGGTAACCAATGCAGTGACTGTGGTTCTGCAAATCAAGATAATTGTTCTCTGCCAGTTGGTGGCAAAGTTTGTAAAGGAACTCTGTCTTATGTAAGTGGGAAGTGCGCTTGCACTGCATGGCAAAACCGCTCTGGTGACGAGTGTGCAGTATGCGGTGACACAGATCAAACAGCCTGCGTAACTGGCTCCGAATGTAAAACAGGAAGAGCAAAAGATTCAGGGGGCATCTGCAAGCTCTGCGGAGATGTTGGTCAAATAGCATGTACAGCACCACCTATCTGTAAAACTGGCCTGACGAATGTCAGTGGCACTTGTGGAACTCCCGGTGACTGGGAAACATCATGGACATCTACCATGCCACCTGGTAGTTCTTTTGATTTTGATTCGGATACGGGTGGTAAGTGTAGTCTTGCGTGTGGAGGAGGTACTCAAGGTAAATACTGTAACAATCCAAGTCCATCGCCTAATACCTCACCGTTTCAATGCCAACGCATCGATGGAAGTAAAGGCACGAGTGACTCCAGGCCTTGTAATACTTCAAGTTGTCCAACATTCTCAGGATGGAGCGGTTGTTCCGAAACATGCGGTGGTGGCACAAAAACGAGGACATGCAGCAATCAGACAGCTAGCCCGGGCCATCCTCTATGCCTTCAAACCGGCAACATATTTTATCAAAATGGGGTAGCATCTGAATCGATATCGTGTAACACCTATGGTTGCCCAATATTAACAATTACAGGGCACACAGATGATTCGGATACTAAATGGGGTACCATCAGATATCACATGGGTAATAGTATCTGGAAGATTGAAGTATACGATCAAGGAGGTTCCCGTTTTCTTAAAAGTTGGACTCCTGGCAGTGGGCTTAATAATTGGGATGACACCATCGGCAATACGTACCCCTTCTATATCAAACTCTCAGGTCCGCATACCTATTATGTAACAGCGTATCAGAATCCGAATTACGACGGATTTATCAATACTGTTACAAAATCAGTAGTCATTGGATATCCTGACTCTTATGGGCCCGGCAGATCAGAAGGTACTGATGCATCTCCACAGTGTGCGGAAAACTATTGTACTTCAAATGAAGCATTTTGGTGTAGTGCGAGTAATTGGTCGACAGGTTCTTCAGGATGCTGGGATGTTTACGGATCTGGCAGCTGTTGGCTTGAAGGTAATAAAAACGATTGTAACATCGGAAAATGTAATCCGCGTGTCGATATGCGGTGGGTCGTGTGCAATAATAATTATAATCCCTATTAATCATTCTAATGACCACGCATGTTGTCTAGTAAAAATAAATATAGTATCGTCGGCTCTGTAATACTCATTCTTCTTGTTGGTCTGGGATTGCTATTTGCTAATAAACTAGTTTTTGTTAAAGAACCCAAGAAAGTAATAGATAATACGCAAGAAAAAAAAGTAATACAACCTACTAACTCATCGAAAAGGTTGCCTATCAATGTTCAGGTCATTGAATATAAGCCCGGGCTTGATTTACGAAACATACAAAATTCTTCAGGTACAACGATACTGATTAGGAATGATTCGGTTGAACGCGGTTTTTTTGCAACTGTGATTGCACGAGATAATGATTCCTTGCAAGCGAAGAATCTTAAAGATGACTCAATCGGTATACAAAGGATTGTTATTGATCCAAAAACAACATTCATTCATCTACCGGACGCGCAAAAATCCGATAAAAAATCTGATACAGGGAAGATTCAGGACATACAAATAAATCAAAAGATTCATGTACGCACCATGGATGACATCCTTCAAAAAGTTATTCATGCAACCAGAATAGAATACGGTGAAAACCTATAATACTGTAATAAGCACTTTAATTAATAATTCTTTATGGTATACTAATTTTATAATCAATTATTAATCGATATATGTTCGAAGAAGAAAAAACAACCAATGCAGAGTCCAAGGAGGCAAAGCCGGTAGATCCGGTAGATATGTTTGCAGGCACAAAAGAGGTCGCTTCTGCTGCGTCGCAACAGGCAAACGCCACAGAAGGAGGGAATAGTGGTACTGATGAGGTCGGTGAAGTTGAGACCATGGAGGAAGATGAATCTCACAGATCATTTTCGCGCCGCAATATGATTCTCGCGCTCATAGCCCTTGTTGTTCTTTTACTTATTATCGGCGGAGCAGCAACATACTTTTTTGTATTTAAAAAATCATCAGAACCTCTTCCACCACCAATAGAGGTGCCAGCGGTTATTCCGCCACCAACAGAAGAGAGTCAAATTCCTCAAGAACCACAAGAGCAAAAGCAGGTACCTCAAGCAGAAATCCAACAGCCTGCCACTCCTGTCACTGAGGCTCCCAAAGATACCGATCAGAATGGCCTTTCAGATTCTGACAGTGATGGTCTGACCGATCGTGAAGAGGTGGAAGTATATAAGACAAATCCGCTGAGCGCAGATAGCGATAGCGACGGTTTTTTGGATAAACAAGAACTTGATAATGGTTTTAATCCTAATGGTGAAGGAAAACTTCCTTCGGGAATTCCTGCACAACAGTAAAATCAGATGTTTGATTTAGTAGAGGAAGATTTTTCAAAGCAAGAATCCATAGTCAAGGAAACAGCAATTCCAAAAGTTGATGCTGTTGTGTACACTATGCCCGAAAAATTTCGGCGTACCGTGAAAGCATCGAATTCAAAATTTGTTTTGATTATTATCGGTGTACTCGTTTTTCTTGCTATTACGGCAACCGTACTTTTTCTTGTTTTCACTCAGACCAAAGAGCCCGTTATCGAAAAAATCATACCGCCGGTTGTACCTGCTGTCTCTGTTGTTCAAGATGCAACTTCTACAGAGGTTACGCAAGAACCTTCTCAAGATACCCAACGTAGTAATGAAGAAGCAACGTCTACTCCGCCAATTGATGAGGTAGCTACCTCTACGCCCCTCACATCGCCACCAGTAGCCGATGGCCCTGTACCTGGTATTGACTCTGACTCAGATGGACTTACAGACGCAGAAGAACGTTTGTACACTACAAACAGTCAAGTTCAAGATACTGACGGAGACGGTTTTTCGGACGGGGAGGAATTGGGCAATCTCTTCGACCCAAATCGCGCTGATGGTGCGCGACTAGAAATATCCGGTCTTGTTAGTCCTTTTACAAATCGCACATTTTCCTACTCTCTATTCTACCCTGCATCGTGGTCGGCACGAGCGGCAAATCAATCAGATAAGGAATTGGTTATTGGCTCTGCGACAGGAGAATTTTTCTCAGTAGCTGTTCAAGACAACCCTTCACAGCTTTCGGCAGTAGACTGGTATGTTTCTTTCATAGATCCAAGCGCAGACACATCTACCCTCAAGACTTTGTCATTAAATAATTGGAGTGCAGTATTAAATCCAACGAGTCGTGCGGCATACCTTGTCAAGATAGATGCGACTGGGGCAATTCTTGCACCCTATGTGTACGTACTTAGCTATAATCCAAATACAAGCGCTGAAACACAATTTCAAACGACTTTTATGATGATGGTTAGAAGTTTTGTTTTTACTGACCTTTCATTCGTACGATGATTGAGCTCATATTTGTTTCACAGGAAATTTATCCCACACCTCTTAGGAATCGAGACTGGTATCAAAAAATTTCGCGAATTATACGCTCCATCATACCCGTTTGGATTGAAATGGATACGAGCATAATATTTCTTGATGAATCGGAAATGCGCAGAGTGAATCGTCGCCATCATCATCAGGATCGTGTCACTGACGTACTGTCTTTTTTTTATCCTCAGACACCAACTGAAAAAAATATAGGTGAATTGTATGTGTGTATTGCGCAAATCAATCGGCAAGCGAAACGGTATAAAACCAATTTTCTTGCCGAGTATGTACGTGTGGTTGTCCACGGATTACTGCATTTGCAAGGATATGACCATATGAAAACACCCGAGCGTAAGAGGATGAATTTGCTTGCGACAGATATTGCTTTGCAAATAAAAAAGAAACGATTATGTTAAACGCTTCCAATCTATTGCGAGCTTGCCGTTCAGCCACCAAGGGTGTAGGGCTCGCTTTTCGAGAAGAACAGAATTTTCGTATTCAAGTAATCATCGCTTTGGTCACGATTGCCGGAGGGATGCTATTGCAATTTAGCTCGTATGAATGGATCGCACTCTTGCTTGCAATCGGTATGGTCCTTGCTGCTGAGCTTTTCAATAGTGTTTTTGAGCGACTATTAGACAGTATGAAACCACGTGTATCTGTGCTTGTCGGCGCCATGAAAGATTTGATGAGCGCCGCAGTTTTGGTTAGCGCCACAACAGCATTTTGCATTGGATTACTATTGTTTCTCCCGCGATTTATACACATTTTTGCTTCTCTATTTGAATAAAATCCTGTATACTGCGCTATTATGAAGGAAACTATCATTACAGGGCTTGATGTTGGTTCAACAGCGATAAGGATTATAGTTGGCCAGGTTTTTTCAGAAGGAGCTGAGAATAAGCTCCAGATTCTTGGTGCTGCTGAACACCCGGCAGAAGGCATACATCGCGGATCAATCACCAGTATTGATGATGCTGCCAAGTCCATTAGTGCATGCTTAGAAAAAGCAGAACGAATGGCAGGTGTGCCGGTCGAATCAGCATGGGTTGGTATTTCTGGAGCGCATATTGTTTCTCAGACAACACGCGGTGTGGTAGCTGTAGGCAAAATTAACGGTGAAATAGCAAAATCTGACGTTGAACGTGCATTGGAGGCGGCACGGACAATTGCAGTACCTCCCAATCATGAGATTTTACATGTCATACCGAGAAGTTCTATTATTGATGGCCAAATTTCTACAAAGGATCCTGTTGGAATGACCGGTAGCAGACTCGAGGTAGATGCTCTTGTCGTACAAGGATTTTCTTCTGAGATCCGCAATTTTACAAAATGCATTTACCGGAGCGGTTTAGAAATCGACGATATTGTATTTAGTATTCTTGCAACCGCCGAAGCCGTACTATCAAATAAGCAAAAGGAGCTTGGCGTTGTACTCATCAATATCGGTGGGTCAACCACAAGTATTCTTATCTATGAGGAGGGAGAGATCCTTCATACTGCCGTACTTCCAATGGGTTCAGATCATATCACTTCTGACATTGCCTTGGGGCTACAGATTTCAATAGATATTGCTGAGAAGATCAAACTTGAGTATGCCTCCTTTGGAGGGAAAGAAAACGGAAAAAAAGAAATTCAGCTCGAAGAACTTGATGCCTCTGAACAAGGCACAGTATCACTTCGCTATGTGAGTCAAATCATTGAAGCACGTGTGGAAGAAATTTTTCTGAAGGTCGAGCATGAATTGAAAAAAATTGGTAGAAGCGGAATCCTTCCCGGTGGAGCAATCCTTACGGGAGGTGGATCAAAACTAAGCGGTATCATCGATATTGCAAAAAAACAGCTGAAACTACCTGTTGCCTATGCAGGCGTAAAAAATATCCTCAATGTTATAGACAGAGTATATGATCAGACTTTCATTCCTGCTGTGAGTATTGCCTTATGGGGGCTTACATCAGAGCAACAGAAGAGTCGCCAGGTGAGGGGATTCATTTCTATTGATAGGACTTTTGACTTACGCAACCGAGTAAAAAAATTATTCAAGTCCCTCTTGCCTTAGAAGGGGGTGCATGGTAACATCGTTGGTGCTGAGTACCTTTTGTACTCGAGCACCTTTTTTTAAATCGCATTTCGGGTTTTTGCTTTTCACTTTATTTTGCCTACTAGGGTAGAGCTGAAGTTAGGAGCTAATACCTAAAATCTCTTTAATATGGAAGTAAAACCAACTATTGAGACTTTCGCCAAGATTAAAGTGATCGGAGTAGGGGGTAGCGGTGGATCTGCTGTCAATAGAATGATCAACGCGAAAATCAAGGGCGTTGAATTTTTGGTAGCAAATACTGATGTGCAAGCATTACATCACTCTCAAGCTCAAACTAAGATACAGATTGGTAAAACGATAACAAAAGGACTCGGTGCCGGCATGGATCCACAGATGGGTCAAAAAGCCGCCGAAGAGAGTCAAAATGAGATTCGAGATTCTCTTGCGGGAGCGGATATGGTTTTTATCACCTGTGGCTTGGGAGGAGGAACAGGAACAGGAGCAGCTCCGATTGCTGCTGATCTTGCACGGGACATTGGGGCTCTTACGATTGCTGTGGTTACAAAACCATTTGCATTCGAAGGTTCACAACGGCGGATGCTTTCCGAAAAAGGGTGGGACGAGCTTGCATCAAAGGTTGATGCAATCATTACAATTCCAAATGACAAGGTTCTCCAAATCGTAGATAAAAAAACATCCATTGTTGAAGCTTTTGAGATTGTAGATGAAATCTTGCAACAAGGCGTGCGCGGAATTTCTGAATTGATTACTGTGCCCGGCTTGGTAAATGTTGACTTTGCTGATGTAAAGGCAATTATGAAAAACGCGGGCTCCGCATTGATGGGTATTGGAAGCGCAAGCGGTGATAATCGTGCGGTAGAAGCTGCCAAAGCGGCTATTTCAAGTCCGCTTCTTGAGCTTTCCATTGAAGGAGCCAAAGGGGTTCTCTTTACCGTTACTGGTGGGCCAGATTTAGCAATGCTTGAAATAAATGAAGCGGCAAAGATCATTACCTCCTCGACAGACCCTGATGCAAAAGTTATTTTTGGAGCTGTTATTGATGAAAGTCTTGGCGACGAGATTAGGATCACAGTGATTGCAACAGGATTCAGTGAACGAGAGAAAGTTGTTTCAAAGGCTCCATTTGAAAAGTCATTTGGTGATCGGCAGTCATTTGTTCCAGCTTCATCACTTTTTACGCAGCAAACTGCTCGACCTGTGTCTTTAAAAGTGCAGCGAGATGATATGAGAAAACAGCGAGATGAAGATTCGGATAACAATCAAACAGAAGAATTGGAAATACCTGCATTTATTCGAAAGAAGATGGGGTGAAGACAATAACTCCTCAGATGATAGTAAACAAAAAATCTCATTGCGAGATTTTTTGTTTTTGGTATGATATATCAATATGGAAGATATCAAACTTACGTTTCTCCTTGAGAGCATTCTTTTTGTTTCACAGCGCCCTCTTTCTGCACGCAAACTCGCTTCACTGACTGGCAAGACTCTAGCTGATGTGCGTTTTGCAATTGAAGAGTTGCTCGGACAATATGGTGAGCAGAATCATGGAATCGTTCTCATTCAGAATAACGATGAATATCAGTTTGTGACCCACCCTGATGCTTCTTCTTACATTCAGACATATATGAATGAAGAAGTTATGGGTGAACTTACTCGAGTAGCGCTTGAAACACTGTCAGTCATTGCATATCGTGGGCCAGTAAAAAAATCGGAAATTGAAAAAATCAGAGGTGTAAACTCCAGTCTTGCGTTGCGCAATCTTTCCATTCGTGGTTTGATCGAAGAACAGAGCGAAAAGGATATAGACGAGAAGGTATATGCGCTTTCTATGACGTTTCTTCGACATCTTGGAGTCAAAGAGGTACGCGAACTGCCTGATTATGAACGTTTACACTCTCCAGAAATAATTGTCGGCTTACCAATACCAATCGAGGGATAATACTATGTACATCAATGAGTAAGAAATTGATCATCGCAAATTGGAAAATGAATCTTTCAATAAAAGATTCAAAACGTTTAACTCGCAACCTTATTTCGTATATAAGAAAAATACCACAAGGAGTGCGAGGCAACTTTCCTGAGGTGGTGTTGTGTCCCAGTTTTTCTGCGTTGAGCGATGTAGGGCAAGCTATCGCAAGCAGTAAAGGAGCAATGAGGTTGGGCGCGCAGGATTGTTTTTGGAGCACTCAAGGGGCATTTACCGGAGAGGAGTCGCCATTATTTCTTAAAGAACTTGGTGTTGAATACATTATTATCGGTCATTCCGAACGTAGAATGTATCTTGGAGAAACAAATGAAATGATAAGCAAAAAAATTCAATCATGTATCGCGGAAAAGTCGCTTGTGCCGGTTCTTTGTGTAGGAGAAAAGAAAGAAGAAAGGGCTGTGCGAGATAGAGAGCGAGTAATTAGTTCCCAAATTCTCTCAGCAATTTCTTTGATTCGGGAGCTAAAACCGAAACGGCCATTTGTGATTGCGTATGAGCCGGTGTGGGCGATTGGGACAGGCACTCCCTGTACTCCTGCCGATTGCGCGACGATCTATTCATTTATTCAAGACTTACTTATATCTCATCTTGGCAGAGCGTACACTAAAAAGTGGTGTCGTATCTTGTATGGCGGGAGCGTATCTGCAAAAAACATTAACGGTTTTGTGAGCAAGGGTGTAAGCGATGGAAGTTTGGTTGGTGGCGCAAGCCTCAACGCTCGTGATTTTTATATTATGATACGATCCATCCTATGATCCTTGATATTGTTTCTATCGCGATCATTCTCGGTAGTGTTGTATTACTTTCAATGATAATTGGAAAACGAATGAGAGTCGTTGCGTCTATTAATGTTGAAACTCTTCCTCAAGAGCAACAGGCTGGTGTTCGAGATCGGTTGCTCAGAGATAAATTGGATAGAAAAATCATTGTATTCAAAAAATGGTTAATCAATAATATATGGCCATTGGTCGGACATGCATCGCGTATTGGGGATCTCTGGAATGTATTGCATACAAAGCTCACGAATATCCGCAATCATGGAGAGCATATCGAGAAGCC
>OBEQ010701491.1_pt1 | contig 14456 bp, 23 predicted proteins | sample 1670901 | NCBI WGS metagenome assembly OBEQ01 (sample SAMEA104232315, study PRJEB22302) | groundwater metagenome | biome: forest; feature: aquifer; material: groundwater | place: USA | collected 2011-08-07 | depth 5.4 m
ACTCGAATCTTTTGTGTAAACTTTGAGGGAATTTGTAATACAATTTGCTGAGTAGCAATACAATATTTTTATGATGAGGCAACCCCGTTGAAGAAGTTGCCTCTCCATAAATAAATGCCATTACATTGACATTGCTTCGTACACTCTCATGCTTGTAATTATTGGAGCAGTTTTAGCGATTTTTTCAGCTTCATCCATACTTTCAGCATTGATGATTAGATAACCACTTATTGCATCCAAATCGTGTGGTAAATCTTTCGTACCAGTCTTAGTGACTTCGCGACCTGGTCCAAATGGATTTCCACTGTCAACTATGTGTTCTTTTATTTCTCCGAACCATTTCATCCACGCATCCATTATTTCTTTACTAGGCTCTTGATACCCTTGACATAAAATAACAAATTTCTTCATTTCTTTTCACCTCCCCTCAAAAGTTTATTAACTGTTAAATATTTATTGTAGTTTTCCAGAGTTTCTTTATTAGTACCCCAATATGCATAATACTGCATTAACCAGTCTTGAAGACCTAGTAGGGAGTTTCTGTTAAGAGTAAGAAAATTTGTTTGTCCTACTTTTTTACGAATGACAAGTCCTGCATTTTCAAGCAACTTAATATGCTTATGAATTGCTGGAAGCGAAAGGTGCCTCATGAAGGCTAATTGACTTATTGAGTAGGGTTGTAAACCCAAAACATAAATCATCTCCCGCCTGTGTTGACTGGCAAGCGCGTCAAAAACTTTATCTAAATCCTGTGAATTGTGAGCATCAATCATTGTAGTTAACTTAAAAGTTAAGTATAATAATAAAGTTATATCTTGTCAACTTTGAAGTTTCTCAAAAAAGTGAACTCTGTATATTGATTAAACTAATACTTGCCTGTATATTTCAAGCTCTTGAGGTTTACAGAGAGTAAAATAGGTTCTAATATCGTACGCTAGGGGACCCTTTAGGTTGTTAGAACAAGCTAATCTAATTAAAAGGCTGGCTCTGGTTGATTATGTGGGAAATTATTATTTAGGATTCTAACTTGTCACTCTATGCTAAAATATGTTTTACTTGTTCAGATAATGAACTTTTACTTACAAATTCAGCCATAGCTTTATCATCTTTTCTTAGAATTCCTCTCATTTCGTCCTCGGATAAATTGGAAACAAAAGAGTTAATAACACCTAAGTTTAGTGTTTCATAATTTCTTGCGTACTCAGCAATTCTTCCTGTGTCAATTGCGTGACGCTGAATAGCATCAGAAACAAAATTAATAGCTATATCATGAAGGTGATCTATATCTGCAACTGGTTCATTATTAACAGTTTTTCCATAAACTACTTGCCTTATTAAGTTTTCAGCAGGACCCAGATAGACATTAAACCCAACTTGGCTGCTATCTCCTAATTTCCCTTTCACTCTTTCTGTAATACTACTATGTGTTGAACCGAATAACATAGCAATTGATCCGCCACGAGAGGATCTTAACATTTCACTGATTCTTCTTCTCATGCTATCTGCTATTGCGGCATCCCTTAATTCGCCTAATTCTTTAAGCGTTTCAAGTTTTCCTTTATTAGCGTCCACGGCTTCATCAAATTCTCCATGTTTAAAGTGTTCAGTCTCTTGTCGGGATAATAATCCTTCTTTAGACAATAAAGATTTAACTCTATTAACAGTGGATGCAGTTAGAGATTCATGTTCAATATCAAATTGATATGTTTGTCTAAGAGAATCAATTCCCTTAAAAAGATAGTATTCGGCAAAAAATATTGAGGGAAGTAAGGTGTGAGTTACAACAGAATCAAATCCTGCCTCATCAATTCGAGCTCGTCGAGAATTTACCGTTTCAACAGAAGGGACTACTTTAAGTGTTTCTTGCAGATCAGTAGCTATTATTACATTTGCTAAACCGCCATAAGCAGAAGTCTTTCTTCTTATGGTCTCCGCCATCGTGGGAGTTCCGTGTGCGTTTTCCAGTAGTAAGATGCCTCTACCTGTAGATTGCTCGAAATGTGTTGCAAGATGAGAGATAGAATTTTCAGCACCCTGCAGATTAAAAGGACTATGTATTCGTCCACTAAAGGACACTTGAACTTTCGGTCTTGGTTCTTCGTCTACTCTTTTTTGAAGCTCCTGCATGCTCATAAGGGTAAGATTATATCATTAAATAAAAGTTGAGGCTAATTCCTAGCTGGGGATTATTGAGGATTTTAGGACTAGTTATTTAATTAGTTTGTAAATTTAAAAGAGCGAAGAATTGTAAGATCAGTATTTGTCCAATTTGATACTGACTTCCTAAACGTGAATCCATATCCTTTCCCTGTAAGGAATGCTCGATGTTCAAAAGAGCAGTCGTAAAATAAAGTATCTATACCATTGATTTTTTCTTCATCAATTAATTTTGAGGGTAAGCAGCTCTGATACAATGTCTGTTTTGCTAGATCACTTTTAACAAACTCTTGTACGTTACCATTAAAAGGGACCATTATAACTTCAAGTTGATCCACTGTAGTTAGACTTAGACCCGTATCTGTTTGTTTAGCACCAAATTCTAAAATATCACTTTCATTACCGTTCACAGGCCCCAAACCTAATCCAAATTTTGCTTGGGGAATGGTATCTGCAGGATATTTAATTACAAAGCCTATCTTATTATTTGTATATGTTTTCCAATTAGCAGTTGGATCAGGGGTAGAGGAAGGACTTGGTTGAACAGTTTGTTGAGTAGTCGATGTTACTACTGGATTTTGGGTTTGAGGTTTATTATTTCTGATTCCTAAGTAATATGCTCCAAATAGTCCTCCAGCTACTAATAATCCTACAAGAATCCCAATAATTAATCCTTGACCTTTTTGATTCATTAACTAAATCTTATCATAACCTTAAAAAGCTGCGGGCCTTGGACCAAGTTCGAACCTGTTTAATGAATAATTATGTAAATATTTGAGCTGATTCTGGACCCATGTTACAAACACCAGATACATATTCAGTCATGTTTTTATCACTTCTTAGCCTTAAGAAACTTATCTGCAAATAATTGAATTTCCTTAAGAGTAGGCAATATCCCCTTCCCTTTTTCAGAGAGGGAATAGATAACTGATAATTTATCTATAGTCTCCTCTTTTCTTTCTATCATTTTTTCCTTCTCAAGTCTTTTAAGTCTATTAGTCAGAGTGGCGGGATTTATGCCAGTTATGACCCGTTGCAACTCATTAAAACGGAGATCTCCTTTAGAAAGAGTGCCTACAATACACAGTATCCAAGTATCCCCCAGCATTTTGATGCCTTCATTAAGTTCTTCCGAAATATGTTGATTGTTAGTTGTTGACATACTTTAATATTTATAGTACTATACTTTTCATAGCACTATAGAATATATAGCAATTATACATACATTATGTTAACACCACAACCATTAAAAATCCAGGTTATTATAGGGACTACCCGTCAAAACAGATTTTCTGAAAAAGCTGCTCATTGGATATTTGAAGAAGCCAGGAAAAAAGAAGGGATAGAGGTTGAGTTAATTGATTTAAGAGATTATCCGCTTCCCTTCTTTGATGAACCAGTAGGTCCTTCAATGTTTGAGATCATGAATTATGAGTATACAAATAAGATTGCAAAGAAATGGATAAATAAAATTACAGAAGCAGATGGGTATATTATCGTGACAGGTGAATATAATCATGGTTATCCTGCGGTTTTGAAGAACGCACTTGATTATGCATTTAAAGAGTGGAATAAAAAAGCTGTTGGTTTTGTAAGCTATGGTAGTGCCGGAGGTGCACGTTCTGTTGAACAGTTGCGACAAGTGGTTATCGAGCTTCAAATGGTACCAATTAGAAATGCAATTCATATGCCTGCACAAGTTTATATGGCAGTTATGAATGAGAAAGTTCCGGTTAACCCCGAACTCTTCAAGTCTCTAAAGGAAGATCGTATGGATCGTGTTGAAATATTCTTAAACGATCTTATTTGGACTACCCAGGCATTGAAATCAGCCCGTTAAGAAAAGTAGTCATAATCAAAGTTGGAAGGAGGTGGAAAAATAATGGATCAAACAAAATGTTGTGATAATGGTGATAAATGCTCCTGTGGTAATAATGGAAGTCATGGGATGAAAATGGAGTGTTGTAAAGAACATTCAATGTCCAAAGAACATCTTGAAATGAAAAAGAAGATGTTAGAGGAAAAATTAAAGTGGGTTAATGAAGAATTGGGGAAATAGTTAAGTAATCCTAATTTGTAGGCTCTAGGCAATGTGTTTAGAGCCTATCATTGGTTAAAGCAGTACCCAACCTATGGAGCTAACCTTTGCTACCTTAAAAAGCTGGCTCTGGTTAATTATGTTGGAAAGTATTATTTTTCTACTTGATTCATTAACTTTTTCCAAATACGCCGATTTTTACTTGACTTCTTTGCGTATTTTCCACTACTGTTAATATTGATAGGAGGTGATTGCAGGTATATGAAAAAAGTAATGGCATTTGCAAAAAATCACCCTGCATATATCGGAACGATTCATGCGCTTGGAGGTATAGGTATCGGCATTCTGATCGCATCACCAATTGCAGGCATACATCCTGTTCGTTGGGGAATTGCCTTCCTGGTACTCAGCATCCTTGGACATATATATATGTGGTTTGCGTAAGAATAAGCTGGCTCTGGTTGAATATGTGGGAAATTATTATTTAGGAATTTGACAAAACTAAAGGGTAAAGATATTATCGGATTATTATGGTAGGAAGACCTAGTCCAGATTTAGAAGGAAGTTCTGAAATTCCTCAAAATCCAACTGATCCACAAACTGAGATGGGAAGAGAAAGATTTTCCTGGAAAAATGGTATCTCTATGGCAGGTGCCACTGTTGCTATTATAATCCTAGGCGAGTTTTCGTTATTAGCAGCTAAATATATTCTAGAAGCTAATGCAGTCCCATTAGATTCCTTTACGAAAAGTAGTATCTCAATGTTAAGTGGCCTTATAGTAGGAGGCGTTTCTCTTTGGGCTTTAGCAGATAAAATAAGGCCGAATAGAAAAATTACTTAGTTAATTCTTCAATTTCTTCTAAACTCTTCCCCTTTGGTTAAAAAGCTGGGGATTGTTGAGGATTTTAGGACATATTATTTAGGAAATTGCTTTTCTGTTCAAGAAACTTATAATATAAATTATAGAGTAACTGTCTAAGATAGTACCGTTTGCCTAAGAAAAATGGTTGAAAGATTTGGGAAATACTATACAGTTGAACAGAACAATAAACTTCGTCAGTTTGGTATGGCTTGTGCCACAGTACAATTCTTACACAAAAGAGATTCATTATTAAATCAGGGTTATAGATTTGCTATGACTCCTCAAGGTGGAGATCCCACTAAACCTACAGTCTTTGACCAAGAGATGTACTGGATGGTTCAAGGAGCAGCAGGAAAACTATTTAATCAATTAATGGATATGGGATTTAAGGATGAAATACGGGGAATAATTGAACAAAAGACACATTATAAAGAAATAGAAGAAGAACAGCTACCTCAAATAGGTGAATTTCGGGATATAGCTTGAGACAGAAGCTAATTTCTAGCTGGGGCTCCTGGATTCGAACCTATTTAAGTTTTAGCCTCATTTTACCAACAATGTATATCCCCTATGGTAAGAGTTTGCATAATCGATTATGCAAATAACTGCCTATATATCTCTAATTCCTTCTCCTGACAGAGGCTAAAATAGGTCCTAATATCGTATGCTAGGGGACCCCAGTGTTTTTTAGCCTCAATTTTCACCTACCCCTGAGGGAAAGTTTGAACCCAAATTAGATTTCAAAAGTTTTCTCTGAAAGTAAAGAAGCTTTACCACCCACCCACATCAAAAATATCTGTTCGATTTATGGGTTGGAATTTTTATCTTCCTGAGCTATAAATGGCATTGGTTTATCTTTTTCTCTTGAAACAATATTTTGGATTGCTTCACTATATTTTTTTGGGTTTGCTACATTCAATAAATAAACTTGCTCTTTCAATGCAGGATCATATAATTCAATTGTTCCATAATTTAGCAGCAATCCTAAGAAGGACTGTTCAAGTTTAGCTGCCTCAACAAAATTACAGGCATATTTTTGCTCTTTCCTAGTTAGAATCCCACTATGTTTAATAACTCCCTCCCTAGAAATTTCAGCATATTCAGAGTTCCATCTTAAGGTGATAAAAATTACTATTACAATATTTACTAAGAAAATCCCTATTAAAGTAGTAAAATACAAACTTGAAAGATCAACAGTATTTATATTTGAGCTTAGGTAAGAAAATAAGACACTAAGAAGAAAAAGAGATAATCCAAAGATAGCTTCTGTAAAAATAAGCCGGATAATAATTACAACAATACTTTCTCTAAGGACCATTTTACCTATTTCGGATTCTTCTATTTCCTTTGGTTTGCTCTGTTCGTTTGTAACTGTTTTAAACCTTGTATCTATTCTGGCTATTAGTTCCTCAGCAATAAATGGCTTACTGATATAATCATCTGCACCTATTTGTAAACCATGAACAACATCAGAGCTTCTAGTTTTTTCAGTTAAGGCAATAACAATAATATCTGGATGGTCCTTTTTAATTTTTACACAAACTGTTTCTCCGCTTACTTTTGGCAATCCAAAGTCAAGAAGTACTAAATCTGGAAAGAATTTTTCTACAGCCTCTAAAGCCTCGACACCATCAGCTGCCTCTGCTACTTTAAAGTTGTTAGCAGCCAAGACTTTTTTTAAAAAGTTTCTTAGATCTTCATCATCCTCAACAATCAGGATAGTTTTTTGCACCTTGTTAATTATACCATTGTATTACTAAAGATAAGTTGCTATATTTTGCTTAAAGTTTTATGAAAAAGAGTCCACAGTCCAGGGATAAACTGTATAACCAATTATATAATTACTCTAGGAAAAGTTTGTCCCTTAAAGGGAACTTCGGCAATTTATTTATTAAAGTTGCACTTAAGTTACTCTTTGGGATACTTATATACTTCACAATTATTTTTTACGGAAATTATCAGGATAAGGTATTTCTTTCCATACTTATCGCAGGAGCAATTATTATAAGTTTTTTAATAGATTTAAACTTAGAAAATAGCGAATTAAGAAAATTAAGAAAACAAGAGAAAATACACGCACGTAGCTTTATTTTACTAAATGATGATTATAAATTAGCTCAAAAGGATATAAAAGCTAGAGATGAATTCCTTTCTATAGTTTCACACGAGCTAAAAACCCCTCTAACAGTGATGCTTTTAAAGCTTCATAGTGAGTTAAATAATATACGAAGTGCCTCTCTGGCAAATTTCTCCGTTCATAAACTAGTAGAGGTTCTTAAAAACTCAGAGAAACAAATCAGATGGCTAAAATCAATGATTAATGATTTGCTTGATGTTTCACTTATTACAACAGGAAGAATGAATCTACAACTCGAAGCTACTGACCTAGTTAATGTGACAAATCAGGTAAAAATGAGTTTTTCTGAGGTTTTGAAAAGAGAGAAATACAAAATAAAAATAAATGCAAAGTATCCAGTTATTGGCAGGTGGGATAAGGTAAGACTTGAGCAAGTAATTACTAATCTTCTCTCAAATGCAATAAAATATGGTGAGGGTAAACCAATTGACATTGAAATTCTAAAAAGAGGAAATAATGCAAGATTTATTATTAAAGACAGAGGTATAGGAATAACATCTGGAGAACAAAAAGTTATCTTTGACCTTTTTAAAAGAGCCTCTGAGTCAAATGGATATAAAAAGGGCTTAGGAGTTGGACTTTACATAAGCTCTCAGATTGTTAATATACATGGTGGAAAGATTAAAGTTTCTAGTATTCCTACCAAAGGGACAAGTTTTACTATCGAATTACCTCTTAAGAAATAAATATCCTGAATTTAGGGATTATTTTCTCGGGTTTTGATTCATAAAGTCAGTTATCTCTTTATTTCTTATTTGCATCCATCTGTTTAAAACACCTGGCTGATTTTTTTCTGCCTCAGATACATCATAAAAGTGTGCAACATGAAAAACTTGCCCAACATATTGGGCATGCTCATCAGCCATTTCCCTACCTATTATATCTTCCACTTTCATCATTATTTCTACAGTGTCAAGTGAATCAACTGCTAAGCCGCCATCTTCTTCAGATTTTTCATTTATATATGAATCATCAAAAACCCTGCCTACTTCTTCCTTACTACCAAAAGCTTGATTAGCGATTACTTCTTTAATCTGGAAGTATTTATTAGCTAGTAGGACATTTGGTATTAGTTTTCCATCAATTTTCAACTCTGGTATTCCGCTTTTGTGTTCTATACTCATAAGTCCATTAAATAACTTGACAGAAGATAGTTCAGTAGTAAAACTTACCTTTATTTTGTAGTAGAGATTACATCTGTTAAAATCCTCATATGAATTTCTGGGAAGAATTAAAAAAGCCGATTATGATTTTAGCTCCTATGGATGGAGTAACTGACAGCGTTTTCAGACAGATTGTTTCCTCTGTGGGAAAACCAGATGTTTTTTTTACAGAGTTTGTCCCAGTTGATGCCATACTTTCCAAGGCTCGTGAGAAGGTTTTAGAAAAATCCTTAAAATATACCGAAGTTGAAAGGCCGATTGTTGCTCAAATTTGGGGGTCTGATCCAATCAAATTCTATCAGTCAGCAAGGCTTCTTAAAAAAATGGGCTTTGACGGGATTGATATAAACATGGGTTGCCCTGACAATTCAACTATAAAAAAGGGTGCCTGTTCTGCTTTAATTAAAAATCCAAAGTTAGCTAAAGAAATAATTTTAGCAACTATAAAAGGAGCAGGGCCTTTACCTGTTTCTGTTAAAACCAGGATCGGATTTGAGAAATTAGATACCGAAAATTGGGTTAAAGCTCTTCTACAAACTCCAATAGCTGCCCTTACCCTGCATTTAAGAACTGTTTCTGAGATGTCCAAGGTTCCTGCCCACTGGGAAGAAATTGAAAAAGCTGTGAAGCTAAGAGATGAACTTAAATCCAAAACTTTGATAATTGGAAATGGAGATATAAAAACCTTAAAAGAAGCAAAAGATAAATGTATTCAGTATGGAATAGATGGAGTGATGATCGGGCGGGGTATTTTTGAGAATGTTTATTTATTTAATCCCAAAATAAATATTAAAAAAGTAACACCAGAGCAGAAAATAGATTTACTTATTAAGCACCTTAATCTTTTTAAGAAAACTTTCGCAGATACTAGAAATTTTGAACTTATGAAAAAGTTTGTTAAATGTTATGTCAACAACTTTCAAGGGTCCTCAAGTATAAGAGAAGGTTTGATGAGAACCAAGAAACTTGATGATTTAATTCATGATGTTAAAAAGCTGAAAGAATCTACTTCTTCTTTGACTTCTTAGCTATTTTCTTTGCTGCTTTTTTAACTTTAGGAAGAGCTTTTGTTCCTCTATCCTTTAGCTCAAGAGCAAGCCTTGAAATTTCTTTAAATACCTTATTTCCCTCTTTTTGCATATCAGATAAAACTTTTTCAGCTTTTTTTCTGTTTTTCTCATCTGAAAGTGCAATTGCTGCCGCTGCAGCTGCTGCCCCAATCACAGCTCCTGCAACACCAGTTGCAAAAGGATTTACCCCTTTTTTGTCACTCATATAAAATCACCCCCTTTTTCTTTTAATTATTCTGCTTGCTAAACCAATAAGTAATGCCGGAAGGGCTGTTAAAAGTTTCATTTGTATTTTTTCTTTAATGCTTTGGGTTGTATCAGAAATATTTTCAGCCATCTCGGAAATTGACTTTAATGATTGAACAAAGAAAAATGTTGTAAAAACAATACAAATAGTAATAACTATAAAACCTACTGCCAAGCTCAAATTAAGAAAATCCTGAGTATTCACTGGGACATTATAACTCATTTACGCAAAAAGCAGAATAAGGACTAAAGATCCTATGATTGAAACAAGCCAGCCAGCTAATAATCTTTGGCCTAAAGCCGATACTCTTTTCTCAGTTTCCTCCAAGGATCTTCCAGAGAGAATAAAACCCGGATTAGATCCTTCAAAACGTTCTACAACAGAGGCAATTATGACATTTTCCTTAGGCTGCCAGGTAACTCTGTCTTCTTTATTGGTTTTTGTATAATCAAAAACCCCCTGAGGTGGTGTAGGAACCCTGCCATCTAAAACAGCCTGTGAAGCTATTGGCTTGCCTGCATCATTGAAGATAATAATAAAAGTATTTAAGCTTTTGGATAAATCAACCTGAGATGAAGGAATAATATCCTGGGGAGTTTTCCCCTGCTCCAAAAGCTGTGATGAATCCCTGGCTATTTGAATTTGAGGGTCATTTGCAGTCTGTCTTAAGGCCTGTTGGACTGATACATAAATTAAGCCGCAAAGAGCAGAAATTACAAAAACAATTGGTAAAAATAAGCGTAATTTCCTCATAAATACATTATACTCCAATTTGCTATTTTGGCCTAATTCCTGTATATTATATGTATGGAATTACTGTCTATTATACCGGGAGCAGCTTTAGGCTATGCTACTCTTAGAGCTACAACCCATCCAACATCCAGAATTAGAAAAAGGCTGCCGAACTTTAGGGTTAAAAGAGTTCAGGTTTTCCCTGTATTTCGAATTAACATTTTTGGAAGAGTTCTCCACCTTCATCATTGGATGAGTTTTTCTTTGCTTTTAATAGCTTCGCTTTTTGTAACTACAGGGATCTTAGAACTCACTGTTACCAAGGGACTGCTTTTAGGTGGAATTTTTCATGGCTTGACTATGCCTAAAGGACACAGAAAAATTATTTATAAGGACTTCTCTTTGGAAGCCTTAACCTCGTCAGCTGATAGAAAATGAGCCGCTTATTAGTCCTCACAGGTAAAACAGCAGCTGGTAAGGACTCAATTTTATCTCTACTTTTAGCTAAATATCCTAATTTAAGAAGAGTTATTACAACTACTACCAGAGAGCCCCGAACCGGAGAAAAAGAAAATCAGGATTATCACTATCTAAATAAGGAGGGGTTTGAAAAAAAAGTTCAAAATGGAGAATTTTTAGAACATGTGGAATACGGGGGAAATTTTTATGGAACCGAGAAAAAAGAATTGGAAGATGAGAAGAATATAGATTTAATTTGGAAAATAGATCCATCCAGAGCCGGCACGATCAAGGAAATGCTGAAGGATCGATTTAATAAGGTTATTGTTTTTTATATCACCACAGATGATCAAACAATTCAACAAAGATTAAATGATAGAGGTTTAACCTCAAATGAAATGGAAAAAAGAATGCAGGATGATAAAAAATACTGGGATCAGTATAAAGATAACTATGATTATGTGATAGAAAATGTACCCGGACAAGTAGAGGAAACCATAGACAAAATTTCACAAATAATAGATAGTATCTAGGAACTTGTTATGAATCTCCCTATTTTAATTGTCATACTTTTTCTGCTTTTAAGTCTTGGCTTTTATTCTCAAATAAATCATCAAAAAATAGCAGCCGTTCCTACACCAACACCAACTGCTACAGCTTCTCCAACTTCCACCCCTAAAGCTACTCCATCTGCCATACCTAGTCCAAAGCCAACGATAAAACCCATCCCTGCTCCGGTTCCGGTTGTAACCAATAATACTCCTCCAGGCTCAGGCTACTCTTTTCAGAGTGTATCTGCAGACGGACAAAATTATAACGTAGCAATCGTTGCTGCTGATTTAAACTCAACCAAAGTTATTATAGATACTGCTTCTGATTCTGATTGTTCAAATAACTGTCCAGTATTACCTTTATCAGAATATGTAGCCAGATCAGGGGCTTATGCAGGCATAAACGGCTCATTTTTCTGCCCAGCAGAGTATCCTTCATGCGCTGGTAAAACCGGCTCTTTTGATACTTTGCTAATGAATAAAAATAAAGTTTATTTTAATTCGAATAATAATGTTTACTCAACAATTCCAGCAGCTATCTTTTCTCCTAGTTCTGCAAGATTTGTCAGCCAATCACTTGAGTAGGGACGTGATACTGGAGTTGATGGCGTTATTGCCAATTATCCGCTTTTAATAACTGGAGGTAATATTAACTTTACAGAAGCTCCAAGCGAACCAAAATTTGGGGCAAAAGGAGCACGGGATTTTATAGCTACCAAAGGGCGAATGGTTTACATTGGAGTTATTTTTAATGCCACTATGGGTGAGGCAGCTAAAGTTCTTCATGCTTTGGCTATGGATCAAGCCCTTAATTTAGATGAGGGGGGCTCAACAGCACTTTATTCAGGGGGCTACAAAGCTGGTCCGGGTAGAAATATCCCGAATGCTGTTTTGTTTGTACAAAGGTAATTTTTCAATTCTAATTGACAAAATAATATCTAATGGGATAAGATATCCACTTCAATATGGGCAAACAGGATTTGGTTCAGCAGTTTATTACCACAATGACGAAGTTAAGACAACTCACCCATCAGGGTTCTAAAGTTTCACTTGAAGAAAAATTCGCAACAATTTTACAAATGCAGGCTTTAAGGTTTTTAAAAGAGCATTCGAGGGCAAATGTTGGAGAATTAGCTGACTTCTTGCATATGTCATCCCCGGCAATTGCTCAGCTTTGCGATAGAATTGTGGAAAACGATTGGGTCAGAAGAGAAAACGATAAAAAAGATAAAAGAATTACGCATTTAATTATTACAATAAAAGGAGAAAAAGAACTGATAAGAATTCATGAAAAATATACTCAGAAATTCACTAAAGTTTTATCTTTACTTAGTAAGGAAGACTTAGGAACTATGACAAAAATAATGGTGAATCTTGTTCAAAAAATTGATGAGCAAAAAATAGTATGAAAATATTTAATTTATTTAAAAAAATCTTTAAGCTGCCGAAAAAAAAATTAATTCCGATTATTCTGGTTTTAATTGTAGGTGGATATTTTATACTGCGACCACAAAGCAATAATGCTCAAAGGATGCAGTTTGCACAAGTTAAAAAACAGGATATTTCCTCAACTGTTTCTTCCTCTGGTACTTTAACTGGCAAAAACTCAGCCAGTTTAAAGTTTAAATCTTCAGGTAAGCTTGATTATTTGAATGTTAAAGTAGGTTACCAAGTCTTTGCCGGTCAGGTTATAGCCGGCCTGGATACACAGGATCTTGCCATAAACCTGCGGCAGGTTCAGAACACTTTAAGGGATAAACAAGCAGCAGTGGATAAAACTTTAGATGATGTTAAGGGACATTCTGCTGATGAGAGCTTCACTCAAAGACAAACAAGAACTACTGCAGAGGTAGCCAGAGATTCTGCAGTAGACTCTGTTAAAGCGGCCCAAAGAGCGTTCCAGGATGCTGTAATAACTTCCCCTATTGCAGGGACAGTTACTCAGGCTTCTGTTTCAGTACCTGGACAGAATGTTTTCAGCTCAGATTTAATTGCTCAGGTTGTTGATTTTTCTCAATTCTTATTTGATACGGATATTGATGAGGCTGATATTAGTAAAGTTTCTTTGGGACAAACTGCTCAGGTCAACCTAGATGCTTATCCTAATAAAATATTTAAAGGAGAAGTTTCAGAAATTATCCCCCAAACTAAAACTACATCTTCCGGAGCAACTGTAATAACTGTTAGGATTAGTCTAAAAGATTTAACAATTACTCCTGTAAACGGACTCTCAGGTCAAACCTCAATTATTTTAGCTGAAGCTAAAAACACCCTAGTCTTACCTCAGGAAGCAGTTAGGGATGATAATACTGTTTTTGCAGAGTTAAAAGATGGCCTGCAGCCTAAAAAAATAGAAGTAGGTATCAAATCTGACACTGATGTTGAAATTAAATCAGGATTAAATGAAGGAGACAGAGTTTTGCTTAATCCTCCGGCAACCGGAGTCAGGGCTAATCAAAACAGAAATCCAATCCAGAGTGCAATTTTCAGGGTATTTGGGGCTGGCAGAAGAGGACAATGAGTCTAGTTAAATTATCAAAAATAAATAAAGTATACTCATCCGGTGAAGTCTCTTTTCAGGCCTTAAAAAATATTAATTTGGAAATCAAAAAAGGAGATTTTCTGGCAATAATCGGTGCTTCAGGATCCGGAAAATCTACCATGATGAATCTGATCGGACTTCTGGATCATCCCACAACAGGCAGCTATTTTTTGGATGGAAAAGACGTTTCTCATCTGAAAGAAGATGCTTTAGCTGAAATCAGGAATAAAAAAATAGGTTTTGTTTTCCAGTCTTTTAATCTTTTATCCAGAACTTCTGCACTGGAAAATGTAGCCTTACCACTTATTTACTCAGGAGTTCCCAAGAATATTAGGCTTGAAAGAGCAAAAGCGGCTTTAGAGCAGGTAGGTTTAGCTGAAAAGCTGAATTCTCATCCTAATCAACTCTCAGGTGGACAACAGCAAAGAGTAGCAATTGCCCGTGCTTTAGTGCCTAATCCGGAGATAATTTTGGCAGATGAGCCAACCGGAAATTTG
>OBEQ010445217.1_pt1 | contig 14455 bp, 9 predicted proteins | sample 1670901 | NCBI WGS metagenome assembly OBEQ01 (sample SAMEA104232315, study PRJEB22302) | groundwater metagenome | biome: forest; feature: aquifer; material: groundwater | place: USA | collected 2011-08-07 | depth 5.4 m
CAGCTTCCCAAGAATTTAGCTGAGATTGAGAATCGTTTGACCAACCTCGACAATCCCGCCCGTTATTCAGAAGCTTTGAACGACCCATTGCCTCAAAAACGGGTAGAGGCCTCTCAAGTGATTGCTCGCTTGATTACCAAAGGAGTGACGGACCGCGCTCTCGTGGATGCGCTCGTTTTCGCAGCCTTGCATGAAAAGAATGAAGGGGTTCTGATCCACCTTCTTCATGCCATGAGTTTTCTCAAAACTTCTTCGCAAGTCCAGAGCGCCAACGTTCTTGATCCACGCCGGCCGGTTTTTGAGGCCAAAGAGATTTTTGCCCATTCCAATGCGGCCGTCCGTGCCAAGCACGCGCAACTCCTGGGAACGTCCACAGATTATCGAGCCGTTGAAATTTTAAGAGACCAACATCTAAAAAAAGACAACGACACAACCGTACTTATTTCCGCCGCGCAGGCGGCCAGGCAGCTAAAAGATCCTCAGCTTTTTAAACCGCTGATTGAGATTTTAGAAAGCCCTGATTATTTGCCGTCATTTTCTGAGTATTTGTTGCAAGGGCAATGGGGTTTGGATAGAGGACCGGTAACGGATGCCGTCTGGCTGGCACTGGATGCCATTATTTCCGAAATCCATTCCTCTCCGGCGCTCAAGGCTCAAAGTCTTCCCAGTTTGAATGCGTTATTGACTGAAAATATTACCCAAGCTCATTTTTTGAGTCCGGAGCAGGCCATATCTGTGGATATTCGGTTTTTTCGGAAGTTAAACGATGGCGGATATTTTTGGACGCTCGTAAGTTTTTACTTTGCCTTGATCTTAAAATTGGCAACCTTCCTTGTTTTTGTTCCGGTAATCGCGGGTTATCCTGTGTATAGATTGATAAGAGGTATACGTCATCCGCAAAAGGGAGATGGAAATGGACCCAAGGGACTTTTGTATGAACCAGAAAAAGTTCCGAGTAACCTTACCCCAGTGGCTTCATTATTAAAAAAACTAAGGAATAAAAACAAAACTTCGGGAGTTCGGGCGGCTACTTTAAGTGCGGATGATTGGGCCAAACTCGAGGAAGCCGCGGAAAAACCTCTTGGAATTTTTTTGAATCATCCTGTGGTGATGGAAGGAATGGCTCCGGCTGGAATTATTGAAGAAAGCATCAAAGTAGACATCCCTCATCTTTTAGAAATCGTCAGCAATTATTACCATCCATCAGTGTCGGCAACGGATAAAAGAAAGCTCCAAGGTTATTTGGATTATTTTTTAAAATTGCAGGAATATTATATTTTGTATTATCTGCTGATTGATGACGCGAATATGGCATTGACTGCTGTTAGCCATAATCGGGATTATCGTCGTCCGGGCCGGCTTTTTCATGGCTTTCCAAAATTTCTCAAGACAAACCAGGAAAATATGATAGATCGTTTGAGCCGACTTTGGGAATTAGGTAACGAGTTGATGCCGGGAGAGATCCCTATGTATCCTTACGGTTTGAAGACAGCCAAAAAAGAGGTAGAAAAATTCCATAATTATCTTCTTCAAAAAGACACAAAAAATTTCTCGTTTCTTTGGACTTTAAATCGAAGTGTCAGGAGTTACTTACCATTTCTCATGGTCGCGCTCGCCACGCTATATACGATCCTATCGAACATCACCACGATCATGAGCAGACCCTTGGCTTTGAAGTCCCTTGGTATTTTCGCCACTTCATTTTTACTTACCGCTTTAAGTCTTTTTGCAACCCGAACCGCTTTCCAGGCAGTGTTCCGAGCGGGATTTAGAAATCAAGAAAATCTTTACAAAAAAGAAATGCAGCCCGTTCTGGAAATCCGTCAATTCTTGCTTGAAGAAGGAGGAAATTCAATACCATTTGATCATGAAAGAATTCGATGGATCCAGCAGATCATTTCGGATTCCCAGAAAGCCGTGGAGGACCAAAAACTCCCGATCATTTTGTTTCTCACGGGCTCGGCGGCGAATGTTCCCGCCGTCGAAGAACGTTTAAAAGATATACAACCTTTGTTAGAAGGTATCTTTTATCTCATTGTGCCCGATGGATCAGGCTTGTCCGGCACCGAAAACATGTATGGTGAGAACACTTATTTTTCAGTGATTCGCGCGAATCGACTTAAGCAAAACAAGGTTGCAGGCAAACGAACTACGAAGACCATTCGTCAATTTTTCTTCGACCTTTTTAAGGATGAAGACATTTTTAAATATAACGAAACGCGTCTACGTGAATTAGTCAGGAAAGGAGCCAGCGTCGCTAATCTACAACCCAGGGATATTGATTTTTCTGCTTATCCTGAAATTTCAAAAGCAGACCAAAAAGGACGTTTAATTACTGAAAGACAGGCGGCTGACATTTATACTTTTGGATCGGTAAGTCTTTCGGGGGTTGTGCGGCGTGTTTTAAGTGAAGCTGGGAATAACTCTTCCGATCCTTATGAAATTAATATGCAGGATCATAAATCTTTTAGAAAATACGGGTCTGGCGCTCGTCTTGCCGGCTCCCAAGCTAAAAAAGCTCAAGAGCTTTTGGATTCGTTGCGCGCCCAAGGAATGAAAACAGGCGGCGATATGAGAGAGGGTTCTGACCTTCGAAGAAGAATAGATCAAATCACCTTTGTATTGGTTCGCCATGACGTGGAAATCAGCACCAAGCATGGAATGACACTCCCTCAAATTTTGGGCCACGTAATGATCGTTCAGCCAAATGGAATCCACGCCGCACGGATGGCCCTGTCTCAAGATTGGATGGAAACAGTCGATAAGGCTTACGATCAGTACGTACGTGAATTAAAAATGGATGATTCAAGGATATTATCCAACGAATTAATTTCTCGAGATAATAAATTGCGTCGTGCCGCATTTGAGGAACTGGAAAGAGTCATTGCTTTTTTGAACTCTAAGAATAAAAAGAGCCAAGCGCTCATTTTACAGGAGATCAGAGACGGCCTGATGGCCAGGCAAACTTACAAAGTTAATGGAAATGGTCATATCAAAAAAACTTCTGTGCAGGTTACAGCGATTCAAAGCTCACCGGAAACGAAACAGAACGAATTTGAAATAGATATCTCAAAGCCGGAAAGTTTTTCATCCGCGTCCGAGTCTATCAAGACGGGCGTTCCTATTAGGCTGAGTTTTTTAGGTATAACAAAAAATCTCAAAATAGAACAAAAATTTTGGCTTTTAAAAAATTCCGTGAAAGCATTTTCTCATTACATGGTCCAGATTGTCCGTGGAATTAGTTCTCAAGAGGATAGCGACCGCTTGACTGATGTGATTCTCCTGTTGTTTTACAAAGTGAACGAGCTTGGTTTTGCTCGGCCTATTGACATTCGATGGGACCGAGAGACACACATCCTTGAGGTGTCCGCTCCATTAGAAAAAACAAAATCTCTCAAATCACCACCAAGTATGCGAGTTGTTGATAAGAAAATCGCTAGAAATGTATTTTTTAGAGGGGCGGAAGAGAAAGTCATCAATGAAAAACTGTCTCTTCGAACTGAAGCTTCGTTGATTATTGCTTCAGTGCCTCTGGTTGTGAAACAAATCAGCGATGCTCAACTTTTGCATCCTGCTCTCACCATTGCCATTTCCACTTCAGGTCTATCTCTAAACGATGTTTTAACTCAACTTAAAGCCATTCAAGAAGTATCCGCCCATGAAACGGATATTGTTTTAGGGGCGCGCTTGTCAGTGAATCGTTCTTCGGTTTTGGCACAATCCATCCAAACCGTCGTCGAAGCACCCAATAAACCTTTCACATTTCCGATCAAGCTTGTATCTGAGGGCAAAAATCCGGAATTGGCTTTTCAATCTTCGTCTGGCGACAACCTCATAGTTCTCGACGCAAAAAATTTAACTTACCATCAAATCGTGCAACAACTTTATAAAGCCGTGCACCAAGCCCGATTCTCTCTCTTTGATAGAAAAGGACAATCCTTCGACGAAGTCCGGCGCTCTTTGCCCGGCATGACGGCTTACGATTTAGAAAAACTCGAAGCATTGACAAGATTAATACCTTCTTTCAAATCAGAAGACGTTCTTTTGACTGAGGGTCAAATCAAGGCGGTGGGTAAACAAGTCCAGCATGTAGTATTTACACGCCAGGCGCTGGAACGAAGTATTATTCCTTTTGGATTGCAAAAAAGGATGTTAGAAAAACAATTGGGGCTGAAAAATGGAATCAAGCTAGCGCTTCTTTTGCGCCCGGGCGAGAATGAAGATACTGTTTTGAATGCACTCGAAGCGAAAGGAATTATTGAAAAGGGCGATATCGAAACGGTTTTGCACATGGAACTAACTAAAAATAATAGTTTTGATGCTGCGAGTATTTTTCATGCGCTTCAACAGACTAATCCTGAAGTGGAGGATCCGAGACAGGTGCGTGTCGTTGGAGGAGACAAAGAATTGGAGATACCGAACCCCGTCGTTGAAACTTCAGCCAAAGAGATGATTCTAATCGAAATGTTAGGTGAGAGGTTATGGATTTTGATCGAAGCTTTAAAAATGAGCAAACGTGGCATCATCAACAAGCTAGAAGCCATTCACGCCGAGAATATGGAAGAAATAAGAAAAACCGTTCAACAACTCAGGCAGATTTTGCAAGCGGCTTAATCCCTTGCTTGACAAATTGAATAACAATATAATAACCATCCATGAGTGTCAAAACAGTCCGATTTAATAGAGAAGAAGAGAGCATGCTTAAGATGATTCTACGATATTATCACACTGACTTTTCCGGGTGCATTAAAGAGTTGATCGCTGAAAAATTGGAAGATTTGCGTGATATCGGTGCGATTAAGCGTCTTAAGGAAAGCAGGCCTTCTGATTATTTGGGGGAAGACCAAATCACATCTTTATATAAAGCGTGAGAGATTTATGTTAAAAAAAGCTTTCATTTTTTTATTTCTTCTTTTTTGTTCGATGATGATTCGTCCTGTTTTTGCAGGCGAAACAATTCCTTTGATTCCTACGAATCTCGTTTTACCGCCCTGCGACGGGTTCATGCCGCCTTCTCCGATGGAGTGGAATAAAGAAATTGAGCAGATGACTTCCGCGCTTTTAACCAATCCGCAAAGCGCAGACAATTACGTTCGGCGCGGCATTGCCTATGGCGAGCTTGGTCAGCATGAACAAGCGATTGCCGAGTACAATCAAGCGCTCAAAATCGATTCTAAAAACGCCGACGCTTACTTCAATCGCGGTTTTGACTACGAAGAAAAAGGAAATTCACAACAAGCTTTAGCGGATTATGATAAGGCGATCGAGTTGAATCCAAAAATGGCCGAAGCTTACACTGGTCGCGGCCGGATATTGAATGAGCGAGGGGAAAATAAAAAAGCGATCGAGGAATACACAAAGGCCATCAAAATCGATCCAAATTACCAAGAAGCCTATTACGATCGCGCGTTAGCCTACGATGATTTGCACGATTATACCAACGCGGGGGAGAACTATCGAAAAGCAATTGCACTGAATCCGAACGATGCCTGCGCCTATAACAATCTGGCGCTCGACGAGCAGGCGCAGGGAAACTATGTCGGCGCGCTTTCTAATTTCAATCGCGCGATCACGACTGATCCGCAGTTGGCTTCTGCTTTTGGAAATCGCGGCGCTTTGTACGCGATTCAGGGAAAATCCGACCAGGCGCTTTCCGATTTCAATCAAGCGATACGGCTTGAACCCACGGATTCCGAATGGTACCGCCGGCGTTCAAACCTTTATTGGAAACGCGGCGAATACCAGAAAAGTTTCGGCGATTTTTGGAGCTTGATTAAGTTTCGTTTAATCAAGAATGCCTAAACAAGTTGTTATCCTTCAGCACGTCGCTTCCGAAAAAGCGGGGACCATCCTCGACTATTTAAAGAAAAATAAAATCCCGTTTCAACCCGTCAATCTCTACGAAAAAAATTATTCTTTGCCGCCTTTGGATTCTGTTTCTGCACTGATAGTGATGGGTGGGCCCATGAACGTGTATGAAGAAGAAAAATTTCCTTTTTTAAAAGAGGAAAATCATTATATTCAAAACGCGCTGAAGAAAAAAATTCCTTATTTGGGTGTTTGTCTCGGCTCGCAGCTTTTGGCCAAGGCGCTCGGAGCCAAGGTTTACAAAGCTAACCAGGAAGAAATCGGTTGGCAAGAAGTGGATTTGCTGCCAAATGCGTTCAAAGACAATATTTTTTCTTGTTTGGATGCGAAAAAACTCAAAGTGCTGCAATGGCACGGCGACACGTTTGATCTTCCGAAAGGTGCTTTGCTCTTGGCGTCAAACCCGGTTGTTTCCAATCAGGCGTACGTTGCGAACGGATTATTTTATGGACTGCAGTTCCACGTCGAAGTGAATCGAGCGATGCTTGAGGATTGGTTCAAAAAAAGAGAAGATTTGGGAGAGATTTTGGAGGAATATGATCGTTATCACCCCGAACTCGAGAAACTTTGCAGCCGTTTGTATGAAGGCTTCTTTGCGCTTTCCGATATTTTCGTCAGCAAAAAATAAAATTAGACACAGATTACACTGATTGTCCGCCAAAGGACGGATTCGCTGACGTCTTGGTGGCGGAAAAGCTTTTGGGGATGACAGGGTTGGACACCCTCCGGTTCTTCTGTTAATATCCACTTATGAAAAAAGTTTTCTGCGTTTTATTTGTCATTGCAATCGTTGTGCTCGGCGTTCTCGGAGCGCTCGCGGTTTTGCCACACGCGCATGGGCATGATTTTCATCATTCTCAGCATGAAAATTGTCCCGTCTACCAGTTTTCTATTTCTCATTCGAATGCCATGCAAGCCGGAACGGTCTTTTTTGCTTTTTTTGGTTTATCTTTTTTTCTTTTGATCTTGCTATTAACTTCTTTTTCCAAACCTTTCAACTATTTCTTTTCTCTCCGCGCACCTCCTTGTTTTTCATAAAAACTAAATAAACTGTCATTGCGAGAAGGCTCTTGAGGCCGACGAAGCAATCTATGCGATCGAATTATTAGCATAGATTGCCACGCCCGCCAAAATCTGCGGGCTCGCAATGACACGACAGGCAGATAAAAACTAGGAGGAAATATGAAAATTTTTAGAATCATCACGGCCATGCTCTGCGTGTGTTTTCTTTTACCAGCAAAAGGTCGTGCGGAGCAGCCCGGAAACAGCAGCGCGCAAATCCAAATGCTGCAATCTCAGATGCAGGAATTAACCCAAATCGTCCGCGAATTAAAAACCACGGTGGACAGCCAGCGCCGTGAGATCGATTCTTTGAAAGCGGTTCGTGATGTTCAAGTTCCGGCGCTTCAAGGCTCCATTTCATCTTCATCACCGCGGTTTGGAACTAAGATTCTCCCTGAAATCGGCGCCGTGGCCGATATGGCTTTAAAACTCGATAGCCCCAGATCAGATACCGGAGGTGCTGATCGACTCAGCGTTCGGGAAGTCGAACTGATTCTTGGCGGAAATGTAGATCCTTATTCGCGTTTTGATTCTACAATCGCGTTCAACGAGGAGAGTACAGCTGAATTTGAGGAAGCCTACTTGACGCGTTTTGAATTACCGCTAGATATGACCGCGCGTATCGGACGTTTTAAGCCAAGGATCGGCAAAGTGTTGGCGATGCACCGCGACAGTCTGGACACTGTGGATGAACCGCTCGTGATTCAAAGGTATTTTGGCACTGAAGGCATGAATAAAACGGGCGCGGATATAACGAAGCTCCTCGATCTTCCCTCCCCGATGGTCCACCAAGTGACTTTTGGCGTTCTAGAAGGAGGAAATGGAGAGGGGGGAACTGTTTTCGGATCCACGAAACGCCGCCCGACGCTTTATGGGCGTCTTAAAAATTTCATCGATATTTCGGATGAAACGAATCTTGAAATTGGTTTCAGCGATGCGTTGGGATCACGCGATGAGGATCAACGTTTCGAGGTCAATGTCTTAGGAATTGACAGCACACTCATTCATCATCTAAGTCCGACGCAGGACCTGAAGTTTCAAGGAGAGATCTTTAATGTAAATCGAAAAGAATCTTTTGTCGTCGATGATGCGACCGGTAGGTTCAACAGCATCGATGGAAATGTGTGGGGCGGCTATGGGCTAATAGATTTCCGTATCAGTTCCCAGTGGGCGGCTGGTTTTCGTTTGGATGACGTGGAAATCGTGGATCGTCCTGTCGCTAGTCCCAATCACGCGGATCTCGGTTACACGGGCTATCTGACTTTTTACCAGAGTGAATTCGCCCGATGGAGGTTGCAATTCACACATTTGGATTTAACGAATGGCAGCGCAGACAATCAGGTTTGGCTGCAGGGAACGTTTGGGGTCGGCGAACATAAGCACAAACTACAATAATAATGTGCAATGACAAAATGGGGAGGCATATGAAAAAATTATTAATTGGAATCATATTTTTTATCAGCAGCGTCGTTCCGCTTTATGCCGAATCAGGTCCGATTAAAATTGTGACGACCCAAACCTATTATGCCGATATCGTCAAAAACATCGGGAAGGAAAAAGTGGAAGTGAAGTCCGTGGCGTCGCCCAAATTCAACGTCCATTTTATCCAGCCGAAACCCAGCGACGTGCGAAACGTCGCGCATGCAGACCTTGTTATCTACACTGGTTTGGATCTGGAGGAATGGTTTGGACCGCTCGTCGAAGCGGCGGGAAAGCCAGATTTATTTCCGAGCGGCGGGAAAAACGTCGATTTATCGAAAGGAATCCGGATCTTAAAAGTACCGGACCATCCTTTGTCGCGCGCCGAGGGGGATATCCATCTTTTTGGAAACCCGCATTACATTATGAATCCCGAGAACGCAAAAATCATGGCAGGAACCATTCTTGAAAAATTAAAAGAAATCGATCCGGCTAATGCCAATTATTACAAAGAAAACGAAAAAGCATTCGTGGCTAAACTCGACGGAAAGATCGCTGAGTGGAAAACGCTCTGTTCTCATTGCGCGGGGCAAGAATTCGTTGCTTATCACGATGAAGTCGAATATTTGGCTGATTTTCTGGGAATGAAATCGGAACAATTCTTGGAACCAAAACCAGGCATTCCGCCGACGCCAAAACACTTGGAATTTCTTACGGATTACATTGGACAGAAAAAAATCAAAATCATCACAACGCCGACCTATTTTCCAAAAAGTTCGGCGGACGCGTTGGCTCGTAAAACCGGGGCCAAGACTGTCACGCTCGCCATGAACGTGGGCGAGATGCCTGGAACCGAGGATTTGTTTGGTTTTTTTGATTATGACGTTAAGCAGATTGCTGAGGCGTTGAAATAAAAATTAAACTGTCATTGCGAGGAGGCCGCAGCCGACGAAGCAATCTCTGCGATATTAGTTCGTCGCATAGATTGCCGCGCCCGCCAAAAGCCGCGGGCTCGCAATGACACAGGAGAAAAAAATGTCCCAATTTATTCACGTGATGACCTTACCGTTTTTGGCTTGTCTGATTTTGACGGGGATTCATGCTTATTTGGGGTTGCATGTGATCGAGCGCGAGGTCATTTTTGTCGATCTGGCACTGGCGCAGATTGCCGCGTTCGGAGCTTCTTTGTCGCTGATCTTCGGTTATGGATTTGACAGCGGCGTATCTTATTGGATGTCGCTGGGTTTTACGATGCTGGGGGCGGCTATTTTTTCTTTGACGCGGTTGAAAGAGCAGCGGATTCCGCAAGAGGCCATCATCGGGATTACCTATGCGGTTTCGGCGTCTATGCTTATTTTGGTGTTGAGCCGTTCGGGAGAAGGAGACGAACACATCCGTGAAGCATTGGTCGGAAATATTCTATTGATCAGCCATGCTGAAGTTTTGAAAGTGTTTTTGATTTATTCAGCGGTTGGGCTATTTCATTTTGTATTCCGCGAACGCTTTTTTCTTATTTCACAAAATCCCAAACAAGCATTCCAATTGGGCTGGAATGTCAGGTTTTGGGATTTTCTGTTCTACGCTTCGTTTGGACTTGTGGTGACGAGTTCGGTCAAAATTGCAGGCGTGCTTTTGGTGTTTTCGTTTCTAGTGGTCCCGGCCACCGCCGCAGTGCTTTTTTCCGAATCCGCGCGGCAGCGGCTCTGGATCGGCTGGGCCATCGGATTTTTGGCCAGCGTGATCGGGATGGCTTTTTCTTATTTCCTCGATTTTCCTACCGGCGCCAGCGTCGTATGCGTGTTTGGGTTTTTACTTCTTTTCTTAGGAGCCTTCCGAGCTCTTAAAAAATGAAGTTTGGAAGTTCGGGAGACACACAACTAAATTATTTTAAAAAGTTACTTATAAAAATAATTTAGTTGTGTGTCTCCTTTTATTGTTAAAATGACGTCATGCGGAAACACCATTATCATTCGGCATTCAATCGTGGTTTGTATTCTTTGGCATTGGTTTTAGGGATTGTTTTGATCGGTACTTTTGGCATTCACTTCCTCGAGAATTTTTCTTACATCGACTCCTTTTATTTCACCAGCATGATCGCGACAGGTCAGGGGCCGGTAGGATCTCTCACGCCGCAAACGACTGCCGGGAAAATTTTTACCTCGGCTCTGGCTTTTGTTTCTGTCGGCGCGCTCTTGGCTTCTTTAGGTTTTTTATTCGGGCCTTTTCTCGGTAAATTATGGCGCATTGGCGTGTTAAAGTTGGAGGAAGAAATTAAATCGCTGCATCACGAAGAAAAAAAGCACCGGGATTCTCAATGAAAATCACATAATACCCTCAAGTAGACAGACCCTCGACCGCATTCCCTCACATTTTTCATAATTATTACTTGTCATCCCCGCAATCTTTTCCGCCGGAGGACGGATCCGCCGGAAAGCAGGCGGAAAGCGGGGATCAAACGTATGATCCCCGATAAAGGCATTCGGGGATGACAGGTGTATAAAACTTCACGAAAACATCACAATTCATTCATAGATTCTTTACATAGGAAAGTTACACTCTTAGCAGTAGTCTGGGGGATTTTATCAATGCAACGGAGGAAAATATTATGAGAAAGTGGGGTTGGTTTCTAAGCATCATGATGCTGACGCAGGTATTTCCTGCTTACGCCGACAATTCGGACCAGATGGCGTCCCTGCTGGAAAGCATGAAACAGCAGATGGCGCAAATGCAGCAAACGATTGATCAGCAAAATACGCGTCTGCAACAACTGGAAGCAAGCAGAGCATCAGAACCCGCGCGACCGAGTGTTTCAGTTCCTTCCGCTCCTGCCGCGACCATGAGCGACGACGACTTCCAAAAATCCCTCAAAGACAACATCGGAAAAGCCATTCCCTGGATGCAAGGCGCCAAATTCGCAGGCGACTTCCGTCTTCGATACGAAGCATTCGATTACTTTAAGAAGAACAATGATGCCGGCTCTACCGGAACCACAGCCGATCGTACCCGGAACCGTTTTCGTATCCGTCTTCGCTGGGGTTTTGAAAAAGACTACGGCGATGACTGGAAAGTCGGATTTCGTTTGGCAACCGGCAACACCACAGATCCCAATTCCACGAATCAAACTCTTGGAAACAGCGGTTACTTTAACTTCAAAACCATCAACATCGACCGCGCCTACGGTATTTATGAACCCAACGGTCTAAAGGACTACGGGTTACTCAAAGGCGTCAAAGTCGGCGCTGGTAAATTCGACAATCCCTTCCTTCGTTATTCCACGACCATTGTTTGGGACCCGGACGTCACACCGGAAGGTATTTATGAACAGGCCAATCTTGGTTTACTGAGTACCGAAGAAAACACCGTAAAACTTCAGTTCACCTCAGGCCAGTTTATTGTCAATGAAAATGCCGCTGTGGATAACGATGCAAACTTATACGCTTATCAAGGAGCGATCAACTGGAGTACCTATAACTGGGGTGGTGGAGATAGGCCTGTAGACATTCATGCGGCTGTTTCGTACTACGACTACACCAACTGGTTTAACACCGTCAAAGCAGCCGGCAACACCGCTTCGACTTCGTATCTTCGTACCAACTCTATCGTAGCGGACAGTTTCAGGGTGCTTGATATTTATCCTGAAGTGACTTTCTACGTGAAAAACACTCCGCTGATGCTGTGGTATGACTACGCCGTCAACACCGCAAATGTAGGCACGGATGACGTAGACCAATCCCTCGGAAACGATATCCATGACACAGACACGGCCTGGGGTCTTGGCTTTAAACTCGGCAAAGCCAAGAAAAAGGGTGCTTGGGAAGCTTTCTACGGTTATTACGAAATCGGCGCCAATGCAGTTGTGGCGGCTTTCAATGACAGCGATTTCGGCGGACCTGGAACCAATGGATTTACTAACCGTAAGGGACATAAGTTCGGAGCCAGCTATCTACTCACAGACAATATCTCTTTAAACTGGACCGGTTATGTTGTGAAACCTCTCAATCCGTTCAATGGAAACGCTACGATCGGACTGCAGAACGCCACCAATGAAAGCGTGTTCAGGTCACAGTTGGATTTGGTTTATAAATTTTAAAAAGCGTGTGACCGTGTTATTGCGAGGAGGCCCTCAGGCCGACGAAGCAATCTATGCGATTACGTAGCAGAGATTGCCGCCTTGCCTACCGGCAGGCAGGCGCCGCCAAAAGCGGCGTCTCGCAATGACACACGTACTGCACGATTAACTTAGGAGAAAGACATGATTAAAAAAATATTCGCAGTTTTAATAGGTTTAGCAATGGCCGGCACGGCGTTTGCCTCAACCTTGATCAACGGAGCGGGCGCGACTTTTCCGTACCCGATTTATTCAAAATGGTTTGACGTGTATGCCTCGGTGAATCCCGACGTGCGTTTTAATTATCAGTCGATCGGTTCAGGCGGCGGAATCAAGCAAATCACGGCCAAAACCGTCGATTTTGGCGCCTCCGACGGTCCGATGACGGACCAGCAGCTTAGCGAAGCGCCGGGACGTATTTTTCATATCCCGACGGTGATGGGAGCGGTCGTGGTTGCTTACAATTTGCCTGGAATTGAAAAAGGGTTAAAGCTTACGCCGGATGTGGTGGCGGGTATTTTTCTTGGTAAAATTAGCAAATGGAATGATGCTGCGATCACTTCCGCGAATCCAGGCGTCACGTTGCCGGATACTCCGATCGTGGTGGCTCATCGTTCGGATGGCAGCGGCACGACGTTTATTTTTGTGGATTATCTTTGCTCGATCAACAATGAATGGAAACTCGGCGTCGGCAAAGGAACGTCTGTCAATTGGCCGGTCGGTTTAGGAGGCAAAGGCAACGAAGGAGTAACCGGAATCATCAAACAAACTCCTGGCGCTGTCGGATATGTTGAGTTATCCTATGCCGTAAAAAATAATTTGCCGTTTGCTTCGATTCAAAATAAATCGGGCAATTTTATTGAACCGTCACTCGGGAGCACTTCCAAAGCCGCTGAGGGTGTGACAATCCCCTCGGATTTTCGCGTTTCGTTGGTGAATAGTTCGAATCCGGAAGCATATCCAATCGCGGGTTTCACGTGGCTTTTGGTTTATAAAAACCCGGATGATCCCGCGAAAGGAAAGGCGATCGTGGATTTCATCAAATGGGCGATCCATGACGGTCAACAGTACGCCAAAGATCTTTTTTATGCGCCGCTACCTCAGGACGTAGTCGCAATGATCGACAAGAAACTACAGGACGTAAAAGTCTAAAATACGATGATTCGCGCAAGAAAAGACATCGGAGACATTATTTTCCGTCGTTTCATGATGGGCTTTTCTTGCGTGACAATCATCTTGATATTATCCATTGTTGTTTTACTCATACAATCTTCCTGGCTGTCGATTCAAAAATTTGGTCTCGCTTTTTTAGTCACCAGTACTTGGGACCCCGTGCAAGACGTTTTTGGTTCTTTGCCTTTTGTTTACGGGACACTTGTCACCTCTTTTGTGGCGCTTTTGATCGCAATTCCGATCGGACTTGGCACCGCCATTTATTTGGCTGAATATGCGCCGAATAAAGTGCGCCGGGTGCTTTCGATTTTGGTGGATCTTTTGGCGGCCGTGCCCAGCGTCGTTTATGGACTCTGGGCTATTTTTGAGCTTGTGCCGCTGATGCGAAACAGCGTCCAGCCGTTTTTAGGAAAAACGCTCGGATTTTTGCCATTTTTCCAGGGACCTAATTACGGCGTGGGTTTTTTGTCTGCCAGTGTCGTACTCGCGATTATGATTGTCCCATTCATTATTTCCATTTCAAGAGAAGTGATTTTAGCGGTACCGAATGTGTATAAAGAAGCCGCTTACGCGGTCGGCACGACTCGCTGGGAAACGGTCAGTTCCGTTCTTTTAAGTTATGGAAAAACAGGAATTATCGGCGGCATCATCCTGGCACTAGGGCGCGCGATAGGCGAAACAATGGCCGTCACGATGATTATTGGAAACAACGTAAAAATTTCGCCGTCTCTTTTTTCCCCGGGCTATACGCTGGCCAGCGTGATCGCAAATGAATTTACCGAAGCGACCGGAAAGCTCTATCTTTCGGCGCTGATTAAAATAGGG
>OBEQ010189110.1_pt1 | contig 14453 bp, 12 predicted proteins | sample 1670901 | NCBI WGS metagenome assembly OBEQ01 (sample SAMEA104232315, study PRJEB22302) | groundwater metagenome | biome: forest; feature: aquifer; material: groundwater | place: USA | collected 2011-08-07 | depth 5.4 m
CATGGTGGAAACAGACAGGATATCCATGAAGCAATTCGGGAAAATGCACTGAAGGCATACGACACAATGCAGGAAACGGACAAAAATCCCCTGCAGCAACTTTTGGAAGAAGACAGTAGAATTACAAAATGCGTACCCAAAAACGACATACCAAAATTACTTGATCCTACAAGCCATATTGGCTTAGCAAGCGAAAAATGTGATGAGATTCTCGCAGAAATAAAAAAAGTATTGCAATAAACCATATGCCATATGCTATACGTCATACGCCAACACGAATCGGTATTATAGGTGGCGGGCAACTTGGCAGAATGCTTGCAATTGCCGCAAAAAAGCTTGGATTTTTTGTAACCGTTACAGACCCCACCCCAAATAGCCCCGCAGGACAGGTTGCTGACAAACAAATTATTGGCGGATATAAAGACGAAAAAACCACACGCGAATTAGCAGATGCATCTGATGTTATTACTGTCGATGCCGAATTTGTTAATGATAACGTACTTGAAGCGCTGGAAAAACAAGGAAAAAACATCCAGCCCTCCCCCCAGACAATCCGCATGATAAAAGATAAGCTTAAACAAAAAGAGTTTCTTAGAGAAAACGACATTCCAACCGCAGCGTTTGCCAAAGTCGGACCTTCCCTAAGGTCCGACCTTAAAAAAATTGGAAAGGAATTTGGATACCCTTTTTTACTTAAAGCAAGGACGGATGCATATGATGGTAAAGGAAATGTGCTTATTAAAACAAAGGCAGATATTGAAAAAGGCATAGAAAAATTAAAAGATCGAGATTTATACGTTGAAAAATTTGTCCCATTTGTTAAAGAAGTCGCAGTAATGATTGCCAGAAATACAAAAGGCGAAGTTGCCATATACCCTGTTGTCGAAACGATTCATGTTAATAATGTGTGTGACACGGTTATTGCTCCAGCACGGATATCTGAAACTGCACAAAATAATGCGCAAGATTTGGCAAAAAAAGTTATGGAGCATTTACATGGTGCTGGTGTTTTTGGTATTGAAATGTTCGCAAAATTAGACGATAATATACTTGTTAATGAGATTGCACCACGCGTCCACAATTCTGGCCATTACACCATCGAAGCCGCTGTTACGTCCCAATTTGAACAACACATCCGTGCTATCACCGGTCTCCCTTTAGGAGAAACAACTCTGCTTTGCAGAGCAGCTGTCATGAAGAATATTTTAGGAGAAAGAAATGGTTCAGGAGAACCAGAAGGAATCGAAAAAGCTCAAGAAATTCCCGGTGTTTCAGTACACATGTACGGTAAACACGAGTCAAGAATCGGCCGTAAAATGGGACACATAACGGTAGTAGGAAATTCGGTTGATGAGTGTTTAGGAAAGGCAGATAAGGCAAGAGAGATGATAATCATTTAGCAAAATTGTTATATTGCTAAATTGCTATATTGTTAACAATGAAACAATGAAACAATTCAACAATTCCCCAGTAGTTGGCATAATCATGGGATCAGATTCCGACCTAGACGTCATGAAAGGCGCGGCCGAAATACTCGATGAATTTGCAATTCCCTACGAAATTACGGTTGTTTCGGCACACCGTACACCAGACCGAATGGTCGAATATGCAAAAGGGGGCCTTGAAAAAGGCATACAAGTTATTATTGCAGGAGCAGGCGGATCCGCACACTTACCCGGCATAATTGCGTCCCTTACTCCATTGCCAGTTATCGGCGTTCCAATTAAAACAAAATCTATGGATGGTCTCGACTCACTCCTTTCTATTGTCCAAATGCCCCCTGGTATTCCTGTTGCAACCGTTGCAATAAATGGCGCAAAAAACGCAGGTATTTTGGCGGCAAGTATTTTGGCATTACAAGACACACATTTACAAAAAAAAATTGCCGAATTTAAAGAGAAAATGAAAAACGAAGTTTCTGAAAAAGCAGAAAAATTAGAAACAACTGGTTTTAAAAAATATTTGGAAGAGAAATAATTAATGAATGTACTTAAAGCAATTGACATACCAGGACTAACAAATAAATATAGCGGGAAAGTTCGCGATGTCTACGTCAAAAATAACAAGCGAGTTCTTATTGCAACAGACCGCATTTCTGCATTCGATGTAATCCTGGGTCATATTCCGTATAGAGGATCTGTACTAACTCTTCTTTCGCAATTCTGGTTTGAAAAAACAAAACATATTGTCGACAATCATATGATTACGGTTATAGACCCCAATGTTATGATTGGTAAAAACTGCACGCTTATTCCAATCGAAATGGTTGTTCGTGGATATATTAGCGGAGTAACAAACACATCTATTTGGAGCAGTTACCAAAAAGGAGAACGTGTTATTTATGGAGTACAATTCCCAGATGGATTGCAGAAAAATCAAAAATTACCAACACCCGTTATTACTCCAACAACAAAAGCAGAAAGTGGACACGATTTGCGACTTACCCGGGAAGAAATTATTAAAAAAAAGATTGTCTCCGAAACAATCTATAAACAAATGGGGAAAGCAGCGTTAGCACTTTTTGATTTTGGCAGTAAATGGTCGGAAAAACACGGACTTATTTTAGTTGACACAAAATATGAGTTTGGCTTATACAATGGAGGATTAATGCTTATTGACGAAATTCATACTCCCGATTCTTCCCGATTCTGGATTAAAAAAACGTATAAAAAAAGATTCTCCGAGGGCGTTGAGCCAGAAAACTTTGACAAAGAATTTATGCGACTCTGGTTTTCAAACAAAGGATACAAAGGCGATGGCAAACCACCAATAATGCCCGATACTTTGATTCGTAAAATTTCTAAGCGATATATCGATGTCTACGAAATGGTAACCGGAAAAAAATTTAAAAAATTTAAGTATCCAATTGAGAGAAGAATAAAAAAGAATGTTGCTAATTATTTGTCATCCTGAGGGCTAAACCCGAAGGATCTCAAAGTCGTCATTCTGGGGAGTCCCACACACAAAGTGGGACGACTCCAGAATCTGATTCTGGACAAGCCAGAATGACATTATGAATGAACTAACCGAAAAATGTGCAGTGTTTGGAGTTTATGGCAAAAGTATGGATGCAGCCCGACTTACGTATTTTGGTCTGTATGCCCTGCAACACCGGGGTCAGGAAAGTTCTGGTATTTCTGCCTCTGATGGTACAAAAATAAAAACACATAAAGCCTTGGGGCTTGTTGCACAAGTCTATTCCGAAGATGACTTTAAAAAACTTCATGGACATATTGCAATTGGACACAACCGTTATGCTACATCGGGCGGATCTCTTTTCCAACATACCCAGCCCGTAACGGACAAAGACAACGTGCTTGTTGCTGCGCACAATGGCACACTTCCACGCCTGGAAAAACTAAAAGCATTTTTGTCAGAAAAACATATTGACACAAAAGATTTTAACGACACCGAACATATCCATGCAACAATTTCCTGGTACCTGAAACACGGAGAAACGTTAGAAGAAGCTATTACAAAAACATTTCCTCTTATGACAGGCGCCTTTTGTTTACTTTTTATGACAAAAGACAAAATTGCCGCAGTTCGGGACAGCTTTGGCATTCGCCCGCTGTGTTTTGGAAAACTCAATGGCGGGTTTGTATTTTCTTCCGAAACATGCGCACTGGACACGGTAAATGCAGAATATATTCGCGATGTTAACCCGGGAGAACTTGTTGTTGTTTCAGAAAAAGGGCTGGAATCGATTATTCTTGCCAAACCAACACCAAAATTGGATATTTTTGAAATGGTTTATTTTTCCCGCCCCGACAGCTTATTGCTTGGGAAACGCGTGTATAAAGTTCGGGAAAACCTTGGAAGGTTTTTGGCAAAAGAATACCCAATCAAGGCAGACACAGTTATTCCTGTTCCCGATTCTGCAATTCCTGCAGCAATTGGGTATGCCAATAGGCTCCAAATTCCGTTTGAGTTTGGATTGGTTAAAAACCGCTACATTGGCAGAACATTTATTATGCCCGACCAAAAATTGCGCGATCGGGGCGTGCAAATGAAGTTAAACCCAATTCCAGAAGTTATTAACAACAAACGGGTTGTGGTTATTGACGACTCAATCGTTCGGGGAACAACACTCAAAAAAATTGTGACGATGCTTCGAAATGTCGGAGCCAAAGAAGTGCATATTTTAAGTAGTTGTCCTCCAGTTAAGTACCCCGATTTCTATGGCATTAATACGCCGTTCCAGGACGAACTTATTGGCGCAAATTTAACAACAAAAGAAATCGAAAAATTTGTTGGTGCAGATTCCCTAAACTTTTTGTCATATGACAGTTTAATAAAAGCAACCGAACTACCAGAAGATGCTTTTTGCACATCGTGCTTTACCGGGAAATATCCAATCGACATTGGCGACCATGCAAAAAACATCAACTTTAATGTGTAATGAAAAAAATCGTCGTCTTAATTTCCAATAAAGGTGAAGGCACCAATCTGCAGGCTATTATTGATGGCATTAAGCAAAAAAAAATAAACGCAGAAATTATTGCGGTAATTTCTGAAATGTCAGACGCACCAGGACTTGTGTACGCAGAAAAAAATAACCTCCCCACAGAAATTTGTCCTACAAAAGAAGACCTAATGCCAATACTACAAAAATATCACGTTGACTATGTTTGTTTAGGTGGATGGAAACAATTTATTGCCGATAATGTTATGAAGGCATTTAAAAATAAAATTCTCAATGTTCACCCGGGACTAATTCCAGACACAATAGACGGCGTTGTTAAAAACCCCGACGGAACAAATGCCCTGTGGAATAAAGGAAAATTTATGCAAAAAGCTATGCAAAACTTTTTAGACTCTAACGCAACATATGCTGGATCCTCTATTCACTTTTTAACAAATGAGTTTGATTTTGGACCTGTTCTTGGAAGATGTTTTGAAAAAATAAATCCATCTGATACAATCGACTCGCTTTACGGCAGGCTTAAGAAAAAAGAAAACGAGTTATATGTTGAGGTATTAGAAAAACTTTGTAATGACAACATGTCATCCCGGGCAAGACGTGGGATCTCCTAAGAACGAGATTGCGGATCGGAGTCCGCAATGACAAAAAGAAGACTTATGAATATATTAGTCATCGGACAAAATGGACGGGAACATGCATTGGCTGCTGCTTATGCAAAGAGCTCGCGTGTTAACAAAGTTATTATGACACCTGGCAATGGCCTAACGGATTTTGGCAATGACAAAATAAAAAATTACCCAGATGTTGGCATGATGGACTTTGACAAAATTGTTGCAGTTTGTAAAAAAGAAAACATAGACCTAGTAGACGTTGCCCAGGACGATATTATTTCTAAAGGGTACGTTGATAAATTTACAAAACTTGGCATCAAAGCTTTTGGCCCCACCCAAAAAGCGTCGCAACTGGAATGGGATAAAAAATGGTCTAGAGATTTTATGGTTAAATATGGTCTTCCTATCCCCGGTTTCAAATCTTTTGATAATCAGAAAGAGGCAATTGAATATGTAAAAAAACTTCCTGAGCAATTACTTTTTATAAAGGCCGCAGGTCTTGCACTTGGCAAAGGAGTCATTCGGGCAGACAAAAAACAACAAGCAATACATGCAATAAAAGAAATGAGTTCGTTTGGCAAATCGGGCGAAACATTTTTAATTGAGCAAGGTTTGATTGGGGAAGAATTTACTTTGTTTGCCATATGCGATGGCAACAGTTACGTTATTACAAAATCTTCCCAGGATCACAAGACAATTTTTGACGGCGACAAAGGACCAAACACAGGCGGTGTCGGTTCTGTTGCCCCAACAAGCGCAATAACACCAAAACTGTTAAAAGAAATAGAAGAAAAAATAATTATTCCAACGCTTGCAGGGATGAAAAAAGAAGGCAGACCATATGCTGGTATTTTGTATGTTGGTGGCATGATTACTAAAAATGGCATCAAGATTATAGAATTTAATGCCAGATGGGGAGATCCAGAAGCAGAAGTTATTTTACCAAGTATACAGACTGATTATGTTGATATTGTTAATGCAGTAACAATGAAACAACCTGCTCGCAATGCTTCGCAACGCGATGCGGTCGGGTTAAACAATGTAACAATTTCTTTTGATAATAAAGTTCGCATAAGTGTTGCTGGTTGTGCAAAGGGGTACCCCAAAGACTATTCCGCAGTGAAAGGAAAAGAGATTTTTGGATTGCAAGATGCTATGCAAAAACCTGGCATAACTATTTTTGGATCGGGTATAACACGGAAGGGAAATAAATTTTTCGTTAATGGCGGACGTATTTTTTACATTGTTGCAGAAGGAAAAGATATTCTAGAAACTCGCAAGAAAGCATACGCTGCTCTCAAGCTTGTGAGCATAGATGGCAACAATTTACATTACCGTAAGGACATTGGCTGGCGAGACATACAGCGTCTAGTTACATAGCGTCTAGCGTTTAGTTTTATTTTTAACTATACGCTATACCCTAGACGCTAAACGCTAATTATATGATTCAAACAGTTAGAGTTAAAACAATAATTGGATCGGATCTTTTGGGGCAGGGTGTTTTTGCCAACATTAAACACACCTTTCCAAAAACTCTTGTAACAGGAGTTGTGACATGTCGTGTTTTTCGACTCGAAGGCGCAACCATTGACCAGGCAAAACTACTTTCAGAAAAATTACTTGCAGAACCAATTAACCAAACCTACACAATTAATAAACCTATTTTAAAAGATGTGGATCAAGTAATAGAAATTGCTTATAAACCAGGCGTTATGAATCCAGAAGTTGCATCCATTATAAAAATTGCAGATGATCTTGGTATATCTTTAACTACTGCAGATGCTTCCATTGAATATGGTTTTTTTGGAAAGTTAACAAAAAAAGACGCGCAAGATTTAGTAACAAAACTTCGCCTTTTTAATCCCCTTATAGAACACATTGTGACAACGCAACCACAAACACTTTTAATTTCTGGAACCGTTGGCCCCACAACAAGAATTAATATTAGAGAGATGACCGATAATGCTCTTATCGAATTATCAAAAGACAAATTATTTTTAAGTCTTGAAGAACTCAAAATAATCCAAGCATATTTTCAAAAAATAAAACGCGATCCAACGGACTGCGAATTAGAAACATTGGCCCAAACTTGGAGCGAACACTGTGCACATAAAACATTTAAAGCAAAACTTATTGTCGATGGAAAACAAAAAGAACCGCTTATGACGCGTCTTAAAAAGCAAGCTCTACAACACAAAAAAAATATTGTTTCGGCATTTGTAGACAATTCGGGTGTTATGGATTTTTACGACGGGTACGCAATTAACGGAAAAGCAGAAACGCATAATAGCCCGTCTGCGATAGAACCATATGGGGGTGCCATGACAGGAAGTGGTGGTGTTTTTCGAGACGTGGTAGGTACTGGACTTGGGGCAAAAGCAATTGCGTCGACAGATATTTTTTGCTTTGCTCCCCCCGACTTACCAAAAGACCAATTGCCAGATGGATGCCTTCCCCCAGACTACATTTTGAAACGATGCGTTACAGCAGTAAAAGATTATGGCAACCGGGTTGGCATTCCAACAAATAACGGGTCGTTCCATTTTCATAAAGATTTCCGTGCAAAACCAACAGTGTTAGTTGGAGCATACGGCATACTGCCAAAAAAGGATGCGCAAAAAGGAAGTCCAAAAAAAGGTGACCAGGTTTTAGTTATTGGTGGAAAAACAGGCAGAGACGGTATTCATGGCGCAACGTTTTCTAGTGGCGAAATGACGCACCGGACAATAAATGTTAATGCAACAGCTGTGCAAATTGGTAATGCCATCGAAGAAAAACGAACATTCGACGTTATTTTGGAAGCCAGGGATAAGGGACTTATTCGAGCTATGCAAGATTGCGGCGCCGGAGGATTTTCGTCTGCCATTGGGGAAATGGGAGAAAACTTGGGAGTTTCGGTAGACCTGTCACTTGCCCCGGTTAAATACCCTGGCCTTTGCCCATGGGAAATTTGGGTTTCCGAATCCCAAGAACGCATGGCCTTGGCTATTCCAAAAGAAAAAGTGAATCAGTTTTTAGATATCTGCAAAAAATATAACGTTACTGCTGCAAATCTTGGATATTTTGACGGCAGTAAAAAACTAAACGTATATTATGGAAAAGAAAAAGTATGTGAACTTGACATGCAATTTATTTATAACGGCTTACCACAACGAACAATGATTGCCCGCCGGTCTGCGGGTGACGCTAGTCCTCTCATCTCGGAGGTGGCCCGTAAGGGACTCCTGCGAGGTGGACTAACGTCCGAGCAAGATTGGATAGGCACACTCAAAAAAATTCTTTCTCATGGGAACATTTGTTCGAAAGAACCAATTGTCAGAATGTATGACCACAATGTCCAGGGAACAAATGCTATGCATCCATATGGAGGTGTCGGATTTAACGCGCCAAATGACGCAGCAGTTGTAAAACCCCTGCTTAACAAACCATACGGTGTAATTATTTCTCACGGATTAAACCCAATACTCAATACGTTTGATCCCTACTGGGGAAGCATATGGGCCGCAACCGAAGCAATTGCAAATTATGTTTCTGTTGGGGGAGATTACAAAAATGCAACGCTTATTAATAATTACATCTGGCCGTTTCCAGACGAAGAATCGTTGTGGTCTTTGGACCAGTCTGTTACTGCAGTATGTGATTTTATGAAAACATTACAAATCCCTGTCATTTCCGGAAAAGACAGCTTGTCTTCCACATATCGGGGAAAAGACGGAAGTGTCATAAAAATTCCTCCAACACTTTGTATTTCTGTGTTTGGCAAAATCCCAGACGTAACAAAAACAGTTTCCACAGATTTTAAGAAAGTAGATTCCACAATTGTATTGGTTGGAAAAATGGACTTTCCTGCAATGGCCGGATCTGTTTATCACGATATTATTCTGGGGAGCCCCGATTCAATCGGGACGACTCCAGAATCCAGTATCCCTCACATCTATCTTAAAATTCTTCCACAAACGCTGGATGCAATTCATAATGGGATACAAAGAGGAGAAATTTTAGCCTGCCATGATATAAGCGAAGGAGGTTTAGGAACAACGATTTTTGAGATGTGCTTAGGAGGAGGAATTGGTGCCAACCTTAGTGCTTCGCAACACCTGCGAGGTGACCCGCAGGACCCCTCGGAGGTGGACGCCCTTGCGAAGCATCCAGATCAATTTCTCTTTAACGAAACTGCGGGCTGCTTTATTGTCGAAGTAGAAAATGAGGAGATTGCTAAACAATTATTTAAAAACGTTCCGCATGCAATTATTGGAAAGACAAAAAAAGAACTAACAATTTCACCAGAAAATCTTCCAAGCATTAGCATAGAAACATTAAAGAACGCATGGCAAAAACCAATGAAGGAGATTTTTTCACAATGATAAAGGCAGTTATTTTTGACATGGACGGAACAGTTATTGAAACATCTATTACCCATGACTTTCCTTCATGGGCAGAGGTTTTTAAACAGCATGGCGTAACACTAACATATGAGTTATTTCAATCTGCATTAGGAAAAAAGGCCAGGGAAATAATTCTTCAATTTATCCCCGATATAGATGAAGCAGGTATCCAAAAATTCATTGAACAAAGACATGAACTGCTTAAAATATCGTTAAAAGAAAAAGGGCTAGAAACAATTCCTGGAGTTTTAGAACTTTTGGACCGCCTTAAAATTGCAAATATACATGTTGCACTTGCCACAGGATCCATACAGCAAAAAATAGATATTATTAAAGAACATATTACTCTTGATACGCATTTTCCTGTTATTGTCTCATCGACAGAAGTACAACGAGGCAAACCCAGCCCTGATATATTTTTAAAAGCCGCCGAAAAACTTGGAGTGCAACCAGATGAATGTATTGTTATAGAAGACGCACCAAATGGTATAGAAGCAGCACATGCTGCGGGAATGAAATGTGTTCTTATTACTACAACACATAAAAAGGAAGAGCTGCAAAAAGCAGATTTAGTAATTGATTCTTTTGACGAATTGAGTGTAGGGGATATAATACACCTCGGAGGTGACAGGCTGTAGCGAAGCGTAAGCCATGACTCCTGCGAGGTGGAAGTATTATGAATAAAAAACCAAATGTTTGTATTTTACGATCCGATGGAACAAATTGCGACTTCGAACTTTTTTATGCGTTCGAAAAATATGGGGGGAAACCCGAATTTGTTCACGTGAACCAATTACGAAGTCGAGAAAAAAAATTAGATGATTTCCAAATCTTAGCTTTCCCGGGTGGGTTTTCGTATGGAGACGATGTTGCGTCTGGAAAAATTTTGGCTGTCGAAATGACGTCGTATTTTTCGGATGACCTTAAAAAATTTGTTGACCGAAAGAACACGTTAACCATTGGTATTTGTAATGGATTCCAAACATTAATCAGAACTGGGCTTTTACCTTTTGGCAATATTGGAAAAATGGATGCAACACTGACAAACAATGATTCAGGTCATTTTGAATGCAGATGGGTAAATGTAAAAGGAGAAAAAAGTCGCTGCGTTTTCCTTGACAATGAAAATATTGAACAATCAATTTCCGTTTCTGTCAATCATGGAGAAGGAAAATTTTATGCCAGCAATGAAACAATTTTAGCAATAGAACAATCCGGTCTTGTTGTTTTTCGCTATATCGACAACTCTGGTAAACCAACCCAGCATTATCCAGAAAACCCCAATGATTCGACAAACGCAATTGCGGGTATTTGCGACCCGTCAGGCAGAATTTTTGGTCTTATGCCCCACCCGGAAAAAAATATAGACAAAACGCAACATCCCAACTGGAGAAGAGAGGTACAAAAAGACTGGGGATTTTTATTTAAAAACATGATCGCCTTCGCGAGAAAGGCCTAATGTTATAATAGCATTGCCATCCTGAACAAATATGAAACAAAAAATTACCTATTCCCAAGTTGGAGATAATTACGACACAAAAGACCCTATTAAAAAACTTGCCCAAACTGCTGCTGCCCAAACCGGCAACAACCTCAAAAGTCGTGGTTTTGAAGAAGTAACAGATACTCGGGGTGAATCGGCATATGTCTGGAAACAAGGCGACACATACATGGCAACAATGATAGAAGGGCTTGGGACAAAAAATTTAGTTGCAGATGAAACAAGAAAAATAACCGGCAAAACATACTACGACGTTATTGGCAACGATACTATTGCCTATATTGTTAACGACCTTATAACCGTCGGCGCAAAACCTTTAACAATTCATGCATATTGGGCAGTAGAAGATAATTCCTGGTTACAAGACGAGGAGCGAATGAAAGATTTAATTGCCGGCTGGAAACATGCATGCGATTTGTCGGGCGCTTCGTGGGGAGGAGGAGAAACGCCAACCTTAAAACAAATTGTTGTCCCAAATACACTAGATATTGGCGGATCTGCAGTTGGGATTATTGGCCCGGAAGAAAGACTTATTACTGATAAGAAATTAATGTCTGGAGACAGAATTTTGCTTTTAAAAAGTCCGGGCATTAATGCAAGCGGCATTTCCCTGGCCCGGGCAATTGCAAAGAAATTGCCCAATGCGTATGGCACAAAATTGCCAAGCGGGCAAATATACGGCGAGGCAATTTTAACAAAATGTAATATTTATGCAAAACTTGTCGAAGATCTTTTAGACAGCGGAATAGATATTCATTACATGAATTATATTTCGGGCCATGGCATGCGAAAAATTATGCGAGCCAGGGGAGAATTTACGTATGTTGTCGAAAACATTTTTGAGCCGCAGGAAATCTTTGGATTTATCCAAAAACATGCCGGTATAGACGATTACGAAATATACCAAACCTACAACATGGGACAAGATTACGTTTTATTTATTCCCGAAGGTGATATCAAAAAAGCTCAGGAGATTGTTCGTTCAAACGGTTTTGAAAGCTTGGACGCCGGATATATCGAATCTGGCCCCCGACAAGTTATTATTAAACCAAAAAACCTAATCTACAAAGGAGAAACCCTAGATCTTCGATAATTTATCCCTGTCATCCTAAACTTGTTTCAAGGTCTTGTCTTGTATGCTATAATTAGATCATGAAAGCTAAAACAACTTCCAACTTTTTTACCAACGTCATCTGGAAAGAGGGTAAATATTTTGTTGCCCAGTGTCTTAACGTGGATGTTTCAAGCTTTGGAAAAACAAAACAAAAGGCATTAAAAAATCTGGAAGAAGCAGTCGAATTGTTTCTTGAAGATGCACCAAAAGAAACCATTACAAATATAGAAATGCCTTCTCTTTCTATTTCCAAACTTGGGCAATATCAACATGCCTAAACTGTATTCTTCCCGACATATATCATTAACGCTTGAGAAAAATGGTTTTATTTTTGTTTCTCAAAAGGGCAGTCACGCAAAATTCAGAAGAAAAACAATTACTACAATTTTAACAACAATCGTACCTATGGGGAAACGCGAAATTCCAATCGGCACGTTTAAAGCAATCCTCCGCCAATCGCAATTAAAAAATACCCATTTTGAATTAAAATGAAAAAAGTTATTATACCTGTAGGTAACCAGTTTATTACCGGCACGCTTTTTTATCCCGAGATTGTAAAACCAAAAAATCCTGCAATTTTGTTTATTCCCGGCTGGACTAGCGACGAAACCGGATATAAGCCACGGGCGCAAGCTCTAACAAAACTTGGTTACATTTGCCTTACCATTTCTCTTCGGGGGCATGGGGAAAGTTTTGGAAACCTGGAAGAGTTTTCCAGAGCAGATCATTTGGAAGACGCCCTTGCTGCATACGATTTTTTAGCCCTCCAAAAAGAAACAGACAGAAATAACATAAGCGTTGTTGGCGCAAGTTACGGGGGATACATTGGTGCGCTGCTGGCCGGAAAAAGAAACATACATCGTCTTGCCATGCGCGCTCCAGCGTTATATCTTAATTCAGATTTTGACACAAATACCAGTGATTTAGTTTTAGATGAAGAGAGGTTTTTTCAAAACATGAAACCAGAAAAAGACAACTTTGCCCTTATCGGAACACGGGCTGCCAAAAAAGTTCTTTTAATTGAATCTGAACATGACCAAATTATTCCCCACAAAGTCATAGAATTTTATACCCGGGTAATTCCCGATACATCAAAACTTACTCATATAGTTATAAAAGATGCTGACCACCAACTTTCTAACCCTGCTTGGAAACAAGAATTTATAGATATACTAGTTGAATGGCTTAGAGAGATTCTGGACAAGCCAGAATGACGACGGGCGGGCAGGACTATTCCCATTCCATGGTAGCCGGGGGTTTGGTGGAAATGTCATAGACAACACGGGAAATTCCAAGTACTTCGTTGACAATACGGGAAGAAATTTTTTGCAACACATCATAGGGGAGATGTGCCCATTTGGCTGTCATCACATCCCGAGACTCTACCACTCGCAATGCAATAACTTCCCCAAAAAACCTACCGTCTCCCTTTGTTGCAGTGGAATCTACTCCTGTCATTACAGGAAAGGAAATAAAAACATTTTTGAGCATACCTGCTGCTTCCAATTCCTCAAGAACTATTTTATCTGCAATCTTTTCTTTTTCTAAACGCTCTGCTGTTACCTCGCCCCTGATTCTTACTGCATATCCTGGCCCTGGAAATGGCTGTTTATGGATAAATTCATCTGGTATACCAAGCTGACGGCCTATATCCCTAACTTCGTCTTTATAAAAATTTCGCAGGGGTTCCAGCAATTTTAGCTTCATGTGGGCGGGGAGACCGCCAACATTATGATGGCTCTTAATTTTGGAAGCATGCTTTGTTCCCTGGGATTCTATAACGTCCGAGTAGATTGTGCCTTGCAGCAGGAACGTAACAGGTTTGCCAGTTTTTAGCAATTTTTCCATTTCTCGCTCAAAAATTGTAATATATAACGCGCCAATTACTTTTCTTTTTTCTTCTGGGCCCTGTATCCCCCGCAATTGCTCTAAAGTCTCCCCCACCGCGTCTATAACTATAGGGTTTATTTTTGCAATTTCTGTGAAAATTTTTTTCACATGCTCGGTTGTCCCCTGCCGCATTAATCCATTATTAACGTAAATAGGTATAAATTTGTCACCTATTGCCTTTGCTGTTAATACCCCTGCAACGGTTGAATCCACTCCACCCGACACGGCACCAATAACATATGCATCTCCTACTTCGTTTTTAATCCCCTCCTCTATTTTTTTAACATCGATTGTGTGTTTTTTTGAAACGACCCCGCACGCAGAAATAAAGTTTTTAAGAATTGTATCCCCTACTTGCGTGTGCTCTACTTCTGGATGAAACAAAAGACCTGTGATATTTCTTTTTGTATCCTGCGCAAATGCAAATGGCACATGATCTGTTGACCCAATCGTTTCAAATCCATGGGGTAGCGTAACAATTTCATCCCCATGACTCATCCAAACGGTGGATTGCTTCGGCAACCCA
>OBEQ012938006.1_pt1 | contig 14453 bp, 19 predicted proteins | sample 1670901 | NCBI WGS metagenome assembly OBEQ01 (sample SAMEA104232315, study PRJEB22302) | groundwater metagenome | biome: forest; feature: aquifer; material: groundwater | place: USA | collected 2011-08-07 | depth 5.4 m
AATGCTCTTGTACCTAAAGAAAAAAAGATTAAAATCCGCGATGGTAAACGAACCATGGTGGAAGAAAAAATTTTTCCTGGATACGTATTAGTAGAAATGATTGTAACAGATGATTCCTGGTATGTAGTGCGTAATACTCCTAATGTTACGGGGTTCGTAGGTTCTGGAACTATTCCTACACCTATTAGCGAAGATGAAATGAAGTATCTCCAAAAACGCATGGGTGTAGAAGAGCCAAAGTTCAAAGTAGATTTTATGTTTGGCGACTTAGTAAGAATTACCGATGGTCCGTTTAAAGAATACGAAGGCAAAGTCGGCGAAATAGACGAAGCCAAAGGAAAAGTAAAAGTAATGGTTACTATCTTTGGCCGCGAAACTCCCGTAGAACTAGACTTCTTACAAGTAAAGAAGGTCTAAGAAATCCGAATATCGAAATAATAAAAACTAAACAAACCCTAAACTAGAAATTCAAAAGTTAATTGTGCTTCTCTTTTAGTTTTAGAATTTTGAGATTATTTGTTTAGGATTTAGATATAATAATTTAGAATTTTTATTTTTTATGGCAAAAAAAGTTAAGACAATGATTAAGTTGCAGTTGCCTGCAGGAAAAGCAACTCCAGCACCTCCCGTAGGTACCGCACTTGGACCCCATGGTTTAAATATTGCTCAATTCGTTAAAGATTTTAACGATCGTACTGCACCAATGGGCGATACGGTAATTCCTGTAGAAATGACGATATTTGAAGATCGCACCTATTCTTTTATTCTCAAAACCCCACCAGTAGCTAACCTAATCATGAAAGCTATTGGTATACAAAAAGGGGCGGCTAATCCTTTAACAACTAAAGTTGGCAAAATTACTCGCATGCAAGTACGAGAAATTGCCCAGAAAAAAATGACTGATCTTAACACTACGTCTGTGGAATCTGCCGAAAAAACGGTTATTGGCACTGCCCGCTCCATGGGTGTAGATGTTATAGACTAAAGGAACTTTATGGGATACTTCTTAGTGCTCCTATTTCTGTTCATTATATTTGTAGTGCTACCCGGATTGCGGATTATACAGCAATACCAAAAAGGAGTGGTGTTTCGGCTCGGTAAAATTGTAGGCGTAAGAGAACCAGGCCTAAATTGGATTATTCCTTACATAGATCAAGTGCGTAAAGTAGATTTACGTACTGTTACCATGCCTATTCCACCGCAAAAAATTATTACTAAAGATAATGTGTCTGTGGACATATCTGCGGTAGCATACTACAAGGTAACAGACCCAATAAAATCTATTATTGCTATTGAAAACGTTATGAGTGCTATTAATCAAATTGCTCAAACATCTATTAGAAACATTGTAGGTAAATTTCAGTTAGACGAAATTTTAAGTGAGCGCGAAGCCATAAATACGGAAATTACTAAAGTGCTAGACACTCATACCGAAAGTTGGGGAGTAGTAGTACCGGTGGTAGAAATTAAAGACATAGAACTACCCGAAGGCATGCAACGGGCCATGGCTAAACAAGCAGAAGCCGAACGTGAAAAACGCGCTAAAATTATTGCTGCAGAAGGCGAAAGTCTGGCTGCGCAAAAGTTGGCAGAAACCGCAGATATTATGGCGGCTCATCCAATTGCCCTGCAACTGCGCAATTTGCAGACTATGGCAGAAATTAGTGTTGAAAAAAACTCCACTATTATTTTCCCTGCGCAATTTATGAGTACTCTTAAAGATATTCAAAGTTTCCTGGCGTCTGAAAAAATAAACCAATAAATATATGGTAAGCATTCGAAAAATTTACCTTTACGCAGTATCCTTAATCGCCTTGGTGATTATGGTTATTGCGGGAATTTCTTTAATCAACCTTGGCCTTAAAACCTGGGTATTAACTAAAGCAGATAAAGACTATTACACTCCTGAATGTTTCCAAATGAAAACTCCTACTGATAATACTCCGTGTACTGGGGAAGAAAAAGCTGCGCAAGAAAAACGGAATGAAGAAAATAGACTTGCCCAAAAGCAACGAGATGCAGCCCAGTCCATAGCCATGCTGATTGTGGCAGCCCCAGTATTTTACTTTCATTGGAAGTTAGCCAGAAAAGAAGTATAAAAACTTACTCATAAAATATAGCCTCGACTAGTTGTACTAGTCGAGGCTATTTGCTACTACCAGGAAACGAGCCACAGTCCTTGTTGTAAATGTGGCTTGAGACCATTCTCCCAATGGCCCCCGTCTCCAACAATATATATACTAAAAAGCGTGGGCGCTACTTCCCGAAGAGCTGCAGGAGACTGAGTCAGACGTCCGGCCAGCTTTTGCTGACTGACCACAAAAACTACTTCTCGTAATTGATAGCCCAGAGCGTGCAGTTTATGCGACTGACTTCCGTGCCGCATATATACTGTATGCGCTTCGATAGACTTTTTTCGAAGCCAAGTTGCAGCAGCGGCATCAAACAAAGCTACAGGGAATACATTCCCGGATAGGGCTTGGCACATAGTAACCCAAGCATAACTATCTGGGCCTGCTGGTAACATCCAGATATTATCTAAAAACAGTTCAGCATCACCAAGAAAACTTTCCCTTAACTGTTCTTCAATATTTCCCATACCAATATCTCTCCTTTTAGTTTTTTGTAATATTTCTAAAAACAAATCCCTAAACTATAATATATTTATTAAAAAATGTCAATATTGTAAAGATAAACCGTTTTTATTATAATATATTTAATTAGATTTAATTTGTGGGAGGCTAGAAAATAGCCGGAAAATCCTCCACATGAGATAGCTAAAACTATTTCAAGTCGAGAGATAGACCACGAAAGGAACACATGCATTTTTCCAAACGAGCAAAGGCAAATAGCCAATTAGTAGAAAAAGCTACTGCACATAGCTTAGAAGAGGGCATTGAACTTCTAAAGAAGACAGCAAACACAAAATTTACCGGCTCTGTAGAAGTTCATGTACGAACTAATATAGATGCAAAAAAAGGTGACCAGGTTATCCGCGGTTCAGCAAGTTTGCCGCATGGTACAGGTAAAACTAAGAAGATAGCTGCCTTTGTAACAGAAGCAAAAGAAAAAGAAGCACGCGAAGCTGGTGCTCAAATGGTGGGCGGTGAAGAACTTGTTAAGCAGATTAAAGAAACCAGCAAAACCGATTTTGATGTTGCAGTCGCAGAACCAGCAATGATGCCTAAGCTCGCAGGAATTGCTAAAATTTTAGGTACGCGTGGTCTCATGCCTAATCCTAAAACCGGCACCGTATCAGACAACGTAGCCCAGATGATAAAAGAAATTTCTGGCGGTAAAATTAATTTTAAAAATGACGACTCCGGAATTGTGCATCAAATAATTGGTAAAACCAACTTTGAGGCAAAACAACTTACCGAAAACTTTAATGTTTTTTACCAAGCACTTACCCAAAGCAAACCCAGTGCCCTAAAAGGAACCTTTATCGGTTCAATTAGTATAAATGCAACTATGGGTCCTGGTATTAGAGTAAAAATATAATAATAGTTTAAATATCCCGCCTTGGCGGGGTATTTTTTTAGCGTGCAACCACGACTTCAAAAACTTTTTGAAAAGAAAAAGCAGTCCTAAGTGGGGACTGCTTGTATATTTATCGTGCGTTGCTTTGAGTTCTTTTATGCTCGTACATGGCAAGGTCTGCTTGCTGAAGCAGTTCTTGCCATACGGGCAAAGTAGTAGGTACCCTAGAAGCACTTGCGCTACCAAGCGCGCATCCAACTTGTATTTTCTCTCCTTTGAAATCAAAAGAGGGAATAGTTTGGAGGCGCGACATGACAACCTTGGCTTCCTCTGCACTACTACCCATCAAAACCACTAAAAATTCATCGCCGTGTGGGTGACACACAATTGCATCTGAACTTCTAATAGTTGAAGAAAAAAACTCTGCAACGTGACACAGCGCTGCATCTCCGGCTTGGTGGCCAAAAGTATCATTAATGGCTTTAAAGCCAGTAAGATCTATAGCAATAATACTAAACGGAAGATCTCGTTGCCTCCGGCTCAGTCTTGTTAGGCGATCCCATAACTCCTGGTAATTTGTTAAACCAGTAAGGGGATGCACTTTAGACTTATCCGCTAAAGCTTTAAGATCATCTATTGCAATATTATTCCAAGAAAGCATAACAGCACTTATTATGTTCCTCGTTAATGTTTTTAAACCCATGGTTCCCTTTCCTATCGGAGCGGGTTGTTATAATAATTATACTACATATATTTTATTTTGTCAATATTATCAATTCATAGTAAACTATATCTAAAGCCTTTAAACTACTCATATGCAAGCCAGAATTAAGCGCTTATATCCTTTACTACCCACTTATCAAACTCCTGATTCTGCTGCTTTTGACATCGCAGCAAACGCAGATACTATTATACCAGCGAGAGGCTTTGCAAAAGTGTCTACTGGACTTGTTATAGAAGCGCCAGAGGGCCATTTTTTACTCATTGCTGCACGTAGCAGTTTAGCTCTTAAAACCGGACTTTTATTAGCAAATGGTATTGGTATTGTTGATAGGGATTATGCAGGACCAACTGATGAAATTTTAATTTCTCTCTACAACCCCGGAGAAAAACCTGTGCTTGTGCAAAGAGGGGACCGGATCGCACAAGGATTATTTTTAAAGGTTACCCAGGCAGAGTGGCAAGAAAGTGATATGCTTCGTCCAGAAAACAGAGGCGGATTTGGTAGTACGGGAGGGTATCAAAATCTGCCATAAAGCATATGCTACAAACGTTTAATAAAAAAAAGAAACGGTTAAAAGAAACGCGGGGTAAACTCATTGTGCTTGAAAGTCCACTACCAGAGTTAACTACTACCCAAGCGCAACTTCTTACTGACATTCTCCAAATTTCTGGCTACCCAACGCAGACATTTTCGTTTCCTATTATGGGACCAAAAATGCAAGCATTTCTGGGAACTCAAACTGGGGAAGATTTTAACCCAGCCGCTGCCTCGCTTTGGCTTGCTTTGGACCGCTACGAACACACCAAGTATTTACAAAATATGCTTAATGGGGGTAATAGCATTGTATGCACAGGGTATACAGGAAACACTGCTGCTATCCAAGGTAAACGTATTCTAGAACACCCTGCTCGCACTGCGTATTACAAATGGCTCCATAATTTAGAATTCCAAGTCTTGGGTGTTCCTAAGCCTGACTTAAGCATTATAATAGTACCCAAATCTAAGCAAAGCGCAGCGGACTTTGATACATTTATGGAAACAAGCAGATTATTTCCTGCAACAAAAACTGTATCAGTTGACACGCTTGATACAGCTCAAGAAATACATAATAAAATTTGGGAATTGGTTAGACGAATTACTCTTAAAAACTAACTGTGAACGAACTTACTAAACGCCTACTGCAGCTTAAGGCAGCAATAGAAAACTTAATTGGGCATCTTGGCTTACCACAAATACAGCAAAGGCTTATGGAGCTAGAAGATCAAATGCAAGAGCCTGATTTTTGGAAAGATACCGAGACTGCCCAGGCTATTACTCAAACCTATACCAGACAAAAAAAGTTTTTTGAGCTCTGGAATAATTTGCAAAAAAATATTGCTGAACTAGAAATATTTCTCAAGCAAACTAGACCAGACGATACTGAAGGGTTTGCAGTAATAGAAGAACAACTACAAGACTTAGAAACTACCTACAAAAAAGAGCGTATTGTGGCACTGCTCGCAGAAAAGTACGATGACCACGATTGCATTTTGGCCTTACACAGTGGCGCTGGAGGAGCAGATGCACAGGACTGGACCGAGATGCTCATGCGTATGTATTTACGATTTTGCGAACACAGAGGGTTTATTACAGAAATTTTGGAAAGTCATAAAGGCAGCGAAGGTGGTATGAAATCTGCACTTATAAAAATTGCAGGGCCTTTTGCATTTGGCTATTTAAAAACAGAGGCAGGAGTTCACCGGTTAGTACGCCAGAGCCCGTTTAACCCAGCGCACACAAGGGAAACTTCGTTCGCGCTCGTAGAAGTACTGCCAGCCCTAGGGGAGCCAGAACACATACAACTAGATCCGAAAGAACTTGTCATAGAAGCCAACACTGCATCCGGGCACGGGGGCCAAAGCGTAAACACAACCTACTCGGCTATTAGGATTACTCACATACCTACGGGCATTAAAGTAAGTATTCAAAACGAACGGTCGCAAAGCCAAAACAAAGCTCTGGCCATGCAAATTTTGCAAGCTCGGCTGCAAGCTCTAGAAACAGAGCGTGTTAAGAAAGAAAAAAAAGAACTCCGCGGAGAGTTTAAATCTGCAGAGTGGGGAAACCAAATTAGAAGCTATGTTCTGCACCCTTATAAGTTGGTAAAAGATCATCGCACGAATGTGGAAACAAGTGATCCAGATCAGGTGCTGAATGGCGGGTTAGAAAATTTTATTGAAGCCGCATTAGAGCAAAAAACCACGCGCGTTTCATAGTATTAAACAATCTGGTATACTTGTAAGTGGAATACTGTATGATCAAGTTTGAAAACGTTGTTAAATATTATGGACATTCTAAAGCACTCAACGGCGTAGATCTGGAAATAACGCCCGGTGAGTTTATTTCAATTGTAGGAATGTCTGGAGCAGGGAAATCTACTTTACTCAAGCTAATTATTGGAGAAGAACGCATAGATGAAGGCAGAATTCTTATTGATGATATTGATATTTCTACTGTAAAGCAACGCGATTTACCTTTTCTTCGCAGGAAAATTGGTATGGTGTTTCAAGATATTAAGTTGTTACCTAAACGCACTGCGTTTGAAAACGTAGCATTTGCCATGGAAGTAGGGGGGCACCGCCGAGAAAAAATCAAACGAGACGTGCCAAAAATCCTTGAGCTTGTTGGACTGCTACATAAAAAAGATCACTTCCCGCATCAAATGTCTGGCGGAGAGAAACAACGCGTTGCAATTGCAAGAAGCCTTGCACACAGGCCTGTACTACTGCTCGCAGACGAACCAACAGGAAACTTAGATGAAATTAATGCAAACGAAGTAATAGATCTTTTGCTTAAGATTAACAAACTCGGAACTACGGTAATTTTAGCAACTCACGCATCTGATTTAGTAAATAAGATTAAAAAGAGAGTAATTACCATTGAGGGCGGACAAATTACCTTAGAGCAAGAAAAAGGGAAGTATAAATTGTAGCTCGGAGAGAGAAACCCATAAAGGGTTCCCCGAGCCAGCTTGTCTGAAGCAAAGCTAGAGCCATCGCTTTAGCTTCCAAAGTCTCCCCTCCAATGAGTCATTATCGGGAAATGAATTCCCGATAATGACAAAATCTATATTATGTTCAGTATTTCTTTTTTTAGAGTTATTAAAACCGGGTTGCTTAATTTTTGGCGCAATATTTGGCTTTCGTTAGCCGCGACTTTAGTTATGGTAATAACACTGGTTATTTTGTCTGTACTACTGCTTGCGTATGGTATTGCTACCTACTCTGTAACCTCCATTAAAGAACGGGTAGATATTAGCGTGTACTTTAAAACAGGTCTGCAAGAAAAACAAATGCTTGCTATGAAAGAAGAACTGGAAACAAACCCTAAGGTAAAAGAAGTTACTTACACTTCAGCGGAAATAGCTTTGCAAAATTTTAGAGCTCGACATCAAAATGACCCCTTGGTCCTACAGTCCTTAAACGAACTTACAGATAACCCCCTTCCAGCCAGTTTACAAATTAAAGCAATTAATTTAGATGCTTATCCAGAAATTGCAGAATCACTTAAAGCAGATAAATACCAAGCTTTAGTAAGCAAGGTGAACTTTGAAGACAATCGAGCTATTATTCAGCGACTCAGCAGAATACTTGAATTTATTATCACATTTGGTTTGGGGTTAGTAATTGTGTTTGCAATTATTGCTATTCTCGTAATATTTAATACGCTTACGCTTACCATATATAACAGGAGAGAAGAAGTAGAGATTATGCGGTTAGTCGGGGCAACCAACTGGTACATTCGAGGACCTTTCTTGGTAGAATCTTTGTTATACAGTCTTTTTGCAACGCTTGTTACTGGGCTACTGCTTATTCCACTACACACTCGAGTATTACCGATGATAAACCTGTACTTAAACCCCGGCAGCGATATCTTTAATCAGAAGATATTCTCATTACCGTATATACTCTTAATGCAGCTGGTAACTGCACTATTACTCAGTTTTATTTCTAGCATGCTCGCAATTCGAAGGTATCTAAAAATATAGGATTTTGCAGGAACTGCTTGCCTTATTTTATATTTCGCGTATACTAAAAAAGAGCCACTTGGTCAGATTTCCTGAAAACCTACACACTCTCACCTCAGAGGGTTTTTTTATTGTACAAATTACTCATATATGAAAATAGTTTTAACTAAAGATGTAGCTGGGCTTGGAAAACAGGGGAGTGTGCACGAAGTGAACAACGGCTATGGTAATAACTTTTTAATCAAAAAAGGGTTGGCTAAACTCGCAACCCCGGATGTATTAAAGAAACTAGAAAAAGAACAAGCAGAAGCCACCGCAAAAGAAGCTCGAATACGAGCCCTGCTTAGCCAACAAAAACTTGAACTAGAAAAGCGTACATTTACAATAATCATGAAGCTTGGACCCAAGGGTCAAATTTTTGGCGGGATCAAACCAGCAGACATAGTAGCAGCAATAAAAACTAAAACGAAGATTGAGTTAGAAAAGCATCAACTCGATATCCCAAAAGATATAAAGCAACCCGGAAAGCATACAATTGAGGCGAAGCTTGGAAAAGGTATTATAGCGAGTGTGACTATTAGTATCGAAGCATCCGCTGTATGAAACGATTCTCAAACCTACAGCTCGGTATAGTGAGTGGTATTGCAATTTTTATTCTCTTTGGAGCATATAGTGCACTAGAAACATTTACAAGCATACCTGGAGTTCAATTTTGGTTTAAAGCACCAAGCAACTTTGATGAGTGCATAGAAGCAAAAGGACTTATTAAAGACAACGTATGCTGGTTTCAAAAAACTAGTTTTATAAAACAAGCCGCAATAACCCACACAGAACAGCCTACTGCTGTGTACCGAGACCCTGAAAAAAGATTTAGTATAGAATACGATAAAACACTATTTATACCCGATAGCTTAGCAATACCATACCCTCCCACCGGTGAAAAGCTTAAAGCATTTAATTTGGTGCATAGCATACATATTCGGCACTGCGGACTTTCGGGACTACCAGAACACTGTACACCTACTACGGAAAACCCCAGAATTTCACTGAGCGTGTTATTACTTTCCGTAAGTGAGGCTGCAAAAAGCTTTGGATCAATTGGGGTGCCAGTAGAAGAAAAAAAGTTTGACTCGCGAACAGGTTATTCTCTCGAACTTGGCGTAGAGGGAGAAGGTATAACATATAACCTTCTACCACTCTCACCAAAGCAAACACTGCTTGTTGCGTATACCACTTTAGATGAGTCTATTCTGGCTGATTACAAAAACGCACCGGGATTTATACCTCGGTTCGAACAAACCAAGCTCGTAGAAACAATAATTAAAACGTTGTCAGTTCCCGCGAAATAAACAACCCGTATGTCATACCATGTAAAACCACGTAAAGCAAAAAAACTTAATACTAAATTTATTTTTATTTCCGGTGGAGTTATTTCCAGTGTGGGGAAAGGAGTAACCACTTCTAGCCTTGCAGCACTCTTAGAAGCACGCGGTTATATTGTTGCTCCCGTAAAATGCGACGCCTATCTAAACGTAGACGCAGGTACTATTCGGCCCCAAGAACACGGAGAAGTGTTTGTAACTGACGATGGTTGGGAAACAGACCAAGATATTGGCAATTACGAACGTTTTATGAACACCAGCCTTTCTGGTTCTAACTATGTTACCAATGGCCAAATTTTTAAAAATATTATTCAAAAAGAACGTAATTTTGAGTACGAAGGAGAAGACGTAGAAGTAGCCTTGCATGTACCAGAAGAAATAATCCATCGTTTAGAGCGTGCAGCTAAAGAACGCAGAGCGGACTTTGTGATTTGTGAAATTGGCGGAACAGTTGGAGAGTATCAAAACATCTTGTTTATAGAGGCTAACCGAATTATGAAATACCGCGATGGGCAAGATTGTGTACATATTCACGTTGGTTACCTACCTACACCACCGAGTATTGGCGAAATGAAATCTAAGCCAGTACAAAATTCGGTCCGCCAGCTTATAGCTTCAGGTATTCAGCCGGACTTCCTTATTGGTCGCGCAGAAAAGCCTCTTGATGATCGCAGGAAAGAAACCCTTGCCTGGACATGTAATATCCCCAAAGATAATATTATTTCTGCTCCGAACGTAGACAGTATTTACCGCGTGCCCATACACTTTGAACAGCAAAAATTTACAGACAAAATCTTGGCTAAGTTTGATTTAGAGCCCAAGAAAAATGACATGCGAGCTTGGAAAAAACTCACCGAAAATATTACTAAAACCAATAGTTCGAAACAAGAGCTCCAAATTGCTGTAGTAGGAAAATATTTTGAAACTGGGGCCTATAAACTGGCAGATGTATATATCTCTGTTGTAGAAGCCTTAAAACATGCCTCCTGGGCAAACAGGGCTAAAACCAAGCTCACCTGGATCTCAAGCATGGACGTAGAAACTCTTGGAGCAAAAAAAGTACTCGAAGGTTTTGATGGTATTGTCGTACCAGGTGGTTTTGGCAGCCGGGGAGTAGAGGGTATGATAGAAACCATTGGGTATGCTCGAACTAAAAAAATTCCATACCTCGGACTTTGCTATGGTATGCAAATGGCAACTATTGAGTTTGCTCGGCGTGTTGCAAAGTTGCGCAAAGCTCACACTACAGAAGTAGAAGATAGAACACCACATTCTGTTATCCATATCATGCCAGACCAAGAAAAAAAGTTACTCAACCGTGAGTACGGCGCAACCATGAGACTTGGCGCGTGGGACTGTGTGCTTGCGCGCGGTACTAAAACAGAAAAAGCCTACATTCGAGGTGGGTGGATTAAGCAGCAAGGAAGTTCTAAAATATCTGAACGTCACCGTCACCGGTACGAATTTAATAATCAGTACCGGGAGAGGCTCGAAGAAGCAGGGCTAGTAATTTCTGGTACAACACCAGACGGAAAGCTTGTAGAAATTATAGAGCTCAAAGATCATCCATTTTTTATTGGTACCCAATTTCATCCTGAATTTAAAAGCAGACCCTTTGCTCCTCACCCATTATTTTTAGCCTTTATCCAAGCTGCTTCCAAAACTAAGAAGTAAACTTAAAACCCCTCAACAAGCCTGAGGGGTTTTAAATATATAGAATGTATTAGTATTACTACACTGGCTCCACGTGTACAATGCGAGTTTTGCGTAAGTTGCCGTGGAATTTGCGTACCATTTTCTTTTGGAATTTTACCATTCCCGTTGTAAGCGCATATAAAGTAGAATCTCCACCAACTGCTACGTTTTTACCAGGGCTAAATTTAGTGCCGTGTTGGCGAACAATAATTTCACCTTTGGCAATTTTCTGGTTACCAAAAACCTTAACGCCTAAGCGCTTTGAAACTGAATCACGGTTATTACTAGTACTACCTCCAGCTTTCTTATGTGCCATAACTTTAAACTCCTGCGCCGTCTTGCTACGGCCTGGCAAAGCCAGTCCTTAAGCAAGACTTTTGGCGAATTTCGTTGTCAGAAACCTCCGTCGGTTCTCAGCGTAGTTGCACTACGCTTTCGAACCTTACTCAGTTTCTTCCTAGAACTTCGCTCAAACGCAGAAGTTCCCAACGTTAATTTAGATATATTTTAGTGCGAACTATTTCTTTTCGAAGACAACTATTTCTCTTGCTACTATTTGATCTTTGCGATCGTACACAATAGTTTTGCGGGGGGTGAGCTTAAGGAAAGGCAGTTTTTCCGCTAACGCATGAGGAATGAGTTCTGCCAAATTATAACCTAAAGCCAATACCCGGTCAAGAGAGGGGAGGTATTCGTAATGCTCTATGCCACGGCGGTATGCAGGCATACACAAAACTATTCTACCTTTAGGAGGTAAAAGTTTTAAAAATTCCTGAAAGCTACCAAAATATAATTCTTCTAGCTCTTCAAAATTCTTTTTTATTTCTGCTGGTTTTGGAAACTGGGCGTAGTGTGGACCAAGCGTTCCTTCTGTAACAATGCCAGATATATACTTAATGGCACCAATTCTTACTAAGTTATCAATAATCTTACTTACTTCCCGAGCATCACTTGCTTCTACATGATACTTACCTTTAGCAATTTTATATCTGTTTCTAAACCATTCTAAGTTTTTTTCGCTATTAGCAATGGCATGCTTGTTTAGGTCTGTTCCAATCATTCGGTAATCCATAAGTACTGCTTCTTGTACAATAGTCCCAATGCCGCAAAAAGGATCGAGTAATGCATCTCCAGATTTTGCTACTGCTAAGTTAATCATAACCTGGGCAACTTTTGGAGGAATCATACCTTGCTTGTCATCTCGCACCGGACGCTGATAATCCCTGCGACCATAATCTTCAAAATCCTGAACTACTAAGGTCTTTGCAACATACAAGTGATCTATGCCAGCAATGATACAAATTTCTGCGCCTTTAGTTAGCAGTAAATTTTTAGTAATCACTACAGATGCTAAACTAAGCGCGTTAAACTCTGGTAACACAAGCCTAATACTTGCACCACCATCTTGCATAGCACGTTTAATAAACATGCCCAAACGTTTTGGCTCGCCAAAGGCCTTTATAGCAGTGTTGAGCAAGTACACACTCACTCCAAACTGGATTTTACCCGAAACCTGTTTAAGAAAATCTTTCTTTATTTTACTTGGCTTAAAGTAGTTTTGCAGGGCAAAATTTACCGAGTCTTGTTCTCGCTTTTTTACAATATCCAAAATTTTTAGTATCTTGATAACGCCTCCCAGCTGCCGCTGGAGCTTTTCAAAGTCTAGCTGGCCTGGGGTTTCTATAATAATTACTTCCCAAGATACTTCTATAACCTTAATTTCTGTTTCTGCTTTAGCTAAAACTGCAAGCAGTTCTGCTAAAGACAATGTATAAACCCTCCCTAAAATAAATGCATATTGCATAATCTATGAACTACAAAAACTTTAAAGACAAAGTGTTAGAATATAAGCCGCAAATACTTTACGCTGGCGCAACCATACTGGTATTTGTACTTGGATATGGTACGGGTAAAGGTTTAGAACAAGCCAAGTGGAAGTCTAAACAAGCAGCTTTAGAGTACCCAAATTATACCACATCAAAAGGAGCTGGGGCAAACAAAGAAGCAGAAGGGGATACATCAAACCTCCCCGGTGCTACAACGGCTGTGGCCCAAAAAGACGCAGACCCGAAGTGTATTATTAAGGGTAATATTTCCAGCAAAAACAAAAAAATCTACCATGTAGCTAGTGGTAGATTCTATAAAACAGTAAAACCCGAACAATGTTTTGCAACCGAAGAGGCTGCAAAACAAGCCGGGTTTAAAAAGAGCGGTCTCTGAGTCCTTTACTCAGAAACGTAAATGTGGTGACAGAGCTTTGCCACAGCTCCTGCTTTTAATTCAAACCTTAACTCCCACAGGATATACTCAAGGTCATTTGCAACTTGAGCAATATGCTGGAGAGAGAAAGTGGCGGAATTCAATTTGGTAGCGCTTGCAGGAGTTTTGCGATTCATGTGTGAGTGAAAAATAGCAACACCCACTCCGAGAATCACTCCTGAGTCGTCCCTGAAGACCTCCACTTTGCAATCGCGGTACTGTGAGCCAGGGTAGTCTCCAAGTTCAAAAACTGCCTGAGAGTCGTCTATTTCAGTAGGCAAAAAGCCTACCCAGATGATACTATGAATATCAGTCATGTTCCTCCTTTCTCCTTACCGTTGTTCCGCTGGGCTGATTACTGTGTGGAAAATACCCAGACTAGCTTTTTCTTTTACAGTATGGCCAACGCTGGCTAACATTGCCCTGATGTTTTTTTCGCACCCTTCAATGTATTCTTTAGAAAAAAGCTGAGGGTGCACTGGCTTGCTAGTAAAACCAGGGGTTACAATAATGGGATCAACTAATAAGACACCAATCCCAACTACTGTCTCTCCGACCATGAAAGCCCTGATTGTAAAAATCATTGAGCCCTCAACAATCTGCCACTGCTTTGGAAATTGATCAAGTTGAAAGGGGGCCAGGGAGCTGCTATCAATCTGGTTCTTTGTAAAGCCAGCCCAGACGAACGATTGAATTTTCTGCACTTCTTGCGCCATTGATTCCTCCATGAAAATTGTTGATAATAATAGGATTTTTAAGTTGCTCTATATTATACTAAAATTTTGTAATTCTGTCAATGTTACCCAAAATTAAACCATTTCCTAGAACTATATATTTAGACCATGCTGCAACAACGCCTGTTGACTCCGGCGTTATTAAAGCAATGCAGCCGTTTTGGTGTAAGTAT
>OBEQ011810850.1_pt1 | contig 14450 bp, 20 predicted proteins | sample 1670901 | NCBI WGS metagenome assembly OBEQ01 (sample SAMEA104232315, study PRJEB22302) | groundwater metagenome | biome: forest; feature: aquifer; material: groundwater | place: USA | collected 2011-08-07 | depth 5.4 m
AAATAAGAAAAAGGTTATTGACGATAAAGATTATTCGGACGCCACAAAAGTATTACAGGAATTAGCAGATGCTGACAAAAAAGCTTGGGAAGAAGTAAGAGAGGCTGGAAAAGAAAGACAATTAGATTATGCAAAAAGAGTTGAAAGGGGATTGCCAGGCACGAGATGGATGGGTCGCTTCCAGCCAAATCAAGGGGCAAAAGCATCTGCAATGAAAATTAGAGAACAAGTAAAAGGAAAATCTAATAAAGAAAAAGCAGCTGACTTATTGAAAGATATTGAAAAGGAAGAAAAAGCAGCAAAAGGGGAAAAAGAAGAAGAAAAGGAAGAAACAAAGCCAGAAGATAAGCCGATAACTTAATTATGGACTACAAAGAAATTATAAAAGAAAGATTGGGGAAATTACCCTCGACACTACGGGAGTTTGTTAAGGGTGAAGGCTGGAGAGCAAATGTGACTGAAATCGGTAAGCGGTTTAATTTTATAGAGGAAAAACAAGTAGCTTTGGAGAACGAAGTATTTCTGGTGCTGATTTGCTTGGAACCGGTGAGTGACTTTGTGGAAAATTTGAAAAAGGGAGTAGAAATTGATGATAATACCGCTAGAACTATTTCTAATTATATAAATGGCGCAGTTTTCAGCGGAGTGATGAAAGATATTAAAAGCATGTGGACTCTGGAAAATCCGGTTCCACAAGAACCTCCAAAAGAAATCTCGAAACCAGAAATAAAAGAAGCTCCGAGAGAAAGAAAAGATAATATCAGTGACTCCTTTGAACAGGCGATAATCAATCAGGCCAAAGCGATGCAACCAGCGAGAGTTGCGCCGCCGCCAAGTAATCTGCCAACAAATACTGCGCATACGACGCCGGTAACTGCTCCGCCAAAACAAATTATTCCTCCCTCTGCTTCACAAAGTACTCCCCCAAGATCCGACCCATACCGAGAGCCAGTAGAATAGCCCGATATGATATAATTATTCACATGAAATTAGATCAACATCAACTTAACCTAATTTCAAAATATCTCGCTGATATTTCGAAGATTCTTTTTGCCTCTGCCGTTTTGGGCTTCTTTATTCATTCCGAATCAATCAACATATCCTGGTATGTCTTTATTGGAGGATCTGTTGCTATGGTAGCGACCATTACCTTTAGTATCATGATAGCTAAACAAAAGAAACCATGAACTTATTTGATGCATATGTAATAATAATGGTGATAGCGACAGTTGCTTATATTTACGTTATTAATCATAAAGAATAACAAAATGATAAATTATACTATCGGCTTTGTAATAATGGGGTTATGTATACTCGTAGCTTACTTGTATACGCCTAAATCAAAAAACTCCAAATAGATGAGATTCCAAGTTCCCCAATTCATAGACATGGAAGATAAAATCTTCGGGCCCTTGACCCTGAAGCAGTTTATTTATGTGGCCGGCGGAGCAGGCATCGTCATCATTTTCTTCACCTTTTTACCTAAATTTTTTGCATTTATTTTGTCAGCGCCCTTTGTCGGTCTCTCTCTTGCCCTCGCTTTCTACAAGCCGAACAACCGGCCTTTTGTTTTTGCCCTAGAATCAATGCTTACCTACTTGTTGGGAGAAAAGCTCTATGTCTGGAAGAAAATTCCTAGAGAAATTAAGGACTCCGAAGAGAGTCTGCCGAAGATGCCGCCCCAACTTGTAGTACCCAATTTGAGCGGTGGTGGCAGTAAATTGAAGGACTTGAATTGGAGTTTGGATGTGAAGAAGCCGGAAGAAAATGACAAAACCGGGATTTAAGATAGAATTAAGAAGTAAGTATTAAGAATTAAGCTTAATTTATAATTCTTGATACTTAATTCAAAATCATGGCAGTCAAAAACGCAACACAGCACTTTGTGCCGATAGATGATATAAAAGAGGGAATCGTAATATTGAACGACGGCTCACTGCGCACCATCATCATGGCCTCCTCGATCAACTTTTCTCTGAAGTCAGACGATGAACGAAGGGCAATTCTCCTGCAATTTCAGGATTTTTTAAATTCGCTCGATTTTTCCATTCAGATTTTTGCGCAGTCCCGCCGGCTTGATATTCGGCCTTACATCGCTCTTCTGGAAGAAAGATACAAAGAGCAGGTCAATGACCTGATGAAAATCCAGACCGAGCAGTATATCGACTTTATCAAGAAATTTGCCGAATCGACGAGCATTATGACCAAAAGTTTTTTCATCGTAGTGCCGTATGACAATCCGATTGTTTCTGGCAAAGAGGGATTGGGGGGATTTCTGCCTAAATTTGGCAAGCAGACTGAAAAGGAGAAAAAGGCCGATTCGGATTCTGATTTTGTGGAGAACAAAGTTCAGCTGGAACAGAGGATTTCGGTCATCGAGCAAGGCCTGGTGCGTTGCGGCATTAGAGTAGCAAAGCTCGGCGAAGAAGAAGTAGTAGAATTGTTTTATAAGATATTCAATCCGGGCGAATCAGAGAAGCCCATTAATTTAGGATGAATTATGGGGTATGAATTAAGAATTATGCATAATTCATGATTCTTAATTCATAATTCAAAAAGTATGTTCAATATATTTAAAAAAAAGAAGACAGAGGATGAAATAATCTCGACCTCGATCTTGCCGCGGGCGGTGATGGATGCGGAAGCTTTGGAACTCAAGGATATTATTGCGCCCTCCGCTTTGAAGATCAGTTCCAAAGAACTTAATCTCGGAGAGAAAGTAGCCAGGACCTTTTTTGTCATTTCTTATCCGCGTTTTCTGGGCGAAGACTGGTTTTCGCCCATTATAAACTTGGATAAAGTCTTTGATATTTCTATTTTTATCCATCCGCTCGAGACTTCCAAAATCTTGCGCTCTTTTCAGAAAAAGGTGGCTGAAGTGCAAAGTCAAATCACAACCAGAGAGGAAAAAGGACTGGTCCGCGACCCAATGCTCGACACCGCTTATCAGGATCTGGAAAACTTGCGCGATCAGCTCCAGCAAGCGCAGGAGAAGATGTTCGATGTCGGTTTCTATATTTCTATTTATGCCGATTCAAGCGAAGAATTAGACAAAGTAGAATCCGAAATGAAATCGGTGATGGAATCCCGCCTGGTCTACATCAAACCAGCTCTTTTTCAGCAGGAGCAGGGCTTCCGAAGCACTATCCCTATCGCTCGCGACGAACTTCAAGTGCACTCCAAGCTCAATTCTTCTCCGCTCTCCTCGCTTTTCCCATTTATTTCTTTCGACTTGACAGCCGACAAGGGGATTTTGTATGGAGTCAATCGCCACAACTCGTCTCTTGTTCTCTTTGATAGATTTTCTCTAGAAAATTACAACTCGGTTATCTTTGCCAAATCTGGCGCTGGCAAATCTTACTTTACCAAGCTCGAGATTTTGCGAACTCTTATGTTTGACACCGACGTTTTCGTGATCGACCCGGAGCGAGAATACGAATACATGGCTGAAGCAGTAGGAGGGAGATACTTTAATATTTCTCTAAATTCTGATCATCATATCAATCCGTTCGAACTGCCGGTGCCAGCTGAAGATGAGTCTGGAGCGAGCGTCTTGCGCAGTCAGATAATAAACTTAGTTGGGCTTTTCCGCATTATGATGGGCGGCCTTTCGGCCGAAGAAGACGCGCTGATTGACCGGGCTATTACCGAAACTTACGCGCTGAAGGACATCACCGCTGATTCTGATTTCAAAAATGTGGATCCGCCGCTTCTCTCTGACTTCGAGCTGGTGCTTGGCGGCATGGAAGGCGGGGAGTCCTTGGCCCAACGGCTTTCCAAATATACCAAAGGCACCTGGTCCAACTTTATCAACAGGCCATCAAACATCGATATCAACAAAAAGTTCATCGTCTTTTCTCTGCGGGATATGGAAGACGAGCTGAAGCCGGTCGCTATGTACATTGTCACGCACTATATATGGAACGCTATCAGGCGCGATATCAAGAAAAGACTCTTGGTTATCGACGAGGCTTGGTGGATGATGAAATCCGAGGACACCGCTTCGTTCCTCCTTGGTCTCGCAAAGCGTGGCAGGAAATATTTCTTAGGACTAGCCACTATCACTCAAGACGTGGATGACTTTTTGAAATCGCCTTATGGCATGCCGATCGTAACCAACTCTTCAATCCAGATTTTGTTTAAACAATCGCCAACTTCTATTGATCGCTTACAGCAAGTTTTTAATTTAACAGATGAAGAAAAGTACCTGCTTCTAGAATCTGGAGTGGGGGAAGGCATCTTTTTCGCCGGCCTGAAGCACGTGGCTATCAAATCCATTTCTTCTTACACTGAAGATCAGATTATCACCTCCGACCCGTCGCAGGTTTTGGCTATCAAGAAAGCCAAGCGAGAGGCTGTGGAGGTGAAAAGTGAAGCAAGTTAACGATAGTAAGCAAAAAACTCAGGCAAGACTACTGGTGGTTTTGGTGGAGTTGTACCAGACACAATTATGTTATATATAACCGGCTTAGTGTAAGCGAATATTTTTTGTTCGTTATCAAGAAAACCGACATAGAATATCTCTTCATTTTGTTGTGGGGGGTCGTTAAATTTTCCTTCTGGATAAGTCAGATATAAATTGTAGCAAGCCCATACATTTGGCGCGATTTCACCAAGCTCTTTTATTTGTGGTTGGCCATAACCATCTAAAAGATTATCTACTAAAGTTCTCTCACAAATTTTGTCAGTCTGTTGTTTGGAGAATCGCGCAGTTTCTGAAAATTTTAAGTTTACACCAGAATAAGGGTCTCCCACTCGTGTACCGACTGAAATCTCGCTGTTTTTGTATTGATCAATTCTGAGGAACCACAAATCTTGATACGCTATGGGTAGGGGATCTTTATTTCCTGCAGTTTTCTCGAGTTGAGTTACGAATTTACTATATGCAAGATGAGGATCTACATAAGCTTTTTTAGCGTACCAAATTCCAAAAGAGACAAAAACAAGCCATACCATAAAAAGGGATAATAAATATCCACGATAGACACCATAAGCGGCCGGATCTTTTTTACGCTCAAAAAAAGATCGACCTAGGAAATAAAAAGCGTGTGAATATAGGAGGTAAAGAATTAGCGTCCCAATTATGAGTGCGGGAACTTCCAATATCAAACTAATGCCCAGATCACAACCTTTAAACAAACAACCGGTTCTTAGCGGATACCACACTATAAGGGCGGGAGAGAGTATAATCGACTGCACTATAAATTTCGACGCTCTTAGATAGGTTCTTGTTCCAGATAATGGGTTTTTATTACTCTCTAATGGTAGAGATTGCGGTGAGCTAAAAGCAAATTGAACTTTTTCATTTTTTATACTATCCACAAAGAACAAAGTAGAATATTCGCCAGACGGGAATCTGGGTTGATTAACATCGGCGTTTAAATATTTGAGATCGGAAATGCCCAGCAAAACAAAACTTAAAATAAAGTAGCAGGCAGTAATAATACTCACTTTACCTTTAGTCATAAAAATCTGCTCCATGTGAAAATTATAACACGTGGAGAGACACACAAACAGCCTAAAGCAATTTTCTGAATTCTTCTTCGGTCAGGCCAGCTTGTTTAAGGATCTTTTTCATGAGAGATCTTTTGGTGTCTTTAGAATGAATTGGCACACCAGTTCTTAGGTGTTTGATCGGATGCCAAAAAATAAGATGACTTCCCAATTGCTTATCTTCGACAAACCCGGCTCTTTTTAAAGCCTTAATAATTTTCTGAGGTCGTAGATTTGGTAACCGACTCATGCTACTAATTGAGGAATGGATATTGAAATAGGAACAGAGAAAGACTGCAGCTTTTTGGATTTCTTTATTTTTTCAATCGGTACCGGTTCGTTATGTTTAAGTAATGAGCCTATATAGCATTCGATTGCTTCATGGGCCATAGCGATAATTTCTTCCATGGTTTCTCCTTGGGTAAAACAGCCTGGCAAAGCTGGCACCTCAGCCCAAAAGCCGCCTTCTTCGGCTGGATAAATTTTGACCGTATAGTTTAAGATTTTAGTTTTCCTCATGTTGATATGGATATTGTAGCATAAGCAATGATATAATAACACGGATGAAGAATTTTTCTTTAATCTTAATCATTTCTCTTTTTATTTCTCTGCCGATTGTTTCTTATGCTCAAGTGAATGTTGGCGGAAGGCCGATATTGGGCACGCTTGCCGATGAGATGAGTGTAAACTTCGTGCCGACTTATCCGAAACCAGGAGAATCTGTCTTTATCAGTTTGGAAATGTATACCGAAGATCTCAATTCGGCCGACATCGCTTTCTTTTTGGACGGCAGTTTGAAAAAATCAGGCAAAGGGCTTAAGAATTTTTCTTTTACTGCGCCCAAAGCAGGCCGAAGCATTACTTTGAGCGTAAAAGTAGCTCTGCAAAGTGGCGCGAGTTTTACTAAAGAAATTACTGTTACTCCAGCAGGAGTGGAAATTCTTTTGGAAGCCCTCTCTTACACCCCGCCTTTTTACAAAGGCAGAGCCCTACCGGCGCCGCAAGGATTTGTAAAGCTTCTTGCGGTACCGCATTTTTCTGCATCTGTCAATTCTATGAGTAATAACTCAAGCCTTGTTTATGAATGGACGATTGACGGCAATGTCAGACAGGACTTGGGAGGTTTCGGCAAAAATACCGCGGTGGTAAAAGGCTCTCTATTGGGACTTAGTCAAGAAGTAGAGGTGACTGCGACCGATCCATCCACCAATGTGACCGCCCAGGGCTCTACAGCTATCAATCCATACGATCCCGCTATAGTTTTTTACGATAACAGCCCGCTTTATGGAATAGTTTTTGAACGCGCTCTTGTAGGCTCTGTGGATTTGAAAAATGAAGAAGCGACCGTTCTTGCCGCGCCGTTTAATGTGAGCAAAGAAAATTTAAATTCGCTAAATTATTCTTGGCGCGTGAATGGCCAGAGCGCGGAGGGGGTATTGGGCAAGTCGGCCATATTTAGAAGGCCAGACGGAGTCTCTGGATCCTCCAACCTTTCGCTCGAAATCGCAAATCCTGCTAAACCGCTTCAATATGGTAAGAACAGCCTTTACATAAATTTTCAGAAAAAATAAAAAAATAAAATGAGACAAATTTTAACTCAAGCTAAAGTAGAAGATCCAACAAAAACTATAAAGGAATATACTGTCCTTGCTCCTTTGCCTGGGACGACTAAAAATAATGATAACAGAACTGCCGATTTGCAAAGCTACATTCCGGGTCTTTTCAATTTAATGATCGGCCTTGCGGCCGTGCTTGCAGTCGGCTGGATCATCTGGGGCGGCATCGAATATATTACCACCGACTCCTGGTCCGGCAAGCAAGACGGCAAAACCCGCATCTGGAATGCCATTCGCGGCCTCTTCATTGTCATCTGCGCCTGGCTGATTCTCTACACCATCAACCCCAATCTTTTGACTTTAAATTTAAATATAAAATCAAGTATTGTTACAGGTCCGAAAGTAACCTTGGGAGGAGAAGCATCGGCGGGTACTGGAGGTATTCTACCGTGGTATCCGCTTACTTCTGATCAGATAGCTATGAATAACGCAATGAGGAGTGATTTGGATAAAAATTATGACATAAAAACCAAAAATGGCCCTTGTACTACGCCAGGTGTGACTACCGGTTGTACAAACCTGGTTGGCATGCTGTCTACTACCTATAAAGGAGTTACTGATCTAAAATCAGTTTGCAATTGTAATATTACTATTAACGGAGGTACCGAAGGCGGTCATGCTTCTCATGGACCAAACTTGCCGCCAATAGATCTGGGATTTGATCCTAAATTAGATAAGTATATTTATGATAATAGAATCAAAGACCCAATCGGATCATCCTTAGGCGTGACTTATACCAGTAAAGTTGGCGATAGGAACGCTACCTTTTTGAAGGAATCAGACCACTGGCATGTGGTATTTGAGTAAATAAAATGACTAAAACTAAAAAAATAATTATTTTTGTAATAACTGTGATCGTGTTAGGGCTTATGGCCTGGTGGCTTTATGCGAGAAATACCAATAATACAGATGTGCGGGTAGGCAACAATAGCGGAGGATTTAACATTAAGAACTTCCTGCCTTTCGGCAATCCAGATACTGCCGGTAATAGTTCTGGATCAGGTTCAAATTCAAATAACAATGGCTCAACCTTTGACAATGGCAAGAACGCCGCTCCAAGTCCAATGGCTACAAATGTGCCAATCAAAAAATTGCGCAAGCTCTGGGACAAGCCAGTGGCCGGGGCGGTTATATTTAATATGTATAAAAGCACTACTTCGATCGTGCGTTTTACCGAGAAAGCGACTGGCAACGTCTATGAAGCAAGGAGTGACAGCGCCCAAGTTAGGAGACTCTCCAACGAAACCATTCCCAAAATTATGCGGGCCTTCTGGCTCCCCGATGGTTCTGGCTTTCTCTCGCAGACCATAGACGAAAACGAAACAATCGAAACTTCTTTTATAAAACTGAAGGCGAGTACCGCGAGTTCTTCCACTCTTCCATTTACTACTGTCATTTCCAAACTGCCGACTGGCATCGCCGAACTTTCTGTAAGCCCAAACAGTAAAAAGATTTTCTACTATACCGCCGGCGCGACTGCCAAGGGTTTCGTATCCAATACTGACGGCACGAGTGCGGTCAATGTTTATGGCAATTACCTGACAGAGTGGCTCCCGTTCTGGTTTAACCCAAACTCAATACTTTTGGCCGAGAAGGCCAGTTATGCGAGCCAAAGTTCTGGCTACTTCTTAAATCCGGATACTAAAACTCTGACCAAAGCTTACGGCAACATCTCTGGTGCTAGCAGTTTACCGAGGGGTGACAGCAAATTTGTCCTTCTTGGCAGTGGTGCTGATCCGTACGGCGGCTCGCCCGCTCTCTGGCTCTTGGAATCAAGCGCGGCAAGCATTTCTGCTCTAAACACTAGCACTTGGCCTGAAAAGTGCGCCTGGAATAAAGCAGACGCTAAATTTGTTTTTTGCGGCGTGCCGAAAAAAATTCTTCCTGCCAATTATCCAGATGACTGGTATCGGGGCACGGTCAATACGGATGATCTAATCGAAAAAATAAATATTTCCGGCTATAGTTTTGTCCTTTCTGATTTGAGCGTCGAATCCAAAGAAACTATCGACACCGAGAACCTCGCCTCTAGCCCCGACGGCAATTTCCTCATTTTCCAAAACAAACTTGACCAAAGCCTCTGGATGTTAGATACGAGATAATGTAGACATTTTAAGGTTTTTTGATAAAATACAAGCATGACTACACCGGCAATCAAAGAAAAGATACTGGATCTGGAAGCTCAAATTGCTCTGATCAAAATGTCAGTTTTTAAAAAGCCTAATTTTGGTGTGGATGAAAAAAACTGGACAAAGGTAAGACCAGTAATGAAAAAAATTAGAGCAAAAGTCTACAAAGAGACTTATGGTAAGAATTAAAATATTTCTAGATTCTAGCGTCATAATTTCATCGCTACTTTCCACACAAGGTGGCAGTTTTTATATCATCAATATCCTAAATAAGAATTTAGAATTGCAAACTAATGATTACGTTCTGAAGGAAGTCGATAGGGCTGTCCGTACAAAATTTAAAGATAAACCAGAATTATTGTTTGGCCTGGCATTATTTCTTGAAACATCTAGAATTTCTATTCTTAAGGATCCAACTCCAAAAGAAAAAGATTTTTTTGCAAAATTCATTTCCGCAAAAGACGCTCCGATTTTAGCTTCTGCTGTAAAACACAGCGATTACTTGCTCACTCTAGATAATGAATTTTTTAATGAAAAAGTATCGAAGTTTATAACCAAAAAGTCTTTAATAATACTTAAGCCAAAAGAATTTATAGAAAGATTTGTCGACGGGAGTATCTAAAATGATGTTGACTTCTTTTTTAGTTTTGCTATTATTACGATTACTTGAGATTCAGCGGCTTTTTTGTCGCAAGTTAGTTATTAATAAATTTTAATTAAAATATTATGGCAGAAAATTTTGATCGATCTAAGCCTCACATCAATGTGGGCACTATCGGACACGTTGACCACGGCAAAACTACTTTGACCGCAAGTATCCTGAAGGTGCTTGATATGCACAAGGCTGAAGGCTACGGCGCGCGAGTAGAGGCTGTGGAAGGCATTGACAACGCTCCGGAGGAAAAGGCGAGAGGCATAACTATTGCTCTGCACCACTCTGAATACTGGACTCCGACTAGGCACTACGCGCATATCGACGCGCCGGGGCACGCCGACTATATTAAGAACATGATTACCGGCGCCGCTCAAATGGACGGAGCAGTGCTTGTGGTGGCCGCGACTGATGGCGTGATGCCGCAGACTCGAGAGCACATTCTCCTTGCTTACCAGGTGGGCGTACCTAAGGTTGTTGTTTTTCTCAACAAATGCGACATGGTGCCGGAAGAAGATTTGATCGATCTCGTCGAAGAAGAAATTCGTGAACTTTTGACTAAGAATCATTATGACGGCGCGAACACTCCTATTATTCGAGGGAGCGGCCTGAAAGCTTTGGAAGCCAAAGATGCTACCGATGAGTGGGCCGGCAAAGTTTTTGAACTTATAAACACTCTTGATACCTATCTGCCGATTCCAGTCCGAGAGGTTGAAAAGCCTTTCATTATGCCGATTGAAGACATTTTCTCTATTGAAGGTAGAGGCACAGTGGTAACCGGTAAGATCGAAAGAGGCACCGTCAAGGTAGGCGAGGAAGTAGAAATCGTCGGTATCAAAGATACTGCGAAGACTACGGTCACTGGCATCGAAATGTTTAACAAGCAATTGCAGGAAGGTCAGGCGGGAGACAATGCCGGTGTCCTTCTCCGAGGTTTGAAGAAAGAAGATGTGCATCGCGGCCAGGTGCTTGCAAAGACCGGCTCGGTTACGCCTCATACTGAATTTGAAGCCGAAGTCTATATTTTGAAGAAAGAAGAGGGCGGCCGACACCCCCCGTTCTTCACTGGATACAAGCCGCAGTTCTACATTCGCACTACTGATGTAACTGGCGAAGTCACTCTTGCAGAAGGAGTCGAGATGGTTATGCCTGGAGACACCGCCACCTTCAAAGTGAAGCTCGTTTCCCCAGTGGCGCTAGAAGACAAGCAAAGATTTGCCATTCGCGAAGGAGGCAAGACGGTGGGGGCGGGAGCGGTAACGAAAATCGTAAAGTAATCGACCTCATCCGCCTGAGTACAGGCACCTTCCCCTTGCGAAGGGGAAGGAAAACCAGATGACTGAAGTAACTTTAAAAAAGAAAACGACTATTAAGAAAACTCCTTCAAAAAAGAAGGAGGAAACTATTTCGAAGTTGCGCATCCGGGTGATGGCGTATGAGTACAAGGTGCTCGATGTTTCAGTCAAGCAAATCATCGACACCGCGCTCCGCTACGATGCGCAGGTAGTCGGTCCAATTCCTCTGCCTACTGAAATAAAAAAATATACTGTCAATCGCTCTCCCTTCATCTACAAAAACGCCCGCGAACAGTTCGAAATGCGCGTCCACAAACGCGTTATTGACATCGTGAATCCTAGTCCGAAAATCATGGAGTCTCTCACCAATCTTTCTCTGCCAAGCGGCGTGAACATAGACGTCAAAATAATTTAATAAAACAAAAAACTCCCCCAAGGAGTTTTTTGTTGCAAAGATTTGGAGATGGGGTATAAAGAAATGGGAGAGATAATTATGGCCATCGTAAGAAATATGAGAGCGGTGCTGGATTGTTGTGGCAGCAGGTTTTCAAAAGTGATTGATTACTGGCATAGAGAACCGGTGATTGGAGAGGGCTACACTCTGAATTTATTTCCTGGTCAGGGATGGGGAGTTCATGTGGTTAATATGATTCCCGCTTCTGATCATGATAAGGTCAAGACTTTCTTTTTCACCTCCGAAGACTCTGACCTTTTCGAATGTCTCTGTAATTGCTTGACTCCTGAAAAAGGTTGGGTAGAAGGAGAAGGGGAAAGAGTTAGGTAATATTCTGATCCTCCGGAAGTTTCGTACTAAGTGCGGAGCGGCCGGAGGGTTTTTCATTTGCCGTTCATGGGCGCTGTGATACAATATAGCGAATCATGGACAAAACCATTTATTTTAAAATTTCAAAAGGGGGGAAATATTATACGGCTTCTGCCAAAGACTTTTTTATTGTCACCCAAGGTAAGACCCTTGATGAGTTGTCCAAAAACATTAGAGAGGCTACAGAACTCTATTTTGAAGATAGTGAAAATACAAAAGCTAAATCGCGCTCTAAAAATGTTTTCAACTCCATCTCTTTAAATCTGCCTCTTTATGCCTAAGTTGAGAGTCATTTCTGGTAAGAAACTTGTTTCGGCTTTTGAAAAACTTGGATTTACTGTTGTCAGTCAAAAAGGCAGCCATATCAGAATGCATCGCTTTTCTAAGACTATTCAGACTTTAGTTATTCCAAATCACAAGACTATCGCTAAAGGCACTCTAAAAGAAATCTATACTCAGGCACTGGAATACATTGCAGAGCCAGAATTAAAAAAGATTTTTTATTTATAATATGAAGCGCCGGAGGGTTTTTGATTAACGGCTCAAATGGCAGGAAATGAGCCGTTAGAAGTACCTCATTCCCTCTTCGCTTCGCTCGGCCTTTCTCCTTTAAGAAGGAGAAAGGATCTGCTATCAGAGCGGGTGGTAAGCTCGCGCCTTGGGACTTCTCCTTTCTTCTTAAAGGAGAAGTTGAGACGAATAGTCTGGATAAGGTATTTCTTAAGAATGTATAGATGGTTTTGACTTATTTCACCTCTTCTGTTAATCTAGTGAAAAGCCCCAGGGCATTTTTTTATGAAATTTCTATTAGCCAAAAAGGTAAATATGACCCAATTTTTCGGGGAAGACGGTAGTTCTAATGCCGTGACTGTTTTGGATGTGGAACCTCTGATTGTGACTCAAGTTAAAACTAAGGAGAAAGATGGATACACTGCGGTGCAAGTCGGTGGCGGTATTAAGAAAGAGAAAAATATTTCTAAAGCGGTTAGGGGACATCTTAAGGATTTAGGAAACTTTAGGGATATTAAAGAATTTAGAATGGACGAGGTTAGTAATTTTACAAGAGGAGACAAAATTGGATTGGATACTTTTGCGGTTGGAGACAAGGTAGAGGTAAGCGCTGTTTCCAAGGGCAAAGGTTTTCAGGGAGTAGTGAAGAGGCACGGCTTTCATGGAGGCCCAAGGAGCCATGGTCAGAAGCATTCGGAGCGAGAGCCGGGATCAATCGGCGGCGGTGGTCGAGACGGCGGCCGGGTTGCCAAGGGCAAGCGTATGGCTGGCCGGATGGGCTCGAACCGAGTAACAATCAAGAACCTGAAAGTGGTTGCGATTGATGCTGAGATAAATAAGATGCTAGTCTCTGGGGCAATACCTGGTCGAAGAGGTACGCTCGTTGAATTAAGAAGCAAGAATTAAGAATTATGCTTAATTCATGATTCAATATTCATAATTCAAAAAATGGAACAAAAAATCTACAATCAAAAAGGAGAAGAGGTAAAGAAGCTCACGCTACCTGAGTCTCTCTTTGGCTTGCCTTGGAACAACGAGCTGGTGCATCAGGTCGTTACTTCTATGATGGGCAACAAAAGGAATCCTATCGCTCATACCAAGAATCGTGGAGAAGTAAGCGGCACTGGCAGAAAGCCTTGGAAGCAGAAAGGCACTGGTCAAGCTCGACACGGCTCCAGGCGCTCACCCATCTGGGTGGGAGGTGGCGTGGCGCACGGCCCAAGGAATGAAAGAAAATATGAGACCAAAATAAATAAGAAAATGAGAGCCAAAGCCTTGTTTGTCTTGCTTTCTCGGAAAGCCAAAGAAGGAGAAATTTTGTTTGTCGATAACATTGCGCTTGCCGATCCAAAAGCAAAGTTAGCTAAAGAAGTTTTGACTAATTTAAAAATAAATCGAAAGAAAAATGCTGCCTTTATGACTTTTGATACTAAAAATGAGAACAGCTTCAAGGGCTTCAAGAATTTTAATAATATAGAACTGGGTAATGTGAAAGACCTTAATCCAATGGATGTTTTGGGCTACAAGTATCTGATCATTACAAATCCAGAAAAGTCGTTTGAGATTTTAAGCGCAAGACTAAAGTAACATGGCTAAGAAAAAAGAAACAAAAAAAGAGGAGATTAAATTAAAGTATGGAGGTATCATACTTCGCCCTCGAGTAACAGAAAAAGCAACTTTTTTGCAAGAAGGCAATGTCTACACTTTTGAAGTAGCTTCTAACGCGGCTAAGAAAGAAATTATGAAAGCGGTTAAAGAAGCTTATAAGATAATGCCTCTTCGAATCAATACGGTCAAAAATCCCGCCAAGCAGATTTTTATGAAGGGTAAGAAAGGATTTTCCGGTGGGGTGAAAAAAGCATATGTGTATCTCAAACCTGGGGACAAGATTGAAAATTGAAAGATTGAAAATTTAATGAAAATTCTAAATTA
>OBEQ011355119.1_pt1 | contig 14449 bp, 14 predicted proteins | sample 1670901 | NCBI WGS metagenome assembly OBEQ01 (sample SAMEA104232315, study PRJEB22302) | groundwater metagenome | biome: forest; feature: aquifer; material: groundwater | place: USA | collected 2011-08-07 | depth 5.4 m
AGGATTTTCTTTAAAACGTTCGCAAGCAAAATACAATCAAATGTTAACAGAGTCAGAAGTTATATCTCATCCAGCGTGGATTGCAAGTGTTGAAGAAGATATTTCATTATTGTACACGTATACTGCAATTGTATTTAAACATATGAGTAATGGGGAAGGTAGAGCTATGAGATTTTATTTGAGAAATCAAATTGAAAAAGACCAACTGAGGTGCCTGTTTGTGAGCGATCGCAATTACGATTCGGATGCGGATGGTGGCAACTATCTTAACTACGACAGTGTCTTCTTGCGAGCAACTTCCCCGTCGTAAAAATTTTTTTTTTAAGTATTTTTTCTCAAAAAAGAGGCGATACTTCTTTTTTCAAATAGTTTCTTTTCTTTCAAACTTCCTTTTTGAACTCACTTACCAGTAACTAATATGCGAAACCTTTAAAAAGAACTGTCCATTTTTAACTTTTTGGTGCGTAGTTGTGAAGCGTCGGGAGACATTTATCCCATGTCAGCAGCGTACTTACCTACTCAAATAGCAGATTCTGATTCTAATACTGATACTCTTTCTCCTTTAAAAGAATTATTTCTCTATGAAACTGTTCGAGGTAAGTATCTTGGACAGGTTCTTTGGTTTAAAGAAGGAAAAGACATTCATTCTTTGTCTGAAAAACGCGCGCTTTCAATTGAATCAGTGATGCTTGAAAGTCTTTCTTGCAAAAAATTTCACAATCTTCTTTCCTTTGCAGGAGAACAGCCAATTAACGTTGCTCATTATATCGGACTTAATATTCTTGCAGAATACTTGTCTATTACTCCAGATGTTTCTGATGAACAAAAAAATGTTATCGAAAAAATTTTAGAAAGAGCAACGCAGCAAGAATTATATGGCGAAAAAATAATCCCCATTCTTGTGGAGATGGATATCGAGAATCTTAATGACTATAAAAAATCTGAAGAAAAAGATTCAAAAAATATTACTGAAAAAGTAACTCATCTTTTACAAGAAGTTTTGCAATTAAAATCTTACAATTCTCCCTATCTTGCAAGTTATGTTCTTGTTCATTCTCTTTTTCAGAAACAAGAAGAGAAGAAGGTTTTGTTGACTTCAGATACTATTGCAATTTTACCATTACAAAAATTTCAAGAAAAATTATTTATGCTCCCAAAAGATTTGCAAGAAAGGTATGACTCTTGGAGTAAGGGTTTACACTCATTGTCTCTTGAGGATGTACAAGCAATGTATAGATTTGTAAAAAAGGATGAGTCTTCAACAGAATATCAGATACTTAGAAAAATTCTTATTTCTGCAAGAGATATTGTTTTAGCGAGACTTGAAAATGCGTCTTTTCCACAGACAAATGAAGTTGTTCTTCAAACAAAATCTTATGGCGTGAAAATTCCAGAAGCTTGGGCATTTCAACATTGCAGAGATATATTTTCTTTTTTTAGAGGTTTCAGAAATAAAAATGAAATAAAAGATTTGCTTCCTTTAGATTTTCTTTTGCGTGAAGGATTTATAAAACAGCGAAAAGTAGAATCAATTACCCAAAAAAATGTTTCTTCAAAATCAGGAGCAAGAATTACAGATGTTTCTGATGATTTGAGTGATAGTTTTTGTTCAGAGATGATAACATAATTTTGTAAATTAAATAGAATAGTTACATTAAATGCGAGGAAAAAAATGTCAAAAAATCCAAAAATAAAAATCACTGATAAATTATTGTATGAAGGTCTTTATGGAGTTGATGAACAAATCACTCTACAAAAAAATTCTGCAAGAAACTTTGGTTTTCAAGGTTTACTTCCAGAATCTTGCGATCCACTTTATCTCAATGATTGGGCAAAAGAATACCGCATGCGATTTGGAATAGCAACAGGATCGTTTGGAAGAGCAGATATTCTTTATGAAAATCTTAAATCTGAAAAATCCTTGCAAGGTTTTTGGGATGGACTTCATCTTGAAGATTCTGTGAAGGGAGAGATTATACAAATAAATGACTTTAATGAAGATCATTCTGTTTTTGTTCAAGTAGATCATTGCATCTCTGATAAAGAATATCAAAAAGGATATACTGCGGGAATAACTTTTCTTGCGGGACTTGTGAATGTACAAAGAGATGTTGATTTTAAGGATGTTGCAAATGGTAATGGGTATGATACTCTTTTATCTCTTTTAGATATTCCTTTGTTTGATGTTGAAACAGAACAACTAAAAAAAGCAGAATGTAAAATAAAAAAAGATTCTTTTTTTCATACTACGGCGCAGATACTTTCAATGAAATTAAATAATACTGGAATTGAAAAAATAATTCAATTTTTACAAAAAGATGAAAAACTTCGAGAATCTGATAAAAAAAAATATCCTGCACAATTGTATGTTTTGAAAAATGATAATGGCACTCTCGTTATTACTCTTGAAAATGAAAATGAAAAAGAGTATGTTTTTTCGCTTGCATATACTGAAGGTGAAAAACAAAAAGCGTATCTTTTTTCTCCTGCAGGGAAATGCATGAGTACATATCAAAATGATAGATCTCAAATTGATTCTCATACCTTAGATAATCTTCTTCTTGAACAATTAGATATTATTCTTTATCCCAAGAAAGATACGTGTGTATTTACTCAACTATTGTCTGAAAAAATAATATCTTTTTTGAAAAATGCTTATTCTTTTATTTCAAATGAAGTCATTCGGAAAAAATACGGTTCTATAGTTCCTGCGATAGATACTTTGTATGGTTTGACAACAGAAGAAGATACAAAGGAAAAAGAGATGACTGAAGAGATGGTGAAGTTGCCAATACAAAAAACTGTTTCTCACCCATATGGTGTATCTGTATTCGATGGTTTAATTCCTCATTTGAGTATTCCTTTTACAACAAAAAAACGCATATTTATTTCTGAAATAGAATATGATGGAGCAAAATAAAATGACTCATAAAAAAATAAACCTTAAAACACTTGAAGATACAATTTTGAAAAATGATATTTCGAATGATTCTATTAAATCTTGTGCGCAAGCAATAGCTGATGTAAAAAATGCATTTACATTTACAGATCTTTCTTCATTAAAAAATACAATAGATACCATTAATGAAAAAAAAGTAGATTATACAGGTAGTATAAATGGTTCACATAAGTTACATGATTCACACGATACACTTTACAAAACACTCGAGCATGAACTTTCTATTCGAGAAAATCTTTCAGTTCTTTCGAAAGAAACTCTTTTCACACAAAAAAATGATATTCCATATTTATTATCTGATATGTTTAAACGAGTAAATCTCTATTCAAGATATAATACAGAAATACTTTCATCAGATGATCTTCTTTCATTTAAATCAAAAATGAGAGAGTTATATTTTGCAAAACCAAAAGAAAAAAGAACAAAAGAAGATCTCTCTTCTTATAGAAGTTCTGTTGCAACACTTAATGCAATGCTTCGAAAGAAAGAGAAAATGAATGGCTCTTCTCATTTTGAGACTGTTGTTTCAAATGCTTCGAATGTTTTTGATATCTCTTCTTCATCTAAAATTCCCAATAATTCTCTTGCAGGACCGATTGCAGATTCTGATGAGCATATAGATACTGATGTGACTGATAATTCAGAAGATAGTTGGGTTGGAAAAACAATTGAAGATGAACTTACCGAAGATGAGAGAGGTATGTTATCTATCGATTTTCCTCTCTCAGAAGAATGCACAATGGTTCGCAAGGATAAAACACATTCCTTTTTCGAAGAGTCTTTCTATTTGAGGGGTACAGAACCAACTGAAGACCTTAAAACAACAATGCCTACATTGGATGCAAAATATGCTGAAACTGTTAAAGGCACAAGTCTTGCTGAACGAAGAATTTTACGAGATGCGACAAATGATTTAAAAGCGGATTTGCGAAATTCATTTTATACTCTTTGTGAAAAATATCTTGGAGAAATAGATGTATTAATTGAATCGGGAACAATTTCTGAAGAACAATATGAATCTTCTATTGAACATCTTGCAGTACTTCAACATGCAACAAAAGATTTTGATAAACCTGAAGTTATTCGCAGACAAGAAATTGAACAAAAAATTGTTTTTATGGCAACAAAACTGCATGATGAATCAACAATTGAAGAATTGCCAAAACAGAGTATGCGAAGGTATATTAGACCACTACGAGTTGCTGTTGCAGCACTCTCTGTTGCTCTTGTTGCAAGTGCTTATGCAATGTTTCCAAACGCGCCAAAAGATAAAGAAGAATTTCATACGCAAATTGAGACTCAAGCGTATGTATCCACATATGAATTACCATCTCAAATTTCAAATAAATATTCATCTGTAAAAGATATAATTGATTTTATTTCTGAGAAAAAAATTTCAGCAGAAAATAATCTTTCAGATTCTTTAAAACAAAAAAATGCAACATCGAAAACGCATACAGTTTTAAAAAATGAATCTTTTATCGGAATTGCAGAAAAAGAATATTGTGGTCAGTTGTCCGGTTTACAAAAAGGACATTGTAGCGTTGATTTCGGAATTGGTCTTGCAGAAATAAATAAAAAAATAGATGCATATGGAAAAATATCTCTTCATAAGGGAAATATTCTTAGTATTCCATCGCAAGAATCAATGAAAGATTATGTACAAAAATATGAAAAAAGATTACATACAACGTTTCAGAAATGGAAAGGACAATATACTCACAAATAAATAGTTATTGATATGAATTATTTTTTAAGAGGATGAGATTTACTGAAATTATTGATGAAGAATATGAAAGTGTTTCTGAAACTGTTGCTCGTAAACTTGTTTCTCCGAAAAGAGATGCAAAGTTGGAGTATGAAATTATGCCAAGTCAGAGTACGTATGGAGAGGGTGTTCATGCGTTGCAAAATTCTTATGCAGGAAAGGAAACAGAAGTTCCGTCTCTTTTGTGGTATGAGTGTGATGGTCAAAAGATTGTTCGTCCCCTTACGTTTCGAGAGAATTTGCTTGCGAGAGTTGAGGATTTTGAAACTCTTAAAAATAATGATGGAAGTACGAGAAGTATGGAAGAGAGATTACGATTTTTTAATACATATCTTGTTTCGTGTACGGGAATTGTGTATTCTTCAAAAGATAAAGATGATTTTGTGATTATTCCTATATGTAAGGAATTAATTACAATACCTAAAAATTTTAGTAATGAATATCTTTCAATAAATTACGCGAGTTTGCAGAGTAAAGGATTTTCTTTAAAACGTTCGCAAGCAAAATACAATCAAATGTTAACAGAGTCAGAAGTTATATCTCATCCTGCATGGATTGTGAGTGTTGAAGAGGATATTACTTTATTATGTATATATACTTCAATTGTATTTAAATATTCGAGTAGTAGGAAAGGTAAACTTATGGGTTTTTATTTGGGAAATCAAATTGAAAAAGACCAACTGAGGAGCCTGTTTATTAACAATCGTGGCAATGGTTCGAAGGCTAATGGCAACTACATTCTTAACCTCGACAGTGTCTTTTCGCGAGCAACTTCCCCGTTGTAATTTTTTTACAAACTTTCTTTAGTATAATTTAACATTTTCCTTTCTCTCTTGAAAAGCAAATATTTATAAACAACTGTCCATTTTAATGAACAAATGTTCAAAGAATTAGACATACTTACTTTTTTTTTTGAAAAACCGACAAGAGAGTGGAATGTACGGGAGATTGCAAGATTTTCAAAAATGGCGCCTACAACAGTGAGTAAGTTTCTGAAATTATATAAGAAACAGGATATTTTATCTTATAAAAAAAAGAAGGTATTTGATTTATATAAAGCGAATATGGGGAGTAATTCCTATAGAGATTTAAAGGTTTATTACACGATAAAAAAGATTAGAGATTCAGGTCTTATGAATGAATTAAATATCTTTTATGGAAAACCTACAGTTATTCTTTTTGGTTCATGTTCTTTTGGAATGGATACAGAGTCAAGTGATATTGATTTACTTATCATTTCAGAAAAAAAAGATGATTTTACTGGCAAAAAAAAATTTGAAAAAAAATCGCAAAAAGAATTACAATTATTGGTTGTAAAGGATCTTAGAGAGCTGAAAAATAAACATCTTATTAATAGCATACTTAATGGGATTGTTCTTCAGGGTGAATTGCAATGGATATAGAAGACTGTAAAGAAAAAGGGTTTATTAAAGAAACAAAACCTAATACAGGGAGAATATTTTCTTTGATGGGAATGGCAGATAGTAAAGAAATTGCAGTTCAGTCGGCGGTCATTACAGAAGTTACGATATCGGCTTATGTTTCTCTCGCATATGATTCATTACGAGAAACACTTGAAGCGCTCTGTATTTTATTCGGATATAAAGTAACTAATCATATTTGTATAGGGGAACTTGTTAAAACGTTGATCCAAACATTTCCTTTTCATGAATTTGATAGGTTAAGATTTATACGAAATGGAATAAATTATTATGGTGAAAAAGTAACATTTGAGCAAGGAAAAGAAATTATCATTAAAACTTTTCTCTTGAAAAAAGAAATTGTGGCAATAATAGAATCTAAATTGCATCGTTAATCTTTATGTCAAAATGTATCAAAAGTCTTATAAGCTCTTCTTTTTAATCACTTATCATGGTAGAACTCGATTCAATTCAGTCAGAGATAAAGTATATTGAAGATGAAATTAAAAATACACAGTATAATAAGGCAACGCAGCATCATGTTGGGCTTCTCAAAGCAAAGCTTGCAAAACTAAAAGAAAAACAAATTGCAAGGTCTTCTGGCGGTAAAAAAGGAGAGGGTTTTTCTGTAAAAAAATCAGGAGATGCAACAGTCATTTTAATAGGTTTTCCATCTGTTGGAAAATCAACACTTCTTAATAGACTTACAAATGCGGAATCAAAAACGGCAGCGTATGCATTTACAACGCTTACCTGTATTCCAGGTCTTATGACATATAATCATGCAAAAATACAAATCTTAGATGTTCCAGGAATTTTAAAAGGAGCTGCTGCTGGAACAGGCAGGGGAAAAGAAGTTCTTTCTGTTGTACAGAGTGCTGATTTAGTTCTCTTTGTTTTAGATGTATTTCAAGCAGAGGTTCAGTTAGAGGTTCTTAGAAAAGAATTGTATGATTCTCATTTACGATTAGATCAAAGAAAACCTGAAGTTGTTATTAAAAAAGCATCCAAAGGCGGAGTTAGAGTTGCAACAACAACAAAAATTTCAATGATAGATAAAAAAACTGTCGAAGCAATTTTTAAAGAGTTTAAAATTATGAATGCGGATGTAATTATTCGAGAAGATATAAATTCAGATCAGCTTATTGATTTGATCGAGAATAATAAAAAATATTTGCCTTCTCTTGTTGCAATAAATAAAGTTGACTTGGCACAGAATGTTCAACTTGAAACAGTTCTCCAAAAAATTCCAGGAATTCCTATTTCTGCAGAAGAAAATTTGAATATTCCTCTTCTTAAACAAAAATTATTTGAAGCATTGTGTTTTATTCGTATTTATTTAAAAGAAGTAGGAAAGAAAGCAGATATGGAAGTACCGATTATTATGCGGCAAGGAGATACAATAAGATCGCTCTGTGATAAGATTCATAAAGAATTTGTTTCAAAATTTAAGTTTGCAAAATTATGGGGTTCTTCAAAATTTCCAGGACAAAAAGTTGGACTTGATGTACCGATAAAAGACAAGGATATTGTTGAGATTCATGTACGATAATTCATTAACTTTTTAAACCATTCATTCTTTTTCGTTTATAGGTGAATACATGGAACAAACAAAAGAAGAACAAATAGGATTTCACAAGGGATCTCTTGCAACTCTTGCAAAAGAAAGACAAGAAATGATGCGCATTCTTGGTGTTGTAGAACAGCTTATGCAAATGCACGTAAAAGCATTGCAGGATTTAGGTGTTGACTTAACAAAAGAACAAGCAAAAAAACCGATAGAAGATATGATCAGATAAATTTTAATTTTTTTTAATATATCTTTTTTAATATATCATTTTTAACATATCGATATGTATTTTTTAGAATACATATCTGTTTGAGATGTTATGAATTGGGGTAAATAGAGATGCCAAAAATACAAAAGAAAAACACTGGAAAAAAAGTTTCAAAAAAAAATATTCTTGCAAAAGAGATGAGTACATCTGAATTGGAAAAAGTAGATGCAAAAGATCATTTTGAACATGCAGAACATGTGGATCATGGGGAACCATCAACACATACACAATCATCTCCGAAAAGGTCAAATACTGCTTTAGTAATTGCAATGGTTTTAGTTATTCTCTCAATTGCCTACTTTACTTTTGGAAAAACAACAACGGTTGCGTATGGTGATAAAGTAAGTATTGATTATACGGGTTCATTTGAAAATGGTTCTGTTTTTGATACTAATATTCGAGGTGAAGCAGAATTACAAGGAATATATAATCCTAAAAGACCTTATGCACCTCTCGAATTTATCGTCGGAAATGGTCAAGTCATAAGCGGTCTTGAAGAAGGAATAATAAAAATGAAAAAGGGAGAAACAAAAAAAATAGTTATCCCTCCACAAAAAGCATATGGTCTCTATGATAAATCTGCAATTGTGACTATTCCTCGTGTTGAAAAATATCCTGTGTATGAACTTATTCCACGTATTGAAAAAATATCCTATCCTGATTTTGTTGATGCATTTAAAGCAACTCCCAAGGGCGGTTCAAAATATACTGTTGATAAATCAGGAGAGTATTTTACAATTGTTGGAATGGACGGCAAAAATATCACTCTTGAAAGAACAGCGCCAATTGGTACGCATGTGAAATTGTCTAATCTTCCTTGGTCTGCTGAAGTTGTAAATGTTTCTAATAAATATATTACATTAAAACAATCTCCTCCGAAAAGTGGTGTGTTACAAACACTTTTAGGAAATGCAACTGTTACGACGACAGAAACGCAAGTAATTTTACTTGTCTCTCCTTCAGTTGGAACAGTTATTCCTTATCAAGGAAAATTACTCAAAGTAATTGAAGTGTCAAATGATCTTATTTATCTTGACGCAAATCATCCTCTTGCAGGAAAAACATTAATTTTTGATGTGAAGATGGATGATATTGTTAAAAAGAAATAAATAAAAATAAATAAAAATAAAAAGAATAATGAAATAAGATGTTGCTAACTAAAGCTGTGTTGATTAAAGATGATTAGTGCAAAGGGACATCAAAACATAACTGCAAAGCATAAGACAACAGTTGAATTCAGCAAGGATGATTCCATAACTCTAAAAGCAGATTGTGTTATAGGTGTTTCTTCTGTTGGAACCGAACTTGATTTTCTTAAATCAAAAGTAAAAGTTGAACTTCTCCTTAAGGCAGGAAACGAAAGAGAGGGGTTTAATAAAACAGAAAGAATTATCGCATATGGTCATCCTGATCTTACTTGTGAAGGTTTTATTGTCCGTAAAAGTAATGTTATCGATAAAAAAACACTCTGCATTCGATCGGATAAATCCGCCTTTGATTTAGACAGATCTTTTGTAGAAAGTTTAAAGAATCCGAATACAAAACTTATTGTAGAAATACGTCCTATAGGAATCTACGACACACTTGATTTTTATGAGGGTATTGATTTGTTATGAACGAAAATACTACATTTTGAAAAACGGTAAATTTTGAAAAAATAAACAATGAGAAAACAAACAAATCCTATCAAAGCAATATTTTTTGATTTTGATAATACTCTTGCTGATTGGGATTCTGTTGATAAAAAAATAAATCCTTTCATCGCAAAATATGCGCAAAAAGAATGTGGTATTGATAAAAAAGAATTTTTAAAAATTCTTCTGGAAGTTTGTCATGGTATAAAAACAAAAGTTCCGGGAGAAAAATATGATAGACTCATTTGGTTTTCTTATATTTTTAAGGTTCTTGAAAAAAAAGCAATAAAGAAACAACTTTTTCTTCTCAATAAAATCTATTGGAATTTTGTGTATAAAAATCTTTTAGCATTTCCTTATACGCATGAAGTGTTGAAACGATTAAAAAAGAAATACAAATTAGTATTGATTACCGATTCTGATGGTAGAACAGATAAAACAAAATATGGAAAGTTACGTTCTGCAAAAGTGAGAAACTATTTTGACCTTATTGTAACGAGTAATATGGTTCATGCAAACAAGCCGTCAAAAAAATTATTTTTGTATGCGCTTAAAAAACTAAAGGTATCTCCTCATGAATGTATGATGGTCGGAGATAAACCTTTTACTGATCTTGCTCCTGCAAAAAAATTAGGTATGCATACTATTTGGATGGCAAAAATTCCTAAACGAAGAGGACAGATACTCGAAAATCAGGCTTTTATAGACGAGATAATTACGGATATTCGTTCAATACAATAAACTAGTACAATGAAACAATTTGATGAATTACTGGCAGAAGATGTACAAAACTCCATACAATTTGATCAGCATTTTTTAATCGATGCAATTCTTGCTAAAAAATGCACAGATCTTCTTTGTGGAACAAAGGAAGATGTGATAATAGAAATCGGACCGGGGAAGGGAGCTCTTACAGAACATATTTCTGATTTGAATCTTATTCTTGTTGAAAGAGATCCGAAACTTATTTTTGATTTGATGCAAAAATTTCCGAACGCACAGATTCTTAATGAGAATATTTTGGAAGTAATAGATACAATTCCTGCAACAAAAATAATTGGTTCACTTCCTTATGCAATTGTTGAATCTCTTTTTCGTAAGCTTATTTTTATTCCTTTTTCTCGTGCAGTTTTTATTGTTCCTCAAAACTTTGCAGAAAATATTATTTCTTCGAGTACGAGTTTGGGCTTTACACTTAATCATTTTTTAGAGATAAAAGAGGAAGGAATAGTTCCTTCGGAAGCATTTTTTCCTGCACCAAAAGTTACTTCTGTAATTCTTGTTGTAACAAAAAAACAATTATCAAGACCTGATGCTTTTTTTGTTTTTTATAGTCAGCATCATAAAAAATGTAAAAATGCTTTTCGAGAATCACTTGTCTTTCTTAAAAAAATGACAAAGACTCAGGCAAGAGAAAAAATAAAAGATCTTTCAAATATTCTTCTTGAAAAGAATGTAAAACAGTTGACAAAAGAGGAATTACTTTTTTGTCTTGAATTACTTTCTTGAGAGAATGTAGTTATCAACTTTTTTTATGATCTTTTTTAAATCATTTATTCTATCGAAAAAATGAGTAGTGTTTAATCCGTTGATAATATGTTTTAATCTGCCGATAATATTCTTCTTGTTTTTGCAACAAAATTCATAATAAGATCTCCTCGTATCTTGCCGCAGCCAAGAAGATCATTTTTGTGTTTCATGATTACAAACCCGGTGCAGTCTGTTTTTTTTTCTAAATCATTTCCTTTTAGCCAGAAGCGCATTTCTTCAGTTGAAAGTTCAACTACATTTTTTGTTGCATACTGTCCGATGAATTGAGTTCCTTCAATAGATAAACGAAGTTCATCATTTTTAAGGTCGCAAAAGTACATTCCCACATTATCTAAGAAAATTTTATCTGTGTCAATTTTTTCAATGTCTCTTGAAATGAGTTGAATTCTTTCCCTTGTAGTTTGAGCGAATGCTTTATCTGTTGTAAAAATAATTCCCCATTGTTCTTCAATCTCTTTCTTAAGTTTTTTTACTTCTTTTGTATTAAGAAAGGTTAGTTTCATTTTTTATTATTTTTTATTATTTTTTTTGTTTCTTTCATTTCTTTTATTTTTTTATTTCGCATTGCGTAGATGAAATCATAAAGCAGCATTCCGAATACAAGTCCTGCAAGAAATATAAAAACAGCTATTCTTTCGAAGGGCAATTTTTGGTCAACCTGAAGAATGCTTTTTTGTTTTTCTTTACTTGCATGCACAGGAAAGTACATATCGAGATTGCTTAGTTCAATTGCGTATTCTGCATAGGTTAATGCCGCACTTTTTGACTCATTCTTAAGTGAGTTTGCATATTCATAATAACTGTATCCTAAAATGGGAAAAATTCCTTTTGCTGTTTCTCTTGCAACACTATTTTGTGCTGCGGATAATTTTTCAGAGATAAGAAAATCAATATCTTTTTCAGAACTACTTAAACTACTGAGAATAACATTTGCATCTGCTTTTGCTTTACTTGCTTGAAAGAGACAGAGACTATATTTTTTTGTTTGATAGGCGTGTTCTGCATCGTTTATCTCTTTTCGGATATAATCAAGTTTTGGAAAGAGTAGTGTAATGTATTGATATCTCTCTTCTGCTTCTTCGATTTTTGAACTACAACTATCTTTAATTGCGGCATCATTAATTTGAATTGCTTCACCATCTGATGTGAAAAAAGAGCTCCAAGATTGTGCGCTGTAAAATCTCTCATATGCATTTGCAAGAAAAAATCTTGCTTCTGAAATATTTTTATCATTATCCGAATTTTGAAAATTTTCTCGAGAGTTGATATCTTTTTCGATGTGTTTTTCTGCATCATTCAGATTTTGAATGGTATCAACGATTCTTTCTTTTACAATCATATATGCTTCAAGGTCGGTAATTGTTGCAATTTTTCTTTGATCTGTTTTTATATCGAATGCGTGCATTTCTTCAAATCCTATTTTAATCGCATTTTTTAGTTCAGGAATGCTGATATTTTTTTGTATGAGTTCAATCTCACGATATTTGGTATTTGCACCATAACAAAAACTTGCCTGGGCATATTGTGAGCCTTTTTCTTTTGCAACTTGTGCTTTTCTTATAAAATCAATTGCGGATTCTTCAAGAGAAAGTGATCTATTCTGCATAGGAATTCCGTTCTCATAATTACTACGTAGAGTTGATGTAAGTATGGCATTACTTCGGTTACAGAGTTTATTTGCAAGTATGCTCATTTTTTCTAAATATTGTTTGTTTATAGTAAAATTTTTTTTGGGTTCTACAATTTGTTCATTAAAATAAGGAAGTGATTCTTCGAGTGATGCAACTTCTAACACCTTAATATTCTGCTCCTTTCCAAATGCAGTGAGATTGAGTGTAGATTTTGTTGCATTATCATCAAGTCTATACATTGCCTGGGGTTTTGGAATGAGTACTGTTTTAATTTTTTGTAAACCTGCAGCTTCGATTTTTTCTTTGAGTCCGCTTACTGGTCCAATGAGATTTCCTGAATTGATTGTTCCTGTTATTGCAATATCTTTTGGGAGAGTATGGCCTTGTAAAGCAGATATTGTAAGAATAGTTGTTGCAGCTCCTGCGCTTGCTCCACCGACGATAGCTGAAGATGCTCGCATAGTATAAAAGAAATCGTATTGTGAACAATCTGCATCAATATAACTACAAGCAATTTCTTTTGCAAATCGTGTTGTAACTTGCGTATCTATTTTTGTTAAGGGATAAGAATCGATAAAAACTCTTCCAGAACCTGGAAGAATCTCTAAAGAAAGGTCAGCAGTACTTCCAATAAGTCCACCACCTTCTATTTCTGATACGGCAAGAAGAGTAATGTGATCTCCTTGTGCAAGTGTATTTTTTGAAGTGAAAATAAGTAAAAAGAAAAGAATGAGATATACTAAGAATACTCCTTTTTTCATTTTACTTAAAGAAAATGTGTTCTTTAAAAAACTTGTGCATGTTTATCTTCTGTTTCTTCTTCGTAAATAACTATACAAATCTGCTTCAAATGTTTTTGATCTTTGATGTCTGACAAGAAGAATAATTAAAATTATTATTATAATCAGAATAATAAAAACATATGATTGTACAGAACTTACTGATTTATTTGTTGTTGAAACTTCTGATACTGTTCCATTTGTAATTTCTGCAATTTCTGTTTTTACTTTTTCTAAAACAACAGGTTCCGACACATTTTGAGCAGATGAACTTACTTTTTGTTGTGCAAGAATAACTATTTGAGTACTATCTGAAAAAACATTTTGACCGTCGCTAATTTCTGCAGTTATCGTTCCACTTGTCATTCCAGTAGAATCAACTGTATAAAAAAAAGTTCCATCCGTTACTGGTACATTTATTTTTTCATTGTTTGGAAACGTTAATTCTATTTCTTTATTATTTACTTTTTCAGTTGAATAATCGGTAACTGCACCGCTTAAAACTATTGGTTTTTTTTCTTCAATTTCGGCGGGTTGATTTATTGCAATACCGTAAGCAGAAATTATCGTAAGTTCAGTTGATTTATTTATTGTACGATTTGCTTCGTCAGTTGCAGTGAAAGTGAGAATATAATTTCCTGGAATGAATTTTTTCCCAACAGATAGAGTTGCAACATAAAATCCATGGTCTTCATCAAGATTTCTTGTTCGATTATATGATCTATTTATCGCAGATATAAAAACTGACGCGGTAATTTTTGAAGAATCTTTAACACTCATATTGAGAAGAAGAGTATCTTTCATGGAAACTGTTGCATTAATTGGCGATAGAAAACCTATTTCAGGAGGTGATGCATCAACACTGGTA
>OBEQ012599324.1_pt1 | contig 14449 bp, 12 predicted proteins | sample 1670901 | NCBI WGS metagenome assembly OBEQ01 (sample SAMEA104232315, study PRJEB22302) | groundwater metagenome | biome: forest; feature: aquifer; material: groundwater | place: USA | collected 2011-08-07 | depth 5.4 m
CAATTGCAAGGGGTAATTCCGAAACTTCCCATCTTGGTCATTGCGAGGTACGAAGCAATCTCATAAAGAGATCCTCCATGGGATTGCCACGGCCCCACCTGTGGTGGGCCTCGCAATGACGGAACGAGAAATTTTTAAAATCTGAATTTAACGGCGGCGTGGTGCGTGGTCCCTAAAGCGCCCAAGGGCACGATGGCGTAATCAAAACTCATGTTGTAGAGGGTTTCACTCTCGGTCTCAACACCCAAACCCATCGATACTCCGCTAGTTCTCTGCAAACTAAATTTCTTAAGAAATCCGAGCGACGACTCCCCTTGGTCATCAGAGGTAAAATAACCAAAACGCAAGCTAATCGTTCCGAATTCCTCGACAGAAGGCAAATTAATATTAGCTCCGGCTCCTATGCGCAATTTCGAGTCCCGATCCCCAATCAAATCCAAAGAACTAGTTAGGTAGTCATGCATTCTCCAAGCGAAACCTCCGCGCAAAGACCAGGGAACCTTTTTAGCGTCGGGGTTAAGGTTTAAAAGACTGGCCCCAAAGGAAAGATTAGGGCTCTTCTTCCATAACACACCAGCATCTACAGCCGGGTTAAAAGACGAGCTTAACGAATAATCTTCAAAGATGCCCTTTATCCCAACTCCCATAAAAAACTGCTCCGTGGGCAAGCTCCACGCGAATGCCGTAGATACGTACCCTGTTCTCACAAAAACACTGCTATTTGAAATCGGCAGGCCATTTTCATCACGAACATCAAAGTCACCCATAGTGTAATAAACCGCGCTAAAACCAAGGTTAGAGCGCAGATGGGGCTGTCCATAAGCAAGATAGTTTCCCCTGAAGCCATCAATCCATTCGCTAATACCAAAGGCAAGCTCCCGCGAATTGGCCCTGGCCAATCCCGCCGGATTAAAACCCATGCTCTCGATACCATCGGCTATGGCGACATAACTTCTTCCCAAGGCCAAAGCTTTAGGATTACCGGCACCAATCTTCAAAAATTGCGCCGATGAGGTACCTACGTCTTTGTCGCTAGCGAAAGCCGAGGAAACTAAACACGCAGTCATTACGAGGGCCAAGCGAAGAGACGTCGTAATCCCATTTCCTCTGTCATTGCGAGCGTAGCGAAGCAATCTCATCAAGGAATCCTCTATGAGATTGCCACGGCCCCGCCTGTGGTGGGGCCTCGCAATGACCGAATGGGAAATTTCTGTCATGGCACTAAAATCTTCTTCCTGGTTTGCAAGAATTGCACACTGCCGCCCACGCTGTCCGCCCGTAAGGTATAGAAATAAATGCCTCGAGCCACCTTGCGGCCAAACTTGTTATCCAAATCCCAATTAATCGCGGTTGTCCCGCACAAACTCGTACCGCCGCGCTGGAAACCCAAGTTTCTTTCCAAGAGCAGATCTCCACCTAAGGTATAAATCCTGAGATCGACTGTCGCGTCAATCGGGACCAAAGTACATATCTTAACGGGCGATTTTGTGGCCGGGTTGGGATAGGCGAAGGTCTGATCGTCAAAAGTTGACTGCGGATCCACAAAGCCTAACCGCAAAATGTTCACATTGCCGGTGATAATATCGTTGGCGGCACTATTGCGTTCATCTTGGGCTGTTAATCGAAAAACATAGTTTCCATCAGGCAATTGTTTCTGAAATAGATTAATCCCCTCCCAAGATTCGGTGATGCCGGTCCGTCCCGGCCGTGGCCCAAAGATTCTAAACACCAGCGACTGATCCTCCGCTGGAAAAGGCTGTCCGGCTAAATTAAACTGCGTCCCGGGCTTATAAAACTTTAAATCGATATTCATCGACTCGGACAACTGGTAGCTTATCTCAGCCGCGCTAGAGTCCGGCAAAAGAGGCGCCACGGCAACGTCATACACTCGCAATAAGTTAACCGTTAAGGGAATATTCACCGTGGAACTTGTAGTGGAAATAGAAAACTGATCTTCGGCCAATATGTTCACCGTGGTCGCTATGGTGGTTTGGCGAATGCCCGCGAAGTTGGTCCCATCCCAGAATTCACGATTCACGATAAAACCCTGCCTAGGCTCTCTATCTACCAATGTATTAATTAAATTGCCTTGCCGATCATTAATCGTGAGCGTGACGATAGCGTCACGAGAAAGGGTGTATTGAATTTCAAAGGGTTCAAGCGGAATATTGATCGTCGCGGAAGAATTTTCCGTTGTCGCGAAAGTTGGCGCGATCTGGGAATTTAAAATTAAAATTTGCCCGCGAGAAACAGGAATTTCTTTGATTATGGAGTCAGTGGCGAAATTGCCACTAGCGTCATGCGCCTTCAAAACCGAAATATAATTTCCGTCATTCACGAATAAGCCATTTCCGTTGGTTCCATCCCAAAATTCCGTAATCGGAGTTCTCCCGGGCCTGGGACCGGAAATACGCCGAACAGGACCAAATATGGGCTGGAGATCAGGCCAGACGCCATTAAAAGTAGTCGATGGCGGGTATATGGTCCACTCAATATCCATCGGCTCACTAAGAGCGTAAGAAATTTTAGCGACATCAGAGGAACCCTGTAAAATGGGAGAAGTGGCGCCGCCGGCTACGCGCAAAGTATCCACCGGAAAGAAAGCCGTTATAGATGAAACCCGATTAGGAAAAAGAGTGTCCGTCGCGTTTAATTGCACTAAATAGACACCGCTGGACACTCGGGCCCCCGTAAAATCACGGGCGTCCCACCCATTGGTCGGCGGCTCCGTAAGCGTAGTTCTTCCGGAACGCGTTTCCGCGTTGACCAATGAGACTACCTGGCACCCCGATGACCGACCGCAAACGCCCGAGGACACATATCCTCTTGCTGGATCCGTGGAGCTCCTGCTGACATACTGACCGCTTGAGGCCAAAACCTGCAAATTCACCTTCGCGTCCCTTCCTAAAAAGTAACTAAAAAAATAAGGCGCGATACCATTGATCGGCGGTGTAGACGGCAAAACCCCGGGAATGATTTGCACCTGCGAGATTGGCACTAATCCACGAACAATGGGAATAGTTCCCGTGAGATAGCGGGATGTCGTAATTACAGATGTTGACCCACCCGCTTCCGATTCTTGGGCCCACAAGCTAAAAACGTAACTGGCGTCTTCCATAGGCACGCCATTGCCATCCCTTCCATCCCAGACTAATGAAGAGGGACTTCTGGCGGGAAACGTGTTTCTATAACTGCGAACAAGCATACCCTGGCAGGCGGCCAAATCCGATGTGCCCGGACAATTGGCCGGATGCACGGAAGCTATGCTGGGACTAAAATTAGGATCCCCAAATACAGCAGAAGATTTCCATATATCAAAATAAGCAGTCGCGGCTTCGGTAAGCGTTAAATTAATTCCCGCGAATCCAGTTGAGTCCGTCGTTAAAGGCTGAACCGTTAGATCAATGATTTGCAGGGGGTCAATTGAGATAGAGCGTTCCGCTTCATTGGCCTGATCGTGCGTTGCCCCCTCCGCGGCGATGGCGGAGCCGGAACCGGAATTTGGATCCCAGGCGAAAATCTTAAACACATACGTTCCGGAACTGGCCAAAACGCCTCCGGTAGTGCGGCCATCCCAAGTATCAACATTACCAAAAGCACCCTGCGTTGTATCCTCTCCCCAGCGCGTTTGATTATCCACCAGCCTCCTTACGATCGGATTACAATTTGCGGTAGCAACCGTATGATTGGGATGAGTGCCGGTTAATGAATAGGTACAGTCGTCAACATTCTGGTCAGCTTTATCTTTGTAAACATCAATAGTTACATAACCCGTTTTTGAGAGCTTATAGTTAATAAAGATTGGAAAAGACTGTACTCGAGACGCGCCAACAACCGTGGGGCTGGATATTACAGAGTGGATATCCATCACATCAACCTGAACCGGCAACTGCCCCGCGCCAGGATAGGCCATGGTTGCGGTGAATGACGCGTCGGGAGACGTGGAAAACTTGACTTCCGTTGAAGCTTCATAGGTTCCATTAACTTTTCCAAAACCTCGATCATCCACTGCAAATGCTCCATCCCAAACAATGCAAAGGTTTGAAGGACAGGTGGCGCTTGCGGCGGATCCATAATTTGGAAAGTTATAAGTGCGCACTGTCTCTCTGGTAAGTGTGTTATTTTGAACTCTTACGCGTTTTATTTCAAACTTAAACTCCGATATGGCACAGTGAGTTACCCCCGCCCAAGCTTCGTTGCGAACAATAAACACCGTTTTGCTGCTGGGAAGCGTTGGTCTTTCAAAATCAACGGCTATTGTCGTTGGTGTTGCATTGGAAGACGTTCTGAGGTCGGCCCAGGGAACAGTTGGTCCCAAGCCACCATCAAGGGGAGCGTTATAGGTTCCCGAGGCAGGACAAACCGGATCCGTAGTGGTCAGGTTAGTATCGGTATGAGTGGAATAATAGACATCGATGTGGCTATACTTAGGACTACCGGGATCATGCGCCCAAAGATTTTGAGGGGATATGGAAATAAAGAAAGGCAGAAAAAGAAAAGGCGTTAAATAACTCTTCCCCCACCACATGTGGCTAAAGAATACTATTTATTTTTGCCGATTAGCAACCAGGCTGGATGGAATTTATTACGCTACCACTTCGAGTTTTTTGATGCGTTCTTCGTGGTTATCAATCCGGAGATTGGTGACATCCTGTTTGTTTTCCAGAATCGTCACGCGGGGTTTTATATCTTCTCGTAAAGCCCTGACTTCATTTAGTATCTTCTCGTTACCGTTACGAATATCACGGGAAAGTTCTTCGATGATCATATTCGTATTTTCCTGAAATTTATCCTGCAGTTTCTTGTCGAAAGTTTTCGACAAGGCCTTGAGATCGGCCTTGGTGGCTAAATCTGATTTCGAATCTTGTTTTTTGGGCATGAAAGAATTATAGCAGCTTCGCGTTAGGTTTTAAGAATTAAAAGAACCTGGTGATTGTTTTTTCTAGTTCTAAGACTTTTTCCTCCAGCAAACCACCCGCGTCTTCCGTGGCGTCTTCAATAGCCGCTATTTTTAACTCCAGTTCTCTGCTTCCGGCGCTATTGTCAATGACGAATTTATTCCTTGCCTCGTAGTAGCGCCGCCTGGCGTACTTGTGCAATTCGGTATCCAGCTCTTTCATGTTCATCCTCCTTGCCATAGCCTTCATACCCTTTTAATGTAAAGGCAAAACCGTTGCCTTGCAATAGGGAATTTGATTTTTTCTTGTTTGGCCTAAATTTGGAGGGACTTAAAGACTTACAGACTCAAAGACTTAGAGACTCTTATTTACGATTTTTCCGGTAGGACCTGTGAATGAAAAATAAATCCATTGCGCCCGCGAAACTTCACTTGATAAAGCGCCCTATCCGCGCTCGCCGTTATCGTCTCTAGCGTCGCACCATCTTGAGGATAAACAGCGACTCCGATACTAGCTGTAATTTTCAACTCTTTGGGCGGACTGGCCGGATACATTAAAATAATTTCCCGAACGGCATTTAGAATTCTTTCCACAACCACTTTGGCTTCTTCTTCCGTGGTATTCGCCAAGAGAATAGAAATTTCATCGCCGCCCCAACGCGCCGCGAAATCGCTTTGGCGAACCACGGTTTGAATCGTCTGCGCTACGGCCTTAATGGCGCGATCCCCCATCTGATGGCCATAAGTATCATTGATTTCTTTAAAGAAGTCCAAATCCAAAAGGCACACCGCGAAAGAACTATTGCTTCTGCTCGCCCGGTAAAGCTCATCGCTAAATTTCATGTCAAAAAATCGTCGATTGGGCAGGTGCGACAAGGCATCGTAAAGCGACAGCTTCTCCACCTCGCCAAAGAGGCGGGCGTTATCCACCGCCAAGGCGATCTGCCCCGCGAAAGACTGCAACAAGTTTCTCACGTCTCGGGAAATCGGCTCCTGGCTTAAAAGATTATCCACCACTAAAACTCCGATTTCCTTGTGCTGAATTTTTAAAGCGATATAGAGAACTTTGTCGTGCTTATCTAAAGAATGTTCCAAAATTCTAGACCAAGGGTCCAGCCTCAAACGCTGATTAAGCAATTCAATTAAAGACACCGATTCGCCCTCCTCAAGCGAATAGCTTTCCTCGGTTAAGCTTTTGATTTCCCCGCTTAAATTAATCTCCACTTCACCTTTTAAATTTTTCTCCATGGGATCAACTAAGTAAAGCCTGATACGGTCAAAGTGAAAAAGTCGCTCCATGCCTTCTAGAATTAAGCGCAGGCGGTCTTCCAGGCGTAAACTGGTTACAAAAAGCCAAGAAAGCTCGCTGAAGGACTCAATTTGCTGGGATTGATTTTTTAATTTCTGCTCTAGCATGCTAAGCTCGAGCCACTCACCCACCTCTTCGCACCAGGCCAACAGAAGATCAAACTTAGCGTCTCGCGCGATCCGCGCCTGCAAAATTCCCTGCGTTGGGAATTCGGTCTTACTGCCCGCGTCCACGCCTAAACGAACAAAAACACTATAAAAAGGATCCTCAGGTTCACTCGGAGCTACGTAGACATTTTTTTCTCCGGCAATTAAGGCGTGCAAGACGCTCCCTTTCCAAAGGGGTTCTTGGTGCTCTCCGGAGGCGATGTCTCCGGATTTCTCCAAACGCAAATATTCTTTCAGGGTATGAGAAGATTCTTCCACTAAAAAAACACTAGCCGCCTCGATTTTGGTCTCACGATGCAGAAAAGCCAAGGCTTGGTGCAATAAGTTATTTAAATTAAGACCGGATTTTCTTAATTCTCTTCTTAATCGATGAAGAAGAACGTACTTTGAATCAAACGATACTTCTTTGGTGTCCATGGGTATTTCCGTACAATGCCACAACTAAGCGATACTCCGAGGCCGCGCGCGCCAAATGAGCCGCTAGAGTGTTGGTGTCGCTAAAACCGTCGCGAAGCGCTTTTAAAATCACATCCTCCATTGTTTCCTCAAAAATCTTATCTAAAGATGCCAAGAAAGGCGCATCGAGCAGGCGACGTTTAAAGGGCTCGCTCGCTAAACAAACCTCCAGCACCATGGGGTCCTTAACACAATCAAAAAACCCCTCCCACAAGTCGCCTTTGGTGGGAAGGAGTCCCAATGTCTGGCTGATATCAACCCAGGTTTTAGGGTCAAAAACAGAATCTAAGAAATTAAGCACCGCGTCAGTTTTGGATTCTAAAGCGTCACGAGTCACAGCCAAAGCGTACTCCTGGGTAGGCACCACGCGGCGATTGGCTTTAGGCGGCAACATGGAACCGACCCTCGGATCGCCCTCCCTAATTGAGCGAGGCATGGTAAAGCCCAAGGAGCAGAAAGCGTGATCGGGAAAACCGCTCACGTTTGAATAATTGTTGCTTAGCAAAAAGTTGCCATGCGTCTGGCTACTGCGCGCGGAATCAATAAAAATATCGATCATGGAAGCCAGGCCTTTGACGGCTTCGATTTGGGTGAAAGCGGGAGCTAAATTAAGAGGATCCAAAAACTCCCCTCCAAAACTCCAAATCCACCACAAACTTGACACGCAGTCAGCGTGGGTGAACTTTCCGGGCAGGGCGTTCTCCAAAGTTAAAGCGCGAATGGCCTCGCCTTTTCGTCTCAGTTGCGCAACGGCTTCCAAACTCGCGCGCCAGCTGGAATAATCCTCCAAATCTTCCGGGGTTTTACCTAAGCGCCTTAAAATATCTTTGCGATAGGACAAGGTCATGAAACCGACAAGCCAAGGCAACGATAAAATTTTGGCGCCTTTGGCGGAAGAAACACTTCTTTCGCTAAGAGTTCCCGCTAAATTTTCCCACCGTCCTCGGCTGCTCAAATCGAGTTCTTCAATGGAAGCAAAAAGCTTTAAATATTCAAAAGAGCTTTCCCAACAAAGAGGGTATTCAATGATATCGGGGTAAAATTTATCTTCTAATTTGTTTTTGACGGCCGCGACGCACTCTTGCCAGAGTCTGGCCTGAGGCAAAACGCGCCAATGAATCATTTCCCGGTCCAAACCATTTTGGCTAGCGCGCTCGGTGATCAGGCGAATCGCTTCGTTAGTCGCCTCCGCGTCGTTTCTTTCTAGAACCCAAACGTTTAACATATTTTATTGCCACTCATAATAAACATCATCCAAATAGAACGTGGCGCCGGCCGGATTATCTTTGAGATTAGCAGTCCAGGCGAAGCCGCCTGAAACACGCTTTAAATTATTGCCTTTTAGACTAATCTCATAACGTTGCCAATCTTTGGTTAAAACAACAGGACCCAGACTTTCGCGCGTAGTATCAAAATACTTTCCACGAATGCCGCCAACCACAAATTCTGAGATTACTTCGCCGCCCTTTTCGCCTTTAGCCCAAAAAACCAATCTTTTCGCGCCGCGCAAGTCTCTGCCGCCATCTTTTACGCCGCCCCAGTTATTCGCCGGATACTGCCAGTACAAACCCGCCCAACCCAAGCCTTGGCTTTTATGAGCGACGTACTCAATTTTGATACAACTCTTGGAACCGGAAACACCCCCGACCCACGCGTCATCAAAAATCACATCTTTCCAATCACCCATCCAGCCGCTTGGAATGTAAGCCTTGAAGGAAGGCGATTTTTCTTGATACACATAAACTCTGGGCACGGGTTGATCTTTTTTGTCTTCGATAACGGGTTTTACGTCGCGTGATACGTTAGATTGGTAGGGTTTAGAAATTTCAGTGAAGATGGTTCCCTGACAGCCGCTAAAAAATAAGACGGCGGGAAAAATTAGCGGAAGTAATTTGCGCATCACTATATTTATACCCTTTCCCCGTAAAAAAGCGTTGGGACCTTTGGGTACTTTAGATATAGGACTTTCAGCCTAGGTGAATTTAGGACTTAAGTCCCATTAGAAAAAGGTAAATAACGTGAATAAAGTAAACAAAGTGAATAACGAGTAGGAATTTCCTTTTTCGTCCATTACTTTATTCGCCTTATTCACGTTATTCACTTTTCTTAACGATAAGATTGGCGATGACGCCGGCGGAAAAACCGTTATCAATATTCACAACGCAGACATTGCTCGCGCAAGAGGAAAGCATAGCGTCTAAAGCGACTCGGCCGCCCAGGGCCACCCCATAACCTATGGATGTGGGAACGCCAATGACGGGGCACGAAGTTAGACCGCCGACGACGCTCGGCAACGCCCCCTCCATCCCGGCGCAAACAATCGCGCAACGTGCTTGCTTCAAAACTTCGCTATTGCTCAACAAGCGATGAATTCCAGCGACACCCACGTCGTAAAGCCTAGAAACTTTAGAGCCCAAAGCCTCGCAGGTAAAAGCGGCCTCCTCAGCCACAGGGATATCGCCTGTGCCGGCGGTGATTACGGCAACCACGGGAGATTTGTGATTTGTGATTTGTGATTTGTGATTTGCAGAAGAATACAAAGCCAAAATTTTCCCCGCCGGATTATAAACAATTCGCTTTTTATCTAACTTGACAATCGCGCGGGCAATCGCGGGCTCCAGGCGGGTAAAAAGGACCGGATTTTTAGGGTGATTGCGAAGAAACTCTTTAGCAAACTTTAAAAGCTGTTCTTTGGTTTTGCTCGGAGCGTAAATCGCCTCAGGAAAGCCTTGGCGTCCATGGCGATTGTGGTCATACTTCGCGAAACCAAAATCGATATAGCCCTTGCCATCACGCGATACGCGATTTAAAGCTTTCCTATTTTGAATATGCATCAATAGATTTTAACACGCTTCTTCTTAAATCCCAAGGTCTTTAAGTCTTTAGGTCTATAAGTCACTAAGTCATAAAAAAATCTTACCGACTTACGGACCTACGGACTTAGAGACTTACAGACTATCCCGGGTTACCATTTTGTAAAAGGGAGCGTGGTGTCGGCAGTTTTGGTCATGGTAGAAACGGCTTTGCCCTTGAGCAACTGCAAACCGCCCAATGCCGCTACCATGACTCCATTATCCGTGCACAAAGAGGGTCTCGGAAAATAAGCCCTCCAGCCTTCCCTGTCGCCTGTTTTTTGGAACAAAGTTCGCAATCTGCTATTAGCCGCGACGCCGCCTGAAACAACCATAGTTTTTAGATTAAAAGACCGCATCGCCCGGCGAGATTTGATTAAAAGCGTTTCGCAAATCGCCTCTTGAAAACTAGCCGCCACATCAGCTTTGGAAATGGCGCCGGTCTTTAATCTTCCCTCATTGTCTCTGAGCCAATATAAAGCCGAAGTTTTTAAACCGCTAAAAGAGAAATTCCAGCTACCACCCAGCGTTGGGCGCGGAAAATTGACCGCGGCGGCGTTGCCCTCACGCGCCAAGCGGTCCACGGCGGGCCCCCCGGGAAAACCGAGGCGCATCATCTTGGCAAATTTATCGAAAGCTTCGCCGCAAGCGTCGTCCACTGTGCGACCCAAAACCCGATAAGAACCCCAATCCTTCACAATGACTAAGTCCGTATGGCCGCCAGAAACCACCAGACCCAAAAATGGCGGTCGAACCTCCGGATGTTCCAAAACAACAGTGGCTAAATGGGCCTCTAAGTGATGCACGCCCAAGGCGGGTTTGCCTAGCGCCAAAGCCAAAGCCTTGGCCGTCGTTTCACCGATTAAGAGCGACCCCTTTAACCCGGGCCCTCGAGTGTAGGCGATAGCTTTCACTTTTTGAAGTCCGGACAGTAACGAAGATTTACCTAACGCGGCCTCTAAAATAGGGATCATCTTCTCTAGGTGGGCGCGGCTTGCCAGCTCGGGAACTACTCCCAAATAAGGAGCGTGCAAGGCGATTTGAGTGGCAAGCTCATTGGCCGTGATAGAAAATTTTTTTGTTTTAGAATTAACGTCAACTAATCCAACCGCTGTTTCATCACAGGAAGTTTCAATACCTAGAATTAACATAAAGAAAAAAGTCTATAAGTCTCTAAGTCCATAAGTCTGTAAGTCGATAAGAACTTTTTTTGACTTAAGGACCTAAAGACTTAAGAACTTAAAGACTTTATTGCCCAGCGGTTTCGGTCGGATTTAAAAAGAGTTTCCTGGCTTTTAAGATTTCAGCGGCGCGTTCCAAAACCATATCCTGCGCCGGCTGGTCTTTTTTATCGGTAACCTCGTTTTGCGCGGAATCGGCGGGCTTATTCTGCTTCTGCTCTTTATCTCTTTTCTCTAACTCTTTTTTGAAAACTTCCCTAAAAGGCTGAGCCGGCTTATCCGGAAAATAAACCAAATCAAAAGAGGCTTGCACTTTGGCCTCTGTTTCAGGATCGACATTGACAACGATATCGGGCTCAATGCCCCAAGTTTCCTGTGGTTTCTCAGGCTTAGCGGCAGATTCCTTGGCGGAAGCGCCCGCGGCGGGTTTTGCCTTTGGTGTTTCGGTGTCTTCTTCATCTTCATGCTTTTTTCTCACGTATTCCTTTTTATGAAGCAATCGGCCAGAGGGCGTGTAATAGTAAGCGGTGGTAAGCCGCAAACCCGAGCCGTCGGGCAAACTAATAACCGACTGAACGGAGGCCTTACCGAAACTTCGAGAACCCATAACGATAGCCCGCTTATTATCTTGAAATGCTCCGGCTAAAATTTCACTCCCGGAAGCGCTCCCGCGATTGACTAGCACAATCATAGGGACGTTGCCATACGGCGCATGAGAGGCCGCCCGGTAATCGACTCTCGAATCCGGCCTTCTTCCTTGCGTGTAGACAATAAGTTTCTGATCTCCCAGCAATTCTTTGATCGTTTCGATAGCGGAAGGCAAAAGCCCGCCGGGATTGTTGCGAACATCCAAAATTAAAGACTTCATACCGGCCTTGCTCAATTTTCCCAAAGCTTCATGCATTTCCTGTGGAGTTTTAGCGTTAAATTCCGTTATGCGAATATGACCAACATCTGACCCCTCAATCATCCTTGAATAAACCGTCTGAATTTTAATGACCTCGCGTTCCAAAGTGATATCTTTGTTAATCTTAGTCGGAATCGCCCCACTAGCACTTTCCCCGTCACGCTCAACAGTAATAGTAACCTTGGCTCCGGGCTTCCCTCGCAATTTGCTTACAGCTTTGTCGGTAGTGATACTTTCCGTAGACTCCCCGTTGATTTTAATAATGCGGTCTCGGGGTAAAACGCCCATACGGAAAGCCGGAGTTCCCGGAATAGGAGAAATAACGGTAAGCCAGCCATCCTCTCCCACACCGATGCGAATACCGATGCCGCCAAATTCACCCTCCGTTTCAACTCTCATTTCTTTTAAACCCGCCGGGGGCATAAACTGGCTGAAAGGGTCCAGCGTGTGAACAACGCCGCCCGCCGCGCTATAAACCAACTCCTTGAAATTGATTTCTTCAACGTAGTTTGTTTGCACCTGCTCTAGCACGTCCATCAAAACGCGGATTTTTTCGTAATCAGATTCCGGCTCCGTGGCGGCATGAGAGAAAGAAGTGATATTTAAAAACAGGATCGCCGAGAAAACAACACTTACGAACATAGAGGACAATTTTTTATTACTCATTTATTGTTTATACCATGCCTTTTTTAAATTTGCCGTAATGATTACTGCGGAGGTCCTTCGCTGGAAACTTCACCCGCGACCTCATTTGAGCTTCCTTCAATCGATTGCGCCTCCGCGTCGGCGTCCAATTTGGGAAGTTCATTTAAGGAACGCAAACCAAATTGACGCAGAAATTCGCTCGTGGTGGCGTAAAGAAGGGGTCGGCCCACCGTTTCTTTCCTGCCCGCGACTTTAATGAAATTCCGTTCAAGCAAAGTTTCCAAAGCGGCAATCACCTCCACACCGCGAAGCTCTTCGATCTCGGCGCGCGTGATCGGCTGGCGATAGCCTATGATTGCCAAAGTTTCCAAAGCGGGTTGGGACAACCTAAAACTCGTGTGATCTTTAAAAAGTTTCTTGATCCAGGGGGCATAGATTGGATTAGAAGCAAACTGCCAACCTTCCGCGACTTCAAGGATAACCACCGGCGCGTCATGTCCGGAATATTTTTCCTTTAAAGCTCCAATGGCAACTCGCACCTGGGCGCTCCAATCATCGTCTTGGGTGCTTACATCCTGAGGCTGCGTAAGCTCTGAGGCGGGCGGTTCATCTTGAGACTCCTGCGCTACCACAACCTCGGACGTCGCGGGAGCGGCGGGCTCTCGTAAAACTTCCCGAAGTTTAGGCATGGTTAAGGGTTGATCGCTGGCGAACAGCAAAGCCTCAAGTATCCGAATGAGTTCTTGTTGGACCATATTTTTAGTTTACCGGAACCCGCGCTAAATAAATTTCGCCAAAAGGCGCCTTTTGCAGAGCGGTGATCATGCCTCGCTTGATAAGCTCCAAAATAGCCAAGAAACACGCCACCAAACCATGCCTCGTGGTCTCGTTTTCAAAAACGACTTCAATTGGGAAATTCCCCCGCTCCTGAATCAACTTTATAATTTTTTCAATTTTAGCTTCTATGGGATTGGGATCAATGCGAATCGCGTGGCTAGGCGCATGCGTGGCATCGTATTCCTCTAAAGCCTTGCGGAAAGATCCGAAAAGGTCAAAGGTGTTTTGCACAACGGTAAATTCTTCCTCTTCAAACACCGGCGACGGGCGGAAATAAAAACTCTCCATGGCGCGGGCTTTCTGCGCTAATTCTTGAGCCGCTTGGGCGAATTTTTTATACAACAGAAGTTTGGAAACCAGCTCTTGGCGGGGGTCCGCCTCGGGACTCTCGCTCGGCGCTCGCGGCAAAAGTAATCTTGTTTTAATTTGCATCAAGGTTGTGGCGGTAACTAAAAAGTCACCGGCAACCTGAACGTCCATCGTGCGCATCAATTCTATGTACTGAAGATACTCAGCCGTGATGGCCGAAATCGAGATATCAAAAATATTCATATTATTTTTTTCAATAAGATGAATAAGCAAGGCGAGCGGGCCTTCATACAAATCTAGGTGGACTTCGAAATCTTGAGTTTCTTGTGTTTCCATCTTCTATAGTCCCATAGCCTGGCGAACCGCAAGCATCGTCGCTTCCGCCTTTACTTTAGCCTTTTTCTCTCCGTCCTCCAATATTGCATCGATCCAGCGCTCACCCTTGGCCAAATACTCTTCTTTTTTCGCCCGGATCGAATTGACTAAAGGCGTCATCTGCTCTATTAAATCTTTTTTACAGGCTACGCATCCAATCGTTCCCTCACTACACTCCCCCTCTCGAACTTTCCAATGCGCCGAAAAAAGCTTGTGATGCGAGAACACAACGCACCCGCGCGGATCGCCGCGATCCGTTGCCTTAACTTTCTTGGGATCAGTATACATACTCATAACTTTGCTTCTCAAAGTCTCCGGCGGCTCGCCAACCGCTATGGAATTGCCATAAGACTTTGACATTTTACGGTTGTCTGGTCCCAATACCTTAGGGGCCTGCGTTAGAAGCGGCTGGGGTTCAGGCAAGGCAGCCTTGGGGTAAAAGTGATTAAAGCGCCGAGCAATCTCGCGAGTTAATTCCAGATGAGCTAGCTGATCGCCGCCAACAGGCACATGC
>OBEQ010211347.1_pt1 | contig 14448 bp, 12 predicted proteins | sample 1670901 | NCBI WGS metagenome assembly OBEQ01 (sample SAMEA104232315, study PRJEB22302) | groundwater metagenome | biome: forest; feature: aquifer; material: groundwater | place: USA | collected 2011-08-07 | depth 5.4 m
ATGTCGAAATGGGTAAATCACGGCTGCGGTATTTGCTGCTATGTCGGTGGTAGAAAAGTCATTTATTGCTGAAAAGTAATTGTGGGGCAATAGTGTGTCGGCATCACTGGAGTGAATCCAGGGTGATACCACACACTGTTTGGCGATAAGAAAAGTCGCTAAATCCGTGCCGATTTTACGCGCCAAACCAACACCTAACTTGGCCGGAATGGTGTGCCCAACTGAGAACCGATCAATCAGCAAAATATCTAAATTGCCTTGCTCAAAAGTCTTTGGCCCAGACACTTTCGACACTATACCAAAAAGACTAATACTGGAAGGGAGTGACGCCTGCCATTTCAAGGGCAACTGGCTAGCAATAAAATCTTTGAGCGTTTGATTTTTTGCAAAAGCTTGTTGATTGTTTTCGTCACTCTGATTGATAACAAGAATGAGCAAAACATTTTTGCCAAAACTGCTATTCAATAATCTTACGATAAACTCAGTTGATTCATTAAAAGCTGGGATTACCAAAACATTGTCGTATATGTTATCGGTGGGGAAATTGTGTAACGCGTTGACTTCTGGTTCTGCGTAACGGTCAAGATATTTTTGCAGCGCCATGTGGGCTTAATGCAACGCTGGTTTAAACGGTAAGGCCCTAACAATTTCGGCTTCAATGTTGAGTAACTCAAATTGGCGTGCAGCAACATCTAGCTCGCCAAAATAGAGTCGTGCCATAGTGTGAAACAGCTCAAAATGTCTTTCTTCGGAGCGGGTAATGGCTTGATAAAAATTTTTCAGCTTGCCTTCCGGTAATGCCATTGCGACCAAGCCAAAGCGTTCAGCGCCACGGGCTTCTACGATCGCCGCGACGAGTAGGCGATCTAAGAAATATTCTTTGGAGCCGCGTCGGATAGCGTGACGAAATTGATTAACGTAATCATCCTTCGCGTCTGGACCTAATTGCAGACCGCGCTCGTAAATAATCTTCACCACTTCTTTAAAATGATTGAGTTCTTCGACGGCCAATTCAATCATGGCTTTAATGAGATCAGGTTTGTCGGGGTAATGCGAGATCATCGACACAGCCATGCCAGAGGCTTTTTTTTCAGCGCATGCATGGTCTAGTAAAAATGTGTCGAAGTCTGCCATAACAGCTTCAACCCATTCCTGTGGTGTCGCGAAAAGCAGTATCGACATGATTAGCCCTGAACGAATTACAAAAAGGTCGAATTACAAAAAATCGAATTACAAAAAAAGTCGGGCATTATAACTTGCGCCGAATAGTTTCGAAACGCCGACAAAAACTTTACCGAGAGGAGGTCTGGTGTAATGTGACCGGGCCATTATAATAGGCCGATCTTTGAAGGCTGGGAAAGTGATAAATAGGGTAGATTTGATGATTATTAAACCGAAAGTACGCGGATTCATCTGCACACAAGCGCACCCAACGGGATGTGCGATCAACGTTCAAGAGCAAATTGAGTACGTGAAAAAGCAGGGGCCAATCGATGGCCCAAAAAACGTGCTCGTGATTGGCGCGTCAACTGGTTATGGTTTGGCGTCACGAATCACTGCTGCTTTTGCTTGTGGCGCCGCTACATTGGGCGTTTTTTTCGAGAAAGAGCCGGAGGAGAAACGCACAGCATCAGCAGGTTGGTACAACTCCGCCGCATTTCATACTGAAGCAAAAAGGGCCGGATTATATTGTGAAAGTATCAACGGTGACGCTTTCTCCGATGAGATTAAAGCTGAGGTCATTGCGAAATTAAAAGCCGGTATTGGCCCGGTGGACCTGGTCGTTTACAGCTTAGCGTCGCCACGCCGTAAACATCCTAAAACCGGTGAGCTGTATTCTTCGGTTTTAAAACCCATTGGTAATTCTTACACCGCGACCACGCTTGACACGGATAAGCGCATCATTAAACAAGTCGAATTAGGCGCGGCGACTGAAGACGAGATCCAAAACACCATCAAAGTCATGGGTGGCGAAGATTGGGAGATGTGGATTGATGAACTGAGTCGAGCCGGCCTTCTCGCAAAAGGTTGTCAAACGGTCGCCTATACTTACATCGGAGATAAATTAACCTGGCCGATTTATGGTGATGCCACTATCGGCAAAGCGAAAGAAGATCTCGATCGCGCTGCGGGTGCGATTAATCAAACATTAAAAGCCAATGAAGGGCGGGCATATGTTGCCGTCTTAAAAGCCCTGGTGACGCAATCCAGCTCTGCAATCCCGGTGATGCCTTTGTACATTTCGTTACTTTATAAAGTGATGAAAGCAAGAGGTACGCACGAAGGTTGTATCGAACAGATCCAAGGTCTGTTCTCACAATTGCTGCTGCAAGAAAATCCGCCCACGGATGATAAAGGCCGTTTACGTATGGATGGTCTTGAGTTGTTGCCCGAAGTTCAACAAGCAGTCGCCGACTTGTGGCCACAAGTTACCAGCGAAAATATTGATGAATTGACGGATTACAAAGGCTACAACTACGAATTTTTAAAGCTGTTTGGCTTTGGATTTGACTCAATTGATTACGAGGCAGAAGTGGATCCCATGGTCGATTTGTAAATATCGAATTATCAAAGGAGCCGCGACATGAACGATACGAGTGATATGCGGAAAGGCGTAGTCACCCAATTGACAAAAAATGTTCGGCGCCTGGTGGCTGGCAATGCGGGCTTGATGACGGGACCTGGCACCAACACTTACATAGTCGGCAGCGATGAAATTACGGTAATCGATCCTGGCCCGGTGGATGACGAGCACATCGAGTCCATTCTCAAAGTGTGCGGCGACAAACTTAAATGGTTGTTGGTGACTCACACACATCCCGATCATTCACCGGCAGCGGCGATTTTGGCTGAGAAGACTGGCGCGGAGATGTTGGGTTGTGTGATGGTCGATGACGGCCATCAGGACAAAACTTTCTCCGTGCAGCGCAATATTCAACACGGTGATCACCTCAGAACACACGAATACACGCTGCGAGCAATCCATACACCGGGCCACGTTGCGAATCATTTTTGCTATCTGGCAGAAGAAGACGGCATGTTATTTACGGGGGACCATATTATGAATGGCTCCACTGTTGTCATCATTCCACCGAGCGGTGATATGGCTGACTACCTGGCTTCGCTAGACCATTTAAAAAGCTACGCCATGACCTCGTTAGGCCCAGGGCATGGCGATGTGATCAGGGACCCTCTGCAGACGATTGATAGCATTATAGAGCACCGTATGATGCGAGAAGCCAAGATTCTGGGGGTGCTGGATATCGTCAAACAGGGTAATTTAAAAACCCTCACGCCTGACGTTTATGACGATGTGGATCCCGTTTTACACCCTGTAGCGCAGATCTCATTGTGGGCACATCTCATCAAATTGGAAAAAGAGGGTGTGGTTATGAAACGGGAAGAAAAACACTGGGCATTTGGCGAAGAGACCTGGATCTATCAGCCGAAGTGAGATGATGTTCTTTGTTTTTTCTAGTTTGGCAGGTACTTTTATTAAATCGTCTGAAGCTCGCTTTAAATCGGCTGAGGCTCCCTATAAATCGGCTGAAGCTCCCTTTAAATAAGTTAATGCTCTCTTTAAATTCGTTAAGTCGATTATTTTGATAGTAAATTTTACTAAATTGTCCATTCAGCCCGGTTAATTGGCAATAGTGCCCTTGGATTCGACCCTCACCGGACCTATGATTAGAGTAGAGTTGATGCAGGGTGCAGCTGATTAAAATCTGTCTCTTTATCTTCTAATTTGTAAGACTGAGGTGTAAACCTGGTTCTACATGAAAGCGTTCTACAAAAATAGAATTCTTTAAAATAGAGTTCTTCAAAATGGAACTCTTCAATAATAGAGTTCTCCAAATAGAGTTCTTTAAATAGAGCTCATCAAGAAAAGTTCAAATGCTGTCACGGAAGTGAAGTTATTGTTAAGGAGGTAGATAATGCCAAAAGCTCAAAGTACTACTAAAAGCATTACTCAGAAAAATGCTAAATCAGAGCTATCAGCAAAAATCGCCCATGCGAAACAACAAGTAAAGCAGGCCACGCAAAAAGCGACTCAGAAAAGGACGCGACAACTAGCACCTTTTTTTCGTCCTCGGCTAAAAACCATGGAACCTGCAGAGTATAACTATAGTTTTGTATTGGGCTACAACTAAATACGTATGAACTGATCAGTTCATCGCTGGACGAGATTTGTAAAATCTCATAGAGCGGCGGAGTACAAGACTAGAGAAAAAACTGGTCTTAAGAGATGGCTATACAATGAATGATAATTCAGTGTGATCTCAACTGCGCCGCTTCACTCTACATTTCACTCTACATTTCAAATATCCATACCGCACTAACCCTAGTTACAGCAGCAATAGGTTTACAAATGTGCCTCTGCATACTCAGCTAAGGCTGAACGCGGAACACCTTGCAATGCAATGCACCCACTGTGTTTAAAGCCTTTTAACCTTTCTGTCATGTAGGTCAGCCCCGAACTTAATGCGTTGAGATAGGGCGTATCGATCTGCGCAAGATTGCCCAGACAAATCACTTTGCTGCCTTTGCCGGCGCGGGTAATAATGGTTTTGATTTGATGTGGCGTTAAGTTCTGGCATTCATCGAGCAGAATGATACTGCGCTGAAAACTTCTGCCGCGAATATAGTTGAGGGATTTAAATTGTATCGGCACCTTCTCCATGATGTATTCGATACTGCCATGGGTGTTTTCATCTTCGTGGTGCAGTGCTTCTAGGTTATCCGTAATGGCACCCAACCAGGGAGCCATTTTTTCCTCTTCTGAGCCGGGTAAAAAGCCGATATCTTCATCGAGATTTTGTGTGCTGCGCATAGCAATAATACGATTGTACAGACGTTTCTCTACGGTCATCTCAATCGCAGCAGCGAGCGCCAAGATAGTTTTTCCGGAACCTGCGGCGCCGGTGATATTGACCAGATGCATGTCTGGATCAAGTAACAAATGCAGCGCCATCGCCTGATAAATATCGCGCGGCGTGAGTCCCCAGGCTTGGGTGTGCAGCATGGGTTCTTGATGCAAATCGATTAATACCACCGCTCTGTCGGTGATTTCGCTGATGCGCCCGACAAATCCGCTTTCATCGATAATAAATTCGTTGACATAACAATCGCTGAAAAAATCGGTTTTTGGCAGCGTGTGTCGAGTGATGCCTTTGAGAGTTTCAGTCTTTACTTTTTCAACCAGGTCCCAGAAAGAACCGCTTACTGGTTTGTATCCCTTCGGCAGTGAATCGACATCAGTCACCAACTGGTCGTTGTGATAATCTTCTGCGCCAATACCACAGGCTCGCGCTTTTAAGCGCATATTAATATCTTTCGTGACCAGTATGACTTGTTTGTCTGGATGTTGCTGCTGGTACTGACACAAGCCGTTGATAATTTTGTTGTCGCCGATATCGTTGGGCAGACAATAATTTTGGTAGCTTAACGGTTTTGTCATCATGATTGACAAGGTGCCGTGTGATGGCAAAGGCTCAGCATTTTTTGCCGCGAAACGTTTAATCGGCACCCCTTTTTCTATCGATTCATGGGGTTCGTCTTCGAGCTGTTGATCGATCATGCGAATGGCTTGTCGACAATCGGCGCCGAGCAATTTATTTTTGGTTTTTAAGTTGTCGAGTTCTTCGAGCACGGTGAGCGGAATTAAAACGTGGTGCTCATGAAAATTGAGAATCGCATTGGGATCATGGACGAGAACGTTGGTGTCTAGCGCAAATACTTTGGATTGAGGTTTCTGGGTTGGAGATTGCTTGGCTTGAGATTCTTTGTCTATCAAGTTACTGTCCATCAAATTGCGGCCCATCAAGTTACCCCTTTCCACATTAAGTGGCAAATTTGCTCAGTGGTAAATTCTACCGATCCACTTCAACTTCTTTATTCTTGGTTCTGCGACTGTTAACAGCCATCAGGCTCGAATAAAACCTATGAAGTGATTCTTCTAATCTGACTCTTTTAAAGTGGCTTTGGTTCAAGTAACGATTCAATTACTAAAACATCAAGCACCAACTAAAGAGAGTCGGCAAATTATCTTTTCAGGGATCCCTTACATCTAACTATGACGCAATTTTTAAGTTAAGCAATAAAAAATTTAAAAAAAATTCGATTCATTTAAAGTGATAAAATATTCGTTGTAATTTAATTTTATTTTCGATATTTTTAGCCGTATAAGGTTCGAATGAAGACCCTTCAATTCAGTGTTTCCCACCAATCGGCGCAAGTTTTTTGCGACCCAGAATTTTTTACCCGTTGTATTTTTTTACCAGGCAAAAAGCCACGGAATTTTTGCGCCCCACTAAAAGTTCATTTTATAGATATCTATTTAGCAGCACATCTTTTAAGTGATCTCCTTTTGTTTGAAGAAATTTGCACCCGTTAATTGTTTTATTCCTCACCCTAAAATTCATTCAAATTGCACAGAATCAAAATTGTCAGCGAGTGTTGCCTGATTATTGGTCATAGACGTTAGGTGAATTGATTTTGGGATTACTCCTCGCTACACCTAATTCAGGCATCACTTCAGGCAAAAAACTTGTACTAGTGGCAGGCTGTTAAGTACCATTGCGCTTTCATCTCAAGCCACGGAGAAATAGCAATGATTTCCGGCAGTATTGTAGCTTTAGTAACCCCTATGACAGACAGCGGCGCGCTTGATTGGCAGCGCCTCGACGATCTGATCGAGATGCATATCGAGCAAGGCACGAATGCGATCGTGGCCGTGGGAACTACCGGCGAATCCGCCACCATTGAGGTGGAGGATCATTTAGCCGTGATCAAACGCATTGTGGATCAGGTAAACGGACGGGTTCCAGTAATCGCTGGTACTGGGGCTAACGCCACCAAAGAAGCCATCGAACTGACGGAAAAAGCGCGAGAACTGAAAGCAGATGCTTGCCTGCTCGTCACGCCCTATTACAACAAACCAACGCAAGAAGGTCTCTATCAACACTACCTGGCCACGTCGAAAGTAGCGATTCCGCAGATCCTCTACAATGTTCCCGGTCGAACAGCCTGTGATTTGTTGCCGCAAACTGTTGCGCGACTGGTAGGCCTCCCAAATATTTATGGCATCAAAGAAGCGACGGGTGATCTCAAACGCGGACAACAAATACTCGATATATGTGGAGATAAGATGGCTGTTTACTCGGGAGATGACGAGACTGCCATGGACTTGATATTAATGGGCGCCAAAGGCGACATCTCTGTCACGGCCAATGTAGCGCCAGCGTTGATGTCTGAGATGTGCGCAGCCGCGCTTGCTGGTAATGCTGCGAAGGCTCAAGAGCTAAATAAAAAATTGATGCCGTTGCACCAAAAACTGTTCGTGGAGTCAAACCCCATTCCTGTTAAGTGGGCGCTGTATGAAATGGGTCTGATGGGCAAAGGGATCCGCTTGCCCTTAACAGTGTTGGACGAAAAATATCAGCCAGAAGTTCGAGCCGCACTTGTGGCTGCTGGTGTGCTATAACTTGCCTGCACTCGAAATAGCCACCATTGTCAGTGAATGTGAAAAGCTCGTGAATTTCAAAAGCTCGTGAATTTCAAAGGAAAGTAGATACATGTCGAAAAAAATGTTGCCGTTGTTCGTAGGGTTAATCAGTTTAACTCTAACAGGATGTGGTTTTCTGTTTGGCAAAGAGGGCTATTTCCGTGACAGAGGTGACGATTATCTGAAAGTTGAAACCATTCCGCCTATTCAGATACCACCCAGCATTGGCAATACTACGCTGGAACAATTATTCGTCATTCCAAAAATAGACGATGGCCAGGCGATATTACCCAGCGAGTTTATTGTTCCCCGCCCCGATCAAGTGGCGGTCAATGCCGATCAAGACAACGTCCGCATTCAAAAATTGGGCGAACGGCAATGGATAGTTATCGATAGTCCGCCGGAGCAGGTCTGGCCCAGAGTGCTGCAATATCTTGCCAACAGTGATGTAGACGTGAGTGAACAGAGTCCAGCCAAGGGGTTGATCGAAACCGATTGGCTGGCTTATGAAAATGACGAGGTCACCAAAAATAAATACCGCATTATGATCGAGCAGGGTTTGCAACACGGCAGCACAGAGATTCATATTCTGCATTTGATGGTACCGCGTTCGGTTAAAGGCAGCGGCGCAATAAATTGGCCCGCAACCTCCGTTAACGCCGAAAGAGAAACCTGGTTAGTTGAAGAGCTCTCCGCAAAATTAGCCGAAGATAATCACGCTGGGGTTTCATTTGTGGCGCAGGCGATTATAACTGAGTCTAAAGCCAAACTGATCGACAACGGCGATGGCATTCCTCATATTGAAATTAAACTCGATTACGGTCGAGCATGGGCCTCGCTTGGCGTAGCGTTAGATCGCAATGGTTTTACCGTGCAAGACAAAAATAATACAGAAGGGGTCTATTACGTCACCTATCTAAATAAAGAAGAGCAGGAAGAAGCGGCAGAAGAAGCCGCAGAAGAGCCGGGCTTTTTTAAACGGATGTTTAGTTGGGGTAAGAAAGACGAAGAATTATCGGCAGAAGAGCGTCGCGAGAAAAGTCAGTACAAGGTGTCGGCAGAACAAGCAGACGGTGTAGTGGTGGTGAAGATCCTTCAGCTTGAGGATCCAGATGATGTTGACCAAGAACAACTGCGTGATCTTATTACTAAGATCAGAGGCAATCTCTCCTAGTGCAGTTCTCTTTACTCGGCAGCGGCAGCCGCGGCAATGGCACACTGGTGCGCAGCAATACCACGTGTGTCTTGTTAGATTGTGGATTTTCCGTGAAGGATGCGGAGGCTCGCCTGCAGCGTCTTGGCGTTGAACCCCGTGAGATAGACGCGATTATTGTCACGCATGAGCATTCAGATCATATAAAAGGTGTGGGTGGATTTTCTCGCAAATTCAAAACACCTGTTTACATGACAAAAGGCACCTATCGCGCGCGCGACTATGGCCAAATTACGGCGCTGCATGAAGTCGTCCCCAATGAATCTTTTTGCATTGGCGACCTTGAAGTGTTGCCGGTACCTGTATCGCATGATGCCAATCAGCCGGTGCAGTATGTGCTGTCTCACCAGCAGTCGCACAAAAAATTACGCTTGGGTGTCTTGACGGATCTCGGTACCATCACCCAACATGTTGAGCAGATGTATAGTAGCTGTGACGCGTTGATTGTAGAATGTAATCACGATCTTGATATGCTGGCGATGGGGTCCTATTCCTATAGTTTAAAACAGCGTGTCGGTGGCCACCTTGGACATCTAAACAATATACAAACAGCGAATTTTTTACGCCGCATCAACCTCGGGCAATGGCAACATCTGGTGGCGGCGCATATTAGTGAAAAGAACAACACGCTCGATTTAGTCAAAAAGGCACTGTTGGACGGGCTGGGTAAGATGGAGCAATTGGTTATCGCCAGTCAAGATGAAGGTCTGGACTGGCTGAAGATCGAATAGGCAGATAATTAATATAGATAATTCAGTACAACAATATGTAAATGGAAAAAGACATGGAGAAAAGAGAACAGATAGTTTCGGGCAAAGCAAAATCGGTTTTCACCACTGATGATCCCGATAAACTCATCATGCTATTTCGCAATGATACTTCAGCCTTCGACGGTCAAAGGATTGAGCAGCTAGATCGCAAGGGCATGGTGAACAATAAGTTCAACGCCTTTATCATGCAAAAATTGGCCGCCGCAGGGATTCCTACCCATTTTGAAAAGCTCCTGTCTGATCAAGAATCGCTGGTAAAAAAACTCAAGATGATTCCAATCGAGTGTGTGGTGCGGAATATTGCCGCCGGCAGTATCTGCCGTCGACTCGGTATTCAAGAGGGGATTGATCTCAATCCGCCGACCTTTGAACTGTTCTTAAAAAATGATGCACTGCATGATCCAATGATTAACGAATCCCATGTGCGAGCTTTTGGTTGGGCCGAGGAATCACACTTAGCGCGAGCGAAAGAACTGACCTATAAAGTGAATGATGTGCTCAAGGAGATATTCCTGAATGGCAATATTCTCTTGGTCGATTACAAATTGGAGTTTGGACTGCACAATGGCGAAGTCCTACTGGGCGATGAGTTTTCACCAGACGGCTGTCGTTTGTGGGACAAAGACACGCGAGAAAAACTCGACAAAGATCGTTTTCGACAAAGCCTGGGTAATGTTGTCGAGTCCTATGAAATTGTCGGTAATCGGTTGGGGATTAATTTCGACTAGTGTTAGTGGGAATACTGTAACAAAAACCATTGTTCCAAAAGAAAGACCATTAGTAAGTTTATAAAATTTCGGAGAGGTGCCAGAGTGGCCGAATGGGACGGATTCGAAATCCGTTGAGTCCTTACGGGCTCCGAGGGTTCGACTCCCTCCCTCTCCGCCATACTCATATTGAGTCAACCACGTCTACTCGCGTTTATTCAGGTTCAGGGGCAAACACAGAGCGAGAAATTGTTTTTACTTTTTCCAATGGAACACTCTCTATTTAGGCCGCCAACTCTGAGAGCGGTTTAATCTTGCTGTACTCTTTGGTGTTCTCGTTCTCAGCTTCCCACACATCTACCGCCGTCTGCATATTGAGCCAACTCGCAACACTGGTATTGGTGGCAATCGCTAATCGATGAGCCAGATCTTTACTACACGGCGCATTCTCGTTAGCAAAGTTAGATAAATGCTTGCGAGAAACTCCCATAGCTTTGGCGGCAGCAGTGACACTAACCCCCAATGGTTCGAGCACATCAAGCTTAAACACTCTGCCGGGATGTACAGGTTTACGATTGCGTTTTCTATTCATGTTAAGCACCTCCTGATTAATGGTATTGCTCATAATCGACAACTATGGCGTCTTCACCGTCAAACTCAAATGTCATCCGCCATGCGCCAGAGACATCAATCGCCCATCGACCCTTTGATTTGGGTTGTAACCTATGTAACCGATAGCCAGGCAAGTCCATATCCTCCGGACGAGTTGCAGCATCGAGACGATCTAATCGAGTTGCCAGCTTGTCAGCATGGGCAGAATTAATACCTTTCTTTTTACCGTCATAAAAAAAATCTGCTAATCCTTTATGGCGAAAACTCTTTATAGCCATCACACACCCTTGTCACCTTATTGGTTACACTATAATAGGTGCCAAATAAAAGTGCAACCTGATTGGTTACACCTTTAAGACTCTATGTGGAGCGACTATATAACGTTCGAATTGAGTGTTTAGTCTTATCATAGGAACATTAAGGGGGGTACTTTTGGGGGTATCTATACATGATGGATGATTCAATATTACTATCTATCAAAGACTTGGGCGACCAATCATAATGACTCCCTCTATTACAATTCTACCGTTAATACATTGAATGATAATAGAAAGGGTGAACCTCAGGGTCCCCCTTTTTTGTTAACTGCCTCTTTACCTAAAGCGCTTTGATCCCCAGAGTTACAATTATTAGATTAATAAATCAGAGCCAACACTTAGTGCACTCTTAAAATCGAGACACTTTAATTGTGCAGCCGTAAAAGGGGACTGCAAACATTCATCTTTTTTACGCCTAAATCGCTTTTGTTGATCTCAATGCTTCAGAGTGGTGCTGTAAGATGAAAATAAATTCCACATGGAGTAAATCCATCTCCTCATCGATCACTATCACTGCACTATTCTGATCGCGCACAAAAATTAAATTGATCCAATATGTCGCAAATTTGTAGCTGCAAGAGGCTCTGCACTAAAAGATCCCTTCGAGTTTGAAAATCTATTGGATTAAAAAGGGGCATTGCGTTAACACTGATTTAGTCCGGAAACTCTTCGCAAAATTAATTCTAAGTTATTGTTGTAAATGCTGAAATTAAAATTTCCGGTCGAAAAAAACGAGTTGGCAATGAGATTGCAAAGATGCCGCAGGAAAACTAATTCAAAGCAACTTAAAAGTAAGCTGAATAAAAGGTGCAGTATGGTCAACAAATTGGTGAAATTTTTCAGTGTAACCGGCCTCACTTGGTTTATCCCAATGGTTCGAATCGCTGCTGGCGAAGATATTAAAGAACAATTTCGTGAACTCTGGACCATCATGGGTGTGCCATTGGTTGCGATATGTATTTTTCTCGTTATGTGGGGAGAAGTGTCGTCGAAGATTGTCACCAGCTTGGGTTCAATCCCAGGGCCTGCGCAAGTTTTTCAAGAAACTAAAGGTTTAATACAAGACCATTTGAATGAGCGTGAGAAAGCCGTCCTATTTGATGCTCGACAAGAAGAACGAATTCAAAAGCTTTTAGCAAAGAACCCAGATGCTAAAGTGAATCGCCCTCAATACACCGGTAAACCGACTTTTATCGATCAGATCTTCACAAGCATTAGAACAGTATTTATGGGCTTCACCTTGGCCACAATCGTCGCTGTGCCCTTGGGAATTATTTGTGGTTTGAGCAAAACAATGAATGCGGCACTTAATCCGATTATACAAATTTTTAAACCCGTTTCTCCGTTAGCCTGGTTGCCGATAGTAACTATGGTGGTCAGCGCACTCTACGTGGTTGATGACAATTCTTGGTTTCAAAAATCATTTTTGAATTCGGCTATTACGGTAACGCTCTGCTCGCTTTGGCCAACCCTGATCAATACTGCCGTCGGCGTATCATCCATTGATAAAGATCTGATGAATGTGGGCAAGGTGCTTAATCTGAGTTGGTTCACTCAAGTGTTTAAAATTGTGTTGCCATCATCATTACCGTTGATTTTTACCGGCCTACGTTTATCCCTTGGGGTGGGTTGGATGGTATTAATAGCGGCAGAAATGCTATCGCAAAATCCTGGGTTGGGGAAATTCATTTGGGACGAATTCCAAAATGGCAATATGAGTTCACTCGGGCGCATCATGTCGGCGGTTCTCACTATCGGCTTAATCGGCTTTGTGCTTGATAGAATTATGCTGACGTTTCAAAATCTCTTCACGTTCTCGGACAAACGATAATTGCTAAAGTTGGTTTCCCTATAAAGGTCAATGTGATGAGTATTCTAACGTTAACAAATGTGTGCAAGGCTTATGGTTCTGGCAGTCGACAAAGTCAGATTTTGCATAATATCAATCTCGATATTAAAGAAGGCGAATTTGTCGCGATTGTCGGTTTCTCCGGTAGCGGTAAAACCACCTTGATCTCGACCTTGGCAGGATTGATTAAACCGGATTCGGGCACCGCAACTTTTAAAGGCAAACCTATTGAAGGTCCAGGGCCAGAAAGAGGAGTTGTTTTTCAAAGTTATTCATTGCTGCCCTGGTTAACCGTTTACGGCAACATAGCTTTAGCGGTCGATCAAGTATTTAAAAAATGGAGTCAAGAGCAGCGCAAAGTGCACATAGAAAAATATATTGCCATGGTAGGCCTATCTCATGCGCGAGATCGCCGTCCGGCAGAACTCTCCGGCGGCATGCGTCAACGGGTCGCTGTGGCCCGCGCTTTAGCGATGAGTCCCGATGTGTTGTTATTGGACGAGCCATTGAGCGCACTGGATGCGTTAACACGCGCCAATCTACAGAACGAAATTGAGAATATTTGGAGCCAAGAAAAAAAGACGGTGGTGTTAATCACTAACGATGTGGATGAAGCAATCTTATTGGCGGATAGAATTATCCCGCTGAATCCCGGCCCCAACGCAACACTAGGACAGGAATTTATAGTTAATCTGCCACGCCCGCGAGATCGCACGACGATTAATCATAACCAAGAGTTCGTACGATTGCGCAAAGAGGTAACGCAATATCTTATCGATATAGGCGCTGCAGACGCGGCGAATAATGGCGACAATAAAATTATCAGTCTGCCAAATGTTTTACCTAATACTGCAGATGATTATCTGCCGAGTGCCGTTAAAACGGCTACCAAATCACGCAGTGGTGATTTTAGTCGCTATGTGGAATTTACCCGTACGACAAAAGTTTACCCGACACCGAAGGGACCACTTACTGTCGTTGAAGATTTCGATCTCAAGATGCACAAGGGTGAATTTATATCGTTGATAGGGCATTCCGGATGCGGTAAATCAACGGTATTGTCGATGGTTGCCGGACTCAATGACATCAGTGGCGGTGGCATTATCTTGGACGGCAGAGAGATTTACAAGGCTGGACCTGATCGCGGTATCGTTTTTCAGGCTCCCAGTTTGTTCCCTTGGATGACGGCCTACCAAAACGTTGCGCTTGGAGTAGAAAAAGTTTATCCACACGCTACCAAAGCTGAGCGGAAAGATATTATTGAATATTATCTTACGCGTGTCGGCTTAGCGGATGCGATGCATAAAAAGGCGATGGAACTTTCAAACGGCATGAAACAGCGAGTCGGTATTGCGCGCGCTTTTGCATTGTCACCCAAGCTTCTGCTGTTGGATGAGCCCTTCGGCATGTTAGATTCGTTGACGCGATGGGATTTACAGGAAGTGCTTATGGAGGTCTGGCAGCGCACCCAGGTGA
>OBEQ012069784.1_pt1 | contig 14447 bp, 23 predicted proteins | sample 1670901 | NCBI WGS metagenome assembly OBEQ01 (sample SAMEA104232315, study PRJEB22302) | groundwater metagenome | biome: forest; feature: aquifer; material: groundwater | place: USA | collected 2011-08-07 | depth 5.4 m
ATTAAAATAATTAAAAGAAAAAAATGGGGGATCTGAGATTCGAATACCTGAAAGCAATTTCAGTCCCGATAAACGCAATTCGTTTTTCTTTTTTGGACTGAAAGACTTTTTTCTTTTTTTTAAAAAGAAAAAAGGCTTTCCTCAGGTCTCCAGCTTTTTTGCGAGCCGGGTTTTTCTTTTCCCGAGGCTTTTCTTTTTTTAAAAAGAAAAGGCTCTCCCAAAGCTGGAAGCATAGCCAGGCTAGCCCAATCCCCCATTTAAAGGTTTAATTACTAGTAGTTTTTCGAAACGGCGTGGTTAAAATTACTTTACTTAGACAGGACTTCGCATGGTTCTGCGTTTAAATATTTCACTGCGTTCGAGTGGCGCACGTAGTCTGCCAAATATTGGCCGAAATGGTTTGTTGGCTAATTTGCTGGGAGCTTTAACGAAGTGAACGTTGCCTTTTCTGTCGATTAAGGCATGGGTTGCACCTTTTGCGAGGAAAGAATCTACTTTTGCATGATTTGAATTTAGAAGCGCTTTTGTAATTTTGAGAGTTGCGCGGGTAACTTCAGCATTGTGTGCGGGTAATTCCATCGCTTCATATGCGGTTCCAAGTGCAAACGCAAGCGCAGCTACGCCTGGACTAGTGTTGACAATTCGATGTAATTGCGTGAAATGAGAAACTACACCAATAGCGGGAAGAACAACTAGTTTTGCGATTTGAAATTTACGGTCTCTCCTAGCAAGTTTAACCCCGCGTTCGGGATTAGATGAATCCGACAAGTCAACTTCGTTGATCAAATACTTGACAGGCGAAGGTAGTTCAGAGTATGGAATGTGACCAAGTAATTCTCCACCTTTGAGAGTTTGTTTATTCATTGTTAAATCGGTTCTCTTGTTTTGCGGAACAGTGGTTTAAAAGTTTGATTAGCTAGTTCAGGCGGAGCTTTTATGAAGTGTAAGTTACCTTTACGGTCTGGCACAACATGAGTTGCACCTTTGCGCATGAAATTCATAATGTCTGGATGAGGCGCGTGATCTTCTGAAAAGTACCTACTTTGTCGAATGCTTTCGCCAAGCGCTTTAGATTGGCCTCGCACTACAAAACGAGAGCTAAGTGCAAAAGCAACTGTCGAAGCTGCTACGATTGGAACACCAGTTTTTACAAGTAGTTCAGTTAGAGTGGGGGCAGGGGCATGTGTCGTAGAGGTGTGAATAGCTAGGGCAAAAACAGAAGCTGGGCCAGCTGCAGCTGCGCCTAAAAAAGTGTAAATTCCCCGAATTCGCGTACTAATATTCACATTCTTCACTGGCTCGCGTAGTTCTACAGGAAGTTCATTATGCGGAATAGTGCCAATAAGTTTGCCGCCTTTGAAAGACTGTTTAAGCAAAAACGGTTTAAGCATAAAGAAAATAAGAAAACGAAATTAAAAAAGCAAGCGGTTTATTTAGCTTTTATTTTTTCTTTTTTTTGCCGAAGTTTCCGCGTGGCTTAGGTATTTTGATTTCGGGATATAATTCACCGATTGTAATTGTTGATGGAATTGGCGGAAAACCACTTGCATATAACAATTCGAATGCTTTCCATTCGCTGTTGAAGTCGCTTCCGTTTTCGAGGTTAGCGAGTGAAGCGAGGAGGTTTGAATATGATTTGCGGGTTTGTTCCATTGAAGTTAATGGAATCTGTGAAAAGTCAGGGTATTTTGAGTGAAGCGAGTTGTACATACTCGAAAGAGTCATGAGTACTTCTTTTGCTTCTGCTTTTTTAACATCTATTTTTTTCACAATGAACCATTCAGGTAAGTTTGAAGCGATTCGCACTTCAGTGTTAGCTGGTGAACCGTTTTGGTCAAATTTTTGGCTGTACACTTGCACAAACAAAGCATGCAAAAAGGCGCAGACTGCAATTTCTTCAAGCGCTTTAACTTTTTGTTTGTATTTCTTGACTTGTGACTCATCAGTTGGTTCAACTAGCTTAAGGGTAATTGCTGGCCGAACTAATTCCAAAATTTTGTTTGGAGTTAGCGAAGAAAGGGTTTGTTTTAAGTTAGTTGTTTTTGGGCAAAGTGACTGAATTTTTTTGTAGTCAACTGGGCCGTAGTTGTAGATATTTGCAGAGATTATATGCGAAAAGTTAGCCACGCTAGTAGCTAGTTGCTCTTTTGAGGGGTTTTCTAGCTTAGCTTCAATTTTAGCATTAGGGAAGCTCGCTGAGAGTAAAGCAAAAGGCATTCAGATCACTTTGGCTGTCCTGCTAGGAATTTGCGAGCTGTTTCACCAACTGCTGTTTCTGGCGAGTATGCTCCACCTGCGAAGGTTGCGTTGCAAGATCTGCATATCCATAGTGCGTTTGCTTTGCGTTTAACATTTTTCTTTCCACAAGATGGACAAACGTGTTTTGCGCGTTGCACTGAAAGTACTTTTTCTTCTCGTTTTCTGATTGTTCTGCCGTATCTAGAGCCCATATAGGTTTAATCCCTCATTTAATTGTTACAATAGCTTTAATAGTTCTTTTCGTTTTTCAAGAGTTGTGTCAAGAAGCGAGTCTAACTCTGCAATGCTGAATCCAGCTGATCCGCTCTTTTGAGCTGAACAGATTAATCCATCGGTTGTTGCTCCAAAAGTCATTCTACCGCTTGAAGCTTTTTCTTCGTCGAATGTTGCATCGAGTATAATTGAACCGTTGATTTTTTCAAACGTGCAAGTAACTACATCTTCACCGCGTGGCAAGTGACCAGATCGGATTTCGTGGTTTAGCTTGTATTGACCTTCTGAAATTGTTTCTAGTTTTGGAACAACTGCGTTTTTCACTGCGCTCATTGCTGCAAGGCTAGCTGCGTCGGTTAAGTTACCATTGTAGTCCAAAATATAAAGGTCGATGAATATTCCGAGTACTTTGCCTGGAGCAACGACTAGTTTAGTTAAGTCAATTGCATTTGCTGCGCGTATACCCCGGTCAACTACTCTTGCAAGTTCAATTGAACGTTCATCTGGAGGGCCTGCTTGGAAAGTAGAGTGTGCAATTGGAGAGAATTCACATCCAACTGACAACATTCCTTCGTTTGGTCGATCTGGATAAGGAGTTGCTAAGTCAATTTTTACACCAGCGAGGACTTTTGTGTCGCCTAAGTGGCAAATTGCACTTCCTTCACAGTTTTCAAAAACGTTTTTCTCAATTCGAATTGACCTGTGTTGTAGAAAATCTCTGCCATCTGGACGTTGATTTTTCTTGATTAAATCTTTTACAAATTCTGCTTTTAATTGGTCTGAAATCATGCTATTTGTTCACCTAATTCACTTGCTACTTGTGCGTAGCGTTGTTTCAATGCTTCTACTTGAATCTCTCTAACTTTAACAGCTGCGTCGCTTGCTAGTCTCAATGTTCGCTTAACTTCATCTGGAGTTAGTAACCCTTCCATTTGGAATAAGAGTATTTCGCCGGTTCTTGGAGAAACTACAACTGCTGCGTCGCTTTCACCGTAGTTATCTTCTAGTTTATCTAGATCGACAACGAGTTCGCCGTCGACTTTGCCAACTGCAACTCCTGCGACTAAATCTTTCACTGGAATACCTGCATCAACAAGTGCAACTGAAGCTGCGGTTATTGCTGCGATACGTGTTCCACCGTCTGATTGAACTACGTCCATATGAATGTCAATAATTGTCTTTGGAAAGCGGTTAACTAGAATAACGTTTTCAAAAACGTGTTTGGCAACTTTGCTTATTTCAATGCTTCTTCGGTTTGGACCGCTTCTGCCGTGGTCTTCAAGAGAAGAAAATGGAGCCATTACATAACGTGCGCCGACTAATGCTTTGCGGTGGTCAGTTAAGAATTTTGGAAACACTTCGTGCGGGCCATAAACAGCTGCGATGATTCGGTTTTTCCCCCATTCAATCATTGCACTTCCGTCTGCTTGTTTTAACACGCCGGCTGTGATTTTAAGATCACGTAAGTCAGTGAAACTTCGTCCACTTACACGTTTTCCGTTTACAATTAATTTTGGTTTATCTGGATTACTTGAACTCATTTTTTTATTCAACACCTTTTTCCAAGAAGTTCTTTATTCGGTCAGTTAGACCAGAAGTGTGAGCTTCTCGGCATATTTTTAAAATCGCTTGAATTGCAAAAGCAGTATTATCCCCCTTTAAGTAAAGGCGGCCATTTTTGCCTACGAATATTTCAGTTTTAGTATAGTCGCGAATCATTGAAACCATGCTTAAGTTTCTTCCAATTACACGTGGAACTTTTGTTGGCTCAATCTCTAGCATCTCGCCACCGCGAAGCGTTCTAGCATCCATAAGCGACGCGTTGTTCACTTCATCTACAAAAGCAATTTTGACAAACACAACTTCGCCGATCTTAAGCGGGTCACGTAATTCTCTTGAAGAGATTTGTCCTTCGTACGGAGAGTTAATGTCAATTGTAAAGCCAGAGAAACGTTCTTCTGTTACAAAGCCAACAACGTAGTCTCCAGGAATTGGAAGATAACGTCCTTTTAATGGAACGATTTTATCTTCTTGAGCCATGCTTAGCAAAGACGAGTAAGTCTTGCCGTTTTCAATAAAGCATCCATCCATTCTCTTTGGAGAATCTGAAACAAGTTCTCCAGGAATAACTAATTTTTTTTCCATTTTCGTTTTTCACCATTCAATTCAAAAATATAACTCAATATAACTCAAAATAACTCAATATGTAACTCAAAGCAAACTTAGAGTATTTTTGTCTGGACTTGGCCAGATGTAAGTTTGTTCAACTTATCAAAAAACTCACTCTGCATACCTGCAGGCATTTCGCATACAACCATCAAAGAGCCATCTGCGCCCCACTCTTCTTTTTGTAACCCGTATTCTTTCAATGCACCGTATGCTTTTGCGCCAAATTGGCCGGGAATCTTAACTGCTATTTTTGTCTTTTGCATTGAAATTGGGATTATTTCCCTCAACTTTTCAATGATCGCTAACATCTGTTCTTCAGCTGGCTTAAACGCATCAATACTAACTTTAGCTTGCTCCATTGCTGCTTCAATACGTTGTGGAGGATGCGGCGTCTTTGCGCGCGGGTCAATGCAATTACGTGCAATTAATGCGATTATCTTCAAACGTTTTTCTTCTAACACTTTTCTACGGTGGTCAGTTGTTAACTGTAACTCACCATCGCGCATTATCAACTTAGCGACTTCAATTGCATCAGTTGTGCCAAATGCTTTTTGAATCGCAGGCGTTGTTTGTCTCTCGCCTTTTTTAGCGTCTTTGAACACTTCGTCAAACATTAACACGTTGTCGAAATCTTTCTTGACTCCAGTCTTATAATCGTATGACTTCTTTGGGTCAACAAGTATCTCGAAGTGTTCTCCATTTCGCTCTAACCTAGCAATGAGCGTATTTTCAATGCCTGACATATAAAATCCCGATTTTTGTTTTTATTTTGATTTACTTTTTTTTGAAGACTGTCTTCTCAGACTAGTCCAGCTAATTCATCTTTTGAATATGACCGGGATGTTGCTGTTGCTTTTGAAATGAAAACAACATCAATTAAACTCGGCGTAAGTTTTTCATCTTGAGATAAACTTTTCTTTAAAGCTTTTACAGCTAGCTTAACTGCATCTTGTTCGGATAAGTTGTCCTTGTACTCTTTTTCCATTAACTCTTCAACGCTTTTCTTTCCAGCGCCAATTGCAGTTGTCTTATATTCAAACAAAGCTCCACTCGGATCAGTTTCAAATAAACGCGGTTGCCCGTCGCTTACACCTGCAACTAATAGAGAAACACCATATGGCCTAACTCCCCCGAGTTGAGTGTAGAACTGTAAGTGGTCGCCGAGTTTCTTTGAAAGCACTTCAACTGGAATTGCCTCATCGTAAGTTAAGTGATGTTTTTGAGACTCTAAACGCGCAAAATCAACAAGTTTACGAGCATCTGCAACTAAACCACTTGAAGCAGCTGCGACGTGTTTATCGATTTGAAATATTTTTTCATGCGAATCACTAACAATTAAATTAGAAGTAATTCGCTTATGCGCAACTAACGCAACGCCATCTTTACATACTATTCCAATAGACGTGCTACCAGTGCGCACAGCTTCGCGCGCGTATTCAACTTGAAATAGTCTACCATCTGGAGAAAAGACAGTAATTGCTCGATCGTATGCTGATTGCTGTGGAGGATACATGTTTACAAAATCACCTTAAATTTGCACTTAACAAATGCTGTTAACCGGTACACAGCAAGGATAGAAAAACTAAGAGGTTACTTAAAACCTAAAAATACAATTTATTTCCTATTTACATATAAATCTGCGAAGCCCGGGTTTTTATGCCTTTTCCTCAGTACTTGCACAGTTAACGCTTCCACTTGCCAACAGTTGGATGAAAATCGACTTGATACTCTGGAATTCCTAAAGAAAGCCCATATCGCTTAGCTTCGTCGTACTGAATTTTGCTTTGTCGGTCGATGTAGAAAATTTTATTTCGAAAGATTATGAAATGATGCGTTTTATTTTTGAAATCAGCATACCAATAATTTGGAGCCAGTGCTTCGCTTAGTTCTTTAGCGATCTTGCTCGCTTGATCTTCGGAAATTTCAACGGAATGCAACGTCCATTGTTTTAACCAAGGAGTTTTATGCTTTTCAGTCACTTGCTCAACCTTTGTTTTGAGGATCTTGACTTTTTTTAGCACAGCTTTATTCTCAAGGCTTTCTTCAATAATTATTCCAGTAAAATTATCTGCCATGACATTTATCACTTAGCTTATTTAGCTTGCTTGTCTTCAGTCCAAACGTGTTTCACGCTTCCGCTCATTTTTTGTAACCGAAGCGCAACTGAGCCATTGTTAAAACTAGTTACAAAAGCTAGTGCAGCAATAATCGTTTCAACTGAATCTAGTGCAGAACGAATGAAAAATAACTGTTTTACTTCATTAAAGCCCATAATCTTGATATTGGCTTCACTTGTGCCCATTTCGCCGATGAAACCAGCAATTGACTTATTCACAACTAAACGTAGCTCTTTTTCAGTTAACTTCTGTCCTTCGATTTTGTACAACAAATAACGCTTCTTGAATCTCATTTAGTTTCCCTCAACCTAGCTTCAGTAACGCGGCGCCTTATTTCAACAAGCGGAGCCGGAAGTGCTTCAGCATAGTTTCTACGTAGCCGCTCATCTGAAAGAAAAGCAGCCACTTGTTTTGAATGAAATATACCAGACAGTAATACAATTGACTTTTCTTTTGGAAGCAACTTGTGCCTATGTATTATAGCTTCTGCCATTAAAAAACTGCGAAAATCAGCAGCTAAGTGCCAAAACTTTCGATCCTGCGAAGCATCTGACCCTGGTCGAAAAATATCTCGCATGTCGACATGGATTCTACGTCCAATTTCAGATATTTCGTTTGCCGAAGCTCCTCTAAAAATTTCTTGTCGCTTGCGGTTAAGGGTTTTAGAAAACAAAAGCAGAGGAGAAGCAACAGCAGCGGCTAAGCTAACTGTTTTCAACCGAAGATATGGATCGAACCCAAAAGTTTGTTTGAAAGATGCGCGTATTTGCTTGTCACGCACGGCTTTGCCAAGTTCGGTTTCAACTGGCTCTGCAGTTAATAGTTCTTTATTTTTCAAAATTTTAGCTGGAAACTTAACGCTTTTTCCTTCAATTAAAACGTGTGGTTTTTCAGTTTCAAGTAAATGCTTAGTTGCATCAATTGGAACTTTTCCAGGCCTAATTAATCCGATGCCATGAGTAAAGCCAGCAAGGTAAATTTTACGACCTTCAAATTCAATATGACCAAAACGAGGACCGACATAAGGCATTTGACGTTTTGAAAATATACTCATTTTTCTTCCCTCAATACTGCAGCTGCGTGTTGGCTCATTCGTATACCTGAATGAGGAGCGTCTTCGGCTAAATACGCTTTGATTGTTTTATCGTTAAGCTGTCTTACGCGGTCAACGATTTTGTTCAGCACGGGTGGCAAGTTTTTTTTAAATGTTTTGAAAAGCTCGGGGTTTGTAAGAAACGCTTCTACTTCTGGAGAATGGCCATTGCCTTTGAAAAACGCAAATGGAATTTCGCGCGGGAGCGCAGCGTGACGCTGTAGAACCGCATCCGCCATTAAGAAGCTACGAAATGTTCCAACAAAGTAGTCCATACGATCGAGAACGTGAGCCGATGAGTCAAAAGCAGTTGTTGCTTCGCTTTGGATTCGATTAGAAACTTCGTGGAGAGTTAATGGAGCTAAGCCGCGATACACGTAATTTCGATTTCCCTTTGCACGAGTATTTAGGTAAAAAAATGGAGATACGATAGTGGTCATTACTCGGAGTACATTGAGAAACTTAGTTGGCGATACGCCAAGTAGATTTTGAAGAGAACGACGGACATCCGGTGTTTTTAGCACAGTGTAAAAGTGTTTTTCTACATCTTCGCCGTTTAGAAACTCAGCGCATTTCAAGTGACGCTTGGCTTTTCGCTGAGTATTAATGCCCTCTATCATTACATAAGGAGTTTCTCGCGCAAATAATCTCCGAGTCGCTTCAATAGGCCCCTTGCCCGGAGTTAATACCCCAACACCATGTTGAAAGCCACACAAGTAAACCTTTCTTCCATCAAATTGAATAGAATGAAATTCGGGTTTTTCTTCGCGGAATTCTCTATAATCTGCACTTCCAAGCGCACCGAGCGTCATTTATTTTACTGCTCCTTTTCAGATTTAATTAAGTATTCAGCAAGTTGTTTAAAAGCTTTTGACCTGTGATCATATTTTGCTTTTTCAGCAATTGACATTTCGCCGAACGTACGGTTTTCGCCATCTGGAATGAAAAGCATATCGTAAGGCAACTGGGGATGCGCGTTTGTTAATCTATTAGTGATTGTGCCGTGGCACTCTCCCTTGAAAATTAATGGCTCAATTACATTAGCAGGTAAGTAACTTATTATTGAAACAAAATGCGCTTTACGGTCAGTTCCTTCAACTAGTTTCAATATGCCTTGTGGCCCAATTCCAGCAAATACTGATCGAGCGTATGCGCCTGGAAAATCGTTGAAAGAATCAATGTAAAAGCCAGTATCTTCAACTAAAACAGATTCACGCGTATGTTTTCGCGCTTCAAGCGCTTTGTGTTTGCTAACTTCTTCTTGTTTGGCTTGAATTTCAGTTAGGTCAATTTCAAGTGATTCAACTTCAAACCCAAGTGGTTCAAGTGCGTGGCGCGCTTCTTGTAATTTACCTTTATTTGAAGTTGCAAAAAGAAGTTTCAGGTTATTCGCAGCCAACTTTATTCACCTTGAACTTTGTTCAAAGCAGCAGCTGCTTGTTGAAAAGTTAAACCAAGCACGTACCCAATTGCAATTATTTCGCGTGGCGATTTTAGCTCAAACTCATTTGAAGCTCGGCTTGTGAAAAGGAATTTGACTTTACGTTTGAGGCAGTTTTTGAGAAAGATGCGGAGCTGAAAAATGAGTTTAGATTTGTTTGGCGAGCGTAGTAAATAGACAAGTGGAATTTCAACTATCTTTTCTCGCTCTCTACACATCTCCACTAGTGCGGCTGAGTTGTAAAAATCTGGGGCAGATAATGGATTGACAAAAGTTGGTGAAGAGCGTTGTTTGCATTTTGCAACTAAGCTAACTGCGTTTGGCGCTTCAATTACTTGGCTACGCTGTAGCGTAGTAGCGGTTGTAAAACCAAGAGAAATTGCTTTAGTTGCTAGGTTAGCATTGCCTAGATTTGAATCAGCGTAGTTCTTCATTTTTTCATTATGACTTCGTAGAACTTATACTGACCGTCTGCGCCAACTAAGTATGAATTAATTAGTTTCAAGTTCGGGTAACGTCTTGCTGCGCGTTTTTCAGCTAGTACGCGTAGTTGTTGACCCGGTGGTTCGGTTTTACGGTTCTTGCCCGGCTTTCTACCTAAGTCTGGTCTGCGTCTTCGGCGTTTACCGTGTGCGATTCTCGAACGTAGCATAATGAAATCTTGAGTTGCCTTGTAGCCAAGCGCACGTGCCCTAAGGGGATTTAATGGCTTGTCAACTCTAACAACTGGAGGAGTTTTTCTCCATTTAGCAATACGGCTACGTAGAGTTTGCGAACGCGTTTTGAAAGATGCTATGAATGATTTTCTGACGTGACTATAAAGAGACATTTAAACAAAGTCGACCTCACTAATAAGATACTAATAATTAAAATAGATTGAACGGCCAGTATTTTTAAACGCTTGGGAGACAACGCATATGAAAGTAACTTTTTCACTAGATGGCAAAAAAACGCAAATAAGCATAAAAACAGGCAATACGGTTAACGACGTGTTAAAAAAACACAAGGTAAACCAAGGAACTGGCTTGATTAAACTAAACGGCAAACTAGCTCACCCGGCTACTAAACTAAAAGACGGAGACGAATTAGAATTCGTAAACATTATCTACGGCGGCTAAATGGGCCAAAATGTAAAAAAAATAGATTGTAAAAAAGATGATAAAAATAGAATGATAAAAAAAGAAATAAAGGCAAAAAAAGAAGTAAAAGAAACTGAAATTAAATGCACTAAGTGCAAGAAACGCGACGCAGTTGTTGATCTAGGCTATGTTAAGAGCGACTTATGTTCGCCTTGTTTTATCGACTATTTTGAAAACCGAATTTACCGAGCTAATAGAGAATTTGGAATGCTTCAACACGGCGAAAAAATCGGGGTCGGGGTCTCAGGCGGAAAAGACAGCGCAGCACTTTTATACGTACTAACTAAAGTAGCGAAACACGTTGGCGCAGAACTTGTGCCAATCTTAATCGATGAGGGGATCAAAGGATACCGCGACAAAGCTGCTGAAAAAGCCGAGGCGCTTTGCAAGCAACTTGGGTTGAAATTAAATCGAGTTAGTTACCAAGAAGTTTTTGGAATAACAATGGATAAAGCAGTTAAGAAAAAAGACAAAGTGAAATGGCGCGGCGCTTGCAGTTATTGCGGAGTGTTTAGAAAAACTGCTTTGAACAAAGCAGCGTATGACTTTGGCTGCAAAAAACTAGCAATTGGACACAACGCAGATGACATGGCTCAAACGATTTTAATGAACTTCATGAAAAGCGAGCCGGCAAGATTTATGCGATTCGGCGCGCTTAGTGGAATAGTTGAACGAGATAAATTTGTAATGCGAGTAAAACCATTGATCTACGTAACTGAACACGAATGCGCAGTTTACTGCACGCTACGCAACTTACCATTTCACTTACAAGAATGCCCGTATAGTTCAGACTCGTTCCGCGGCGAATTAAAAGATTTCCTAAACAAAGTCGAATCAAAACACCCGGGAACAAAGTTCAACATCTTAAAATCATTTATGGCATTGAAAGAATTAATGGTTGCGAGTCCAGTGAAAGAAAAAGACTTAAAACACTGCACAAAATGCGGCGCACCCTGCAGCAGCGGAGACAACTGCAAAGCATGCGCATTAGCAGATGAATTGAACTCGGCCTAAAAACTAGATTCACAATACAACCTAACTAGCGTACATACTTAATCAACGAATATACGATAGTGTTTCTTTTGGCATTGCTGGTGCTGTTCCTGGCATTGCTGCGGTTGGTTCTTGTGGCATTGGTTGCCTGGAGAGTTTTTCTAAATTGTCTTTGGCGCGTTTTGCGCGTTTGTTTAAATCGTCGACTGGAACTTTTTTGCCAACCATTTTGCCAAACATCTCAACTAGTTTACCAGCTGCTATTGGGTCAATTGCTTCGCCAGTTGTTTCAACTAACATACACGAACCAGTTAAGTCAAACAATGGAGCAAGTGTTGGGATTAATCCAGCCATTCCAACTATTGGAACGTAATTCGAATTGATTTTTACGCCCAGAGTTTTTTTCAAATGCTTTAGCTCTTTTTGGTGAGTTGAACTAACGTGAATCGAGCGTTCTTTTTGAGCTTGAGTTACTAGCCCATCCATTGCGTAAACTTTGACACCGCCCATTTCTTTGAAGAATTGAAGTGATTTTGAAGTTACTTCATATTGACCTTCAACAGTCAACGGCTGTAGATCTCCTTTGAGAAAGTATACGCTTTTTCCATTTACTTTTTTGTAGTAGAACTTTAAGCAAAATGCGCGTAGGCCGCCTTTAGCTGTTGCAATTACTTGGTTTGGAAAATGAGGAGAGTAAACAGTTGCTACTTTTTCTGCTTTTAGTTGTCGCACTAAGTGGTCAACTGCGAGTTTACTTGCAAAGCCAACTCCAGGTAATCCAACGAATAGCAACGCGTTGTCTGACTTAACGGTTTTGAGTCTGCGTACATATGAATCTGTAAACTGCGGATACTTCAAGTTAAACACCTTGGACATAAGTATATTTTCGGCGAATTTAAACCCTTCACTGAAACTTTTCTTTTCGGCGGTAAGCCGCGTATTTGTCTTCTTTAGAATATTTCTGCGGGTGAGCTTGTGAAGTTTGTCCGTTGCAAGATTTGCAAGTCTCTTCGAGAGTGTACATGGAACAAGTTTTGCATTTATATAGCATTGAACGCCACACCAGTCTTAATCGCTTTTTTCTAGTTGAAACTCAACTGAATCGCCAGTTTTTGAAGTTAGGGTTGCTTGTAGTTTTGCAATTATTTTGTCACTTGCCTTATAGTCAGGCGCAGTTATGTCAATGTAGTAAGTTGGGGCTCCGATGTAGTGAAACTCCATTTTAGTTGAAACAGCTGCTTTGAGCGCAGATAGCACTTTTTTGATTTGTTCAACACCATCAGGTGCGAATGACTTTAGTTTGAGTTTAACTCGTTGAACTACAAATTTTGGCTTTATTTCAACTTTTGCAACTGCAGTTATTCCTTCGCGCCATGCTACTGGAATTTTTTCAGAAAGTGGTTGACCTTCGCTCGCGGCTTCAAATGCAGAGTATAGATCGCCATGAGCTTCTTTTAGCACGTTGCTCATTTCGTGAGCTGCGTCTGGTTTCTTTCCAAGTTTAATAGCTACTCGTTCAAGTAATTTTTGGGCGCGTTTGTCGAGATTGTACGCTTCCATTTTGCGTTTTTTCTCGGCTTCGCTGGTTCTTTTAATTGAAAGGTCAATTTGACGTTTGATTTTGTCAACACGTAGAACAAGCGCAACTAATCGCTGGCCTTCTTTAACGTGGTCGCGTACGTTTCTAACCCATCCAGACGATACTTCTGAGACGTGGATAAAAGCATCTTGGTTTTCAAATTCATCTAATGAGCAAAAGGCACCGAAAGCGGTTATTTTCTTAACAGTAGCGATTACAATTTCTCCTTGTTCAGGGTAAACTAGGTCAATAGCCATAAAGAGAACTTTATCCTAGGATTTCAACAATCTTGCATTCAACAGTTGCTTTGCCACCGCGTGGGCGTAGAAGTTCTTTTTTGCAGTTAAAACACTTAACGATACTTTTGGCATCGCCGAAAACTACACTTTCGCTTCCACATTCGCACTGTACTCGTAAAAATTTACTCATAAATTATATTATCAAATCCCGATACATTTTTTGTTCTTACTTGCTTGTTTCTGCTTTTTTCTTCATTCTTCCGCTGATTGTTCTTTCGTGTTTTTTCTTGCACGTTAAGCATTCAAGCATTATTTTGTTTCTAATTCCTTGTTTCTTTACTTTTGCCTTGCCTTTAACTTTACCGTGGTAACCCCGTAGCTTACGCTCGTGTCGCCTTGTTCCCCATGCGAGGGTTCGGCCGGGCTTGATTTTAGTTGTAGTTACTTTTACTTTGTGTCGAGTATGTTTTTTACAAGTCGGACAGTAAGAAGCTAACTCTTTTGGAATTATCATTAGAACTCAGATATTATAGTCGTTAAGAAGTTTAAAAATACAGCTGGTTAAACACGTTTAGCTACTTGTTTTTCAATTAAGAGCTGGCTCGTTTCTTCATCTAGCTGTATTGTTGCACCAATTGTAAATGGACCGATGCTTTTTCCGTGCTGTGAGACGAATTCGGGAACATCTTGTAAAATTTCCAGAACTATACTAATGGGTGGTTTTTTCTTTGCAGCAAGTGAAACGGATAAACTTGACTCGTAATTTGAAAACGATTTTAACAAGGTTAAGTAAAGTGTTTTTTCTTGAGTTGTTAATCCATCTGTGTCAATTGAATTTGTGCGGCTATCTTTGAATGATTTTAGCACTAGCTTTTGGCAACGTAAACGAACGAGTTCCATAAAAACAGTTTTGCAATTTTCAAATGTTTTAGCGCCTTCCATTGAAAACCCGCCTTTTAGCTCTGAGTAAAACTGTTCCATGTATTTCAAATAAGTGTCAAAAAATGCTTCGGAAAGCGGCGATAACACTGACGAGTGTTTTTCCTGTAAGTGGATCTTTCTAAGTTCTTCGAAGCTTATTTCATCCATAGTGGAATAACTAGCGAGGTAATCGATTTTAAAACAAAGCATTGGGTGGATGGCGGATGAGTGGACAATACTTAACGGGCGTCGTTGGAAACTAAGCCGCGACATTCTAAAAGTAC
>OBEQ012615925.1_pt1 | contig 14447 bp, 16 predicted proteins | sample 1670901 | NCBI WGS metagenome assembly OBEQ01 (sample SAMEA104232315, study PRJEB22302) | groundwater metagenome | biome: forest; feature: aquifer; material: groundwater | place: USA | collected 2011-08-07 | depth 5.4 m
CCTGTTGCCGTTGTGTAGGAAAAAGAAGAAATTAGGTAGTCCGAGTAAATATCCAGCATTTGTTTATCCATGGCAGGTCTTGACACCCTTTAAGGGTGATATTTACTATATCATATTTCTAGACTTTTTGCGTAACATGAGCTAATAATTCAAATATCTCAGTAATCTACGAACCAAAAAATAGGCATGTTGTTGACGCCTATGTTCGGGGGTTTAGGGAAGCAATCTCAAGGAGATACGATTTTATTATAGAAATGGACGCCGGATTTTCACATTTACCAAGTGAATTGTCAAAATTTGTTAATAAAATAGATAAAGGAACATATGATGCAGTATTTGGAAAAAGACCACTTTGGTCACCCAGATATAAGGTAAAGCTACTTAGAAGAATATATAGTCTTTGCGCTACTTTACTTCCTAATTTTTTACTGGGTATGAAATTTAAGGACATCAGCTCGGGCTATGAATCGTTCAATCTTAAAACTCTTAAAAAAATCATATCACAACCTTTTCTCTCCACAGGTCACTCTTGGCATATAGAAGTTAAATACCGATGCAAAGATCTAAATTATACCGAAATTCCAATAACGTACAATTTCCCAAGTAATACTATAGCATTGCTGACTCTTAAAAATTCTATTTTTGTTCTCTTTAGTTTATGGTTAGATCGAATGAAGGCAAAAATATCAAAAAAGCAATAGTAATTACTTCCATTAACCCGCCTACAAAGGCAGTTAAGAGGTTTGCTAAATGCAGAGACTATTCTACGATAGTCATAGGCGATATCAAATCTCCTTCAAGCTATAGCTATAAGGACGTTAATTTCTTAAGCATAAACCAACAAGAAAAACTGCTATTTAAAACAATAAAGTACTCAATAAAAGGACATTATTCTCGAAAAAATATTGGCTATCTTTATGCTATGCATCAGGGAGCTAACATTATTATTGATACAGACGACGACAATATCCCCTATCGCAACTTTGGTGATAATTTGAACATAAAAACAAAAGCACATTTTATAAAAACCGAAGGTTGGATTAACGTTTATAAATTCTTTACGCAAAAAAAGATTTGGCCCAGAGGATTCCCATTAGAAGAAATCACAAAATCATTAAATGAAAATTATGAATATAGTAAAGACGTAATCAAGAATTGTGTTATACAACAATTCTTAGTTAACCGTGACCCTGACGTTGATGCTATTTTCAGGCTAACAAACAAAAGCATTACCAGGTTTCGTAACGGTATTATTATCATGTTAAATAATAATTCTTTCAGTCCATTCAATTCTCAAAATACTGTCTGGAATAGCCCAGCCTTTCCCTTGATGTATCTTCCTACTAAAATTAACTGGAGAATAACTGATATACTAAGATCAATCATCGCACAAATTTGCATAAGACAATTTAATTCACCAAGCTATATTTCATTTCATAGCCCTTCTGCTTATCAGGTAAGAAATCCACACAATCTGCTAATCGACTTCAATGATGAAATCCCAGTTTATTTACAAATAAAGGAAATTCTAGAACTGTTAAAATCCCTATCTTTAACTAGAGGTAATAAATTTATTTTAAAAAATATAACTGCTTGTTATAAGGCCCTTACAATACAAGGATTTGTTCCAAAATCAGAACTACTAAGCGTTGAAGCCTGGTGTAAAGATTGCTCTGAGATACTCAAGATTTAATATTTATTTACAACTTACTCTTACTAAGTCTTTATTGTAGTCAAATTTTAGTCGTCGACCAACCGACCTATTAGTATCAAAAGAATTATTCCAAACTAATGGACAATGTGTACAGGCATCTGCCCACTCATTCCTAATAACTATTTTTTTATTTTTTAATTCGATATTTAATGTTGCTGCAACTGCTATAGCGCGCTTAAACCACGCATCGTATTTAAGATCGTAATTATATAGCACTTTTTCCTTATTCCTTTCTTTCTCAGTACAACGAATTGTTTGTACCACAGTCGATACAACCAGCTTGTGTATATTGCCAGCTTGATGAATTAATGAATAAACAAAAAAAAGTGATACCAGACCAAACAACATACTTATAGATCGGGTATGATTTGCTAAAAATTTAGTCAAATTTTTTCCCATAATCAATGCAATTAACTAAAGCAACCCCCCGAGACGCATAATCTAATAATAATCGAGTACCCTTATGGGTAGCATTGACGCTTGATCATATCTATCAACAACAAAAAAATAAATAACGTTTAATATGAAAATAATTAATACTAAATAAAACCTTGAAGATTTTATTGAAAATTTTTTAAAAGAAATTAGAATTAAGATAAAAGATGACAAATAGCCTAGAGTTTTTATTAAAGATAGCAAGGTTGCGGGTAGTATACTTACTCCAGATAGTTTTGGGAAATCTTTAGTATTTAAATTTGATATAGCGTAATTAAATCGAGTTAATATTACGGAAAATAAATCTTTATTGATAAATATAGAAGTAATGCTAGCATTACCAAATCTTGACGGCAAAGACATTTTAAAAATGAATGATAAGTATACAACTTCAATTGCAAACAAAATCAAATATACAATATTATTTTTCTCTTTATTAATAATTGCTTTAAGGAAAAAAACAAATAGAGCCAATATCATAAATAATGAGGACAAAGGATGAGAAAAGAAAGTAATAAATTCTATAAATGCCAGAATTATAAAAAATTTAAATGTAATCGTTTTTTCCTGTCGATTTAAATATAATAATATAAACAATGCCCAAAACATACTTGAAGTTACAAAAGGAATAAGCCCCCAGTAATAAGAAACAGAAAATTGCCCTAAAGGATATAAAAATATAAAAGGGAGGATGATCTTTTTATTGAATTCCAGTATTTTTAAGAATAGATAAAATATTGATATCATTAATATATTATTCAAAACAAAAAATACAACACTTGTACGTGCAGGTGTTTGAAAAACCATGCGTATCAGAGTCAATAAAGTATCAATAAATTGATAAGATAAATGAAACTGATGCGTATAAGGATCATTTGCACCCCCGGAGTAAAAGGAGAAATATAAGTGCCCAATGTAATCGCTAAATGGCGGTATTTTTACAAGTACATAAGGAATAATAGTCAATCCAAAAACAAATACAGTATAGTATTTTAGAAACTTTCTATTTACCTTCACATTAAAATATTACCAATAATAATTAACATATTATAACTTGACCAAAATTAGCTACTCAGCTCTTTCTCCAAAAAATAATAAGCTCGTACCTAATGGTGGAGAGTATAGTTTCTCAATATTAAAAAGTATGTTCAAAATCCGACTCACTACAGGATTTTTTTTCTTATCACCCGACTCCGCGACCGGATAACTTTTCCTTACAATTTTACTTATCCAAAAAGCAACTGGTACCAAAAAGAAACCAAAATATCTAATTTTCTGCGTTTCTAAACCTCGTGGAACAATTTTATTAAAACTGTCAATCGAGTATCTTCTGTAATGACCTAATTGCTCATCGTGGAAGCCAAATAAATATTGCCCTGCCGGGACTGTAATTATTACAGTCCCCCTAGGTTTTATAAAAGATAACAGTTTTTTAAACGCATTTCTATCATTTTCAATATGCTCCAATACATCTGTAGCGATTACCGCGTCATATTTTATCTCGCTCTTATAATCTTCAATGCTAGATACGACAAAATTGCAATTTTTTAGCTTCATCTTTTTGACATTTTTATTTGCCAAATCAATATAATCGTTATCCAGATCAAATCCAACTACAGTATATCCCCGCTTAGCCAAAATTATTGACAATTCACCGGATCCGCAGCCCGCGTTTAAAATAGTTTTTAAATTCTGTCCTTTGAGCCACTCAAGAATAATTTCATATTTTGCATTGGCATACGGATCTTGAGATTTTATCAATAAATCATCATATTGATATTTATTAGAAAATTTATTTAGCATATTCTATCTTGTTATTATGATGACTCCAAGCAGTATGACTAATACTCCAACAATTTTGGTAGCAGTAATTGGTTCTTTGAACAAAAAGTACGAGAAAATCATAATAAATACGTATCCAAAACTCATGATTGGAGCTGCAGCGCTTAGTTGAACTTTATTCAAAATTAAAACCCACAATAAAAATCCCAATCCGAAAACTGCGAGTCCCCCGACCAGAAACCAGTTTGTTATTAATTTTAACAAAAAGGGAATAGTACCGTTATAATCACGCGGGAAAGTCCCTATTTTGTTCGCGCCTGTTTTTATCAGCATATTCGCAATTGTATTCAGAAATGCCGCCACAACAACAAGAAAATAGTATAAATTCATAAAATCAACATTATTGTCATTCCGAGCGACCAACGGGAGTCGAGGAATCTCACACCATAGACTTACTAAAACAGCTTAGTGGCATGAGATCCCTCCGCTTCGGTCGGGATGACAATTTTATAGCATTTTATTTTGTAAAATATACGTTACAGTTTTTTTTATCCCTTCCTCAATACTCAAAGTCGGCTTCCACCCCAATTTTTTTATTTTAGTATTTTTTAAATGCACAAACTCATTATCCCCCTTCCAATTACTTGCTTTGCCAAGCCATTTCTTTCTAGTTTTTCTGGAATCCGCGGCATCCAGAATCGTGTCAACTATGTTTCTTACCCTCAACACCTGATCATGCCCGATATTATATACGTTGAACTGATCTTTAGATTTTTTAATTACAGTAAATATCGCCTCCACTCCATCCTTAACATACAGTGATGATTTTCTGGGCGACCCGTCGGAGAACAATTCTATTTCTTTCGGGTTATTTTTTATCTTTCTTAGAATGTCGACCATAATCCCATGTGTATATCTCTCTCCTATAAAAGAAACAAACCTGAAAATATAACTTCTCATCCCATAATAGGAGGCGTAAGCATGGATGTAAGTTTCGCACGCTGCCTTTGTCGAGCCATATAGAGATGTCGGCTCAAAAGGGTAATCTTCAGGAGTTGGATGAACTGTGGCGTCCCCGTACACAGAAGATGTAGAAGAAAAGGCGATATTCTTCACTTTGTTTTTATACATCGCCTCCAAAACGTTTTGTGTCATTTCAAGATTTTGTTCATGATCAATAAAATGATCTTCAAATCCCGATCTGACATCCGCGTGCGCGGCCAGATGAAAAACAAAATCTATATTCCTCATTGACTTATTAAGAAGACCAGTATCCTTAATATCTCCTCTCACAAGCTTAAAATCCGGATTTTTTAAATTATGTCTTATAAATAATTCCCTGCCGGTTGAAAAATTATCATAAACAATAACGCTATTTTTATCTTTAAGAAGCCGGTCGACAATATTGCTCCCAATAAAACCGGCACCTCCTGTAACTAAATATTTCATAAATTTCCTCTCATGTCATTGCGAGGAGGAACGATCGCGTCAAACGCGACAACCACGTTCGACGTGGCGAAGCAATCTCTATCAATAACGGGATTGCCGCGCTCCTTATCAGTCGCTCGCAATGACAAAAGTATTTTGTCTATAAATTTCTCCTATCGTTTCCAATACATAAATTGCATCATTTATCGAGGCAGAGGAGTAATCTTTGTTTTTTATTTTTTCAAAAAATATCTTATTCTCCATATTCCAAGACAAATCCTCATCAGGAAAGACAAATTCCTCCATATCAGGCGGGCCCATCTCAGGTTTCATTTTATACAAAATCATCTTTTCCCGTCCATAACTCCTGCCCAGCCCGTCTATCTGAATTTTCGCTGTCTTTAACATAATTTCAAAAGAGAAAATATTCTTCCATTCTACACAAGTCGCGCTCAAATGCGCGATTTGCCCCTTTTTATTTTTTAATATAAAAAAAGCGCTGTCCTCCAAATCCGATTTCCAAAAAAGTTTTTCAGTAAATCCATTAACAGTGTCCATTCCACCGCAAAAATAATTTACAAGATCTATCAAATGCGACCCTTGATCTATCAGTTCTCCGCCCCCGGAAATTTTCTTCTGAAATCTCCATTCTTTCTCGTATCCCAACCTTCCTCCATGACCGTATCGCGCGCGTATAAACAAAACCTCCCCGTACTTTTTTGAATCAATAATACTTTTCGCTTTAAGAAGTCCGGGATGATAACGATGATTATACCCGTACATTACTACAGCAGGCTTTTTCTCGTGCGCAGCCAAAACAGTTTTAAGCTCAGAAGCAGAGATAGCACCCGGTTTTTCAGCCAATACATGTTTGCCCGTCCTTACTGCGCCAGCCGTTATTGGCGCCAGCCAATTATTCGTTGTCGAAATGATTACAGCCTGGATCTCAGAACCTGCAACAATCCTTTTCCAATCCGGCTCATACCGGCAGTTAAAATCCTTCGCGAATTCCTTACCTCTCTTCTCATCAACGTCGCAAATAACTGATATATTAACATTTTTGGGTAATGCCAATGCTCTTTTCCTCCCTATTAACCCCGCGCCGATAATAGCAACATTAATATTCATATCGTCATTGCATCTATTACAATGTTTCCATTATAATAAAAAACATCGGTAAACCCAATAAGCAAATTATGAGTTCTCTCCTTAAAGATAAAACCGCGCTGATCACCGGAGGGGCACGAGGTATTGGCAAAGCAATAACAAAACAACTTTTAAAAGATGGCGCATCTGTATTAATTTGCTCAAGGAAAAAAGTAGAATTGCAGAGTACCGTTAAAGAACTTGATCCATCAGGAAGAAAGCTATTTTATTTCGTGGCAGATGTGTCAAACCTCAAAAGCTGCAAGAAACTATTCGAATATGCAAGGAAATTATTCAATCATCTTGATATTCTTGTGAACAACGCCGGGATCTATGGGCCAATCGGTTTACTTGAGAAAAGCTCTTCTGAAGAATGGACCAAAACAATTGACATAAATTTACAAGGTACGGTTCATTGCACCCAACTTGCTCTTCCGCTTATGAAAAAACAAAAAAAAGGCAAAATCATCAATCTGGCCGGAGCGGGCATAGGCGGTCAAAGGCCTCTCAGCCGCTTTTCAGCCTATTATACGTCCAAAGCAGCTGTCGCTGCGTTCACAGAAGTCATCGCCGCCGAAGTTTTGGAAGACAATATCCAGGTCAACTGCATTTCTCCGGGCGCGATAAACACTTATTTCGTTGATTATTTACTCTCTCAGGGCCCGTTGCGGGCAGGCGCCATGTACGAACAAGCTCTTGAAACCAAAAAGACCGGGGGAGATTCTCCGGATATAGCCGCCGCGTTAGTATCTTTTTTAGCATCAGATACAAGTAATAATGTGACCGGTAAAATCCTAAGCGCCAAATGGGACAAAATTATAACATTAAAGAAATTAACTTCAAAGAACAAAAATTTGTATACATTACGCAGAATAGATGAGGAGCTCTTTAGTGAAAAAAAATAATGAAATTGGAATTCTAGGCCTTTGGCATTTAGGTTGTGTTTATTCAACGTGTCTTGCCAAGCTTGGATTTTCTGTGACCGGCTGGGATTTTGATCAAAAAATCGTTAAGAACCTTAAAAAAGGTTTGCCCCCAATCGAAGAACCTCTTCTTAAAGAAACAATTAATAAATACCTAAACAAAACGCTTTTTTTTACTAATGCGCCTCTTGATACTATCCGGAACAAAAAATATATTTTTATCACCTTTGATGTGCCGGTTGATGATAATGACAAGATAGATCTGTCAATTATCGATAAAACCTTCATTTTGATTGCGAAATTTATTTCTTCCGATACTACAATTGTCGTCTCCAGCCAATTGCCTGTGGGTTACTGCAGAAAATTGCTTAAAAAAATACAAAAGAAAAATCCTTCTGTTAATTTGATTTATTTCCCCGAAAATCTGAGATTGGGAACAGCGCTCGATTGTTTTCTCAAACCGGATAGAATTATTATTGGTTCTGACTCCAAAAAAATACTGGATCAATTCGAAAACGACTTTTATTCATTGGACTGCCCTTTTATAAAAATAGGTTTGGAGAGCGCCGAGATGGTTAAGCATTCTCTCAACAGCTATTTGGCAATGATGATAAGCTACAGTAGCGAAATGAGTGACCTTTGTGAATTATTTGGCGCAGACATGAGTGAGGTTGTAACCGCGCTCAAAACCGAAAGAAGAATTAGCCGATACGCGCCTATAAATCCTGGCTTAGGATTTGCCGGCGGAACTCTTGGAAGGGACGTTCAAACGTTAAGGAAATTAGCAGGGCAAAAACATTATCAACCGCTAATGTTAAGATCAATTTACCAAGTCAACAAAAACAGGCTTCCTTATTTGATTAAAAAAATAAAAACACTAATACCGTCGCTTAAAAACAAAAAAATTGGCATTCTTGGTTTGACTTACAAGCCTCATACAAGCACACTCCGCCGGTCAATGTCATTAGAGTTGGCGAGCCTATTAATAAAAGAGGGAGCGGTAATAAGCGCCTTTGACCCAATGATTAAAAAGCCGGTAGACGAATATCACTACGTGATTATCAGCAAAACAGAATCCGATTTTTTTCAACAACTTGATTTAATTGTGCTTATGACAGAGTGGCCTGAGTTTAAAGATTTTAACTGGAAGGGTGATTCGAATTTAATGAAAAACAAATATATCATTGATACCAAAAATTTTTTGGATAGAAAGACAATGGAGGAAAATAGCTATAAGTACATCGGAATGGGAATTGTCCAATGAATAAAGATATTCTAGACTTTTAATTTTGATGAACCATTTGCCCGTACTCTGCGAACAGTTAAGCTAATTGGTGTTTCATCAAGCTTTGGCTCTCCATTAGCTGTTTGCATCTCTTTCCACGCGTCGTCAAACTGCTTAATTGTCTCAATTGTTCTCTGGCTAAATAACATCGCGTTAAGTATTTCAGGGGTGACCGTACAAATATGTCCTCCCGACGCAAAAGCCTCGCCAACCATGGATGCCGTACGGATGCTGCCGACAATGATGCGCAAGTTATCAAATCCTCCTTCTTTCAGAAATGATGCCGTAGCAGTTGTAATTGCGTGGGGGCTTCTGTTAATCTCCGATTCAAGTCCGACTCGCGGATATTTAGCCATATAATCAAATCTGCTTCTATAAGTAGCGCTATCCTCGATAGATCTGCCCCAAAACAAACTCAAAAACGAGGTCTTTTTATTGTGTCTCGCGGAAAAAGCAGCCATAACCATTTGCTCAAAAGTCACAATTGTCGTGACATTAACGGCTATATCAAGTTTTGATAACTCATTTATTACATATAAACTTTTTGTGGTATTCGGGATAAGCGGAACTTTCACCACTACGTTCTCCGCTATATCGGCATACCTTTTGGCTTCTTCGATCATATCTTTCGGGGTTGCTGTGCTATCCGACAGCTCAACCGATACCGGCTTATCTTTAAGTTCTTCACAAATTGCTTTGACAACCTTAGTGAAATTTTTGGGTTTAATACCGTCTTTGAGCATTACTGCCTGGTTTGAAGTGGCGCCGTCTATTGCCCCGGTAGCGTTCCATTTCTGAACCTCATCTATGTTAGATGTATCAATGAATAGCGATCTGTAAAAAGTAGTATCTTGCTCATTCTGTAGAGACAGTTCACCGTTTCTGATTTGCAAGATCCCTGAAGTCTTCATTTGGGATATATTATGTATATAGAATTTTCAGCAAAAATGCAAGTGGCATTTTTTCAAATCCCCCTTGCCCCCTTTATTAAAGGGGGTTGGGGGATTTCTTTTAGAGACGGATGGTTAACCATCAAATGCCAAAGAAGTCCCTGGAAACTTTCCGCGAACGGCGTTATAGTATCATCGGAAATTACCGGAACAAGTATTGATGCGTCGGCCACTTTTCTTGTATATCCGCCGTCACGGCTGATAATCCCCAAAACCATTGCTCCAACTTCTTTTGCGTACTCAAGAGCGCGCACGATATTAGCGCTGATATTTTTTTCTAAATTTCCTCCGCCTACGGACAAAACCATAACAGCATCTTTTTTAGTAAGTTTTGATCCACGCAACCACTCAACAAAAGCCGTATCCCAGCCGTCATCATTTATTCGTGCCGTGAGCTCTGACACATTGTCAATTACAGTATATGCTTCAATATGTGCAATTTTGCGAAAATCATTTACAGCATGAGAGCAGTTGGCCGCGCTTCCTCCAACTCCAAGGAGAAACAATCTACCTTCCTGTTTTTTAATTCGCACGATGTGTTCAATTGTTGCTTGTATTTCTTCTCGCGAGAGCTGGTCGATAACTTTTCTTGCCCCTTCCAAATAGGTAGTTGAGAAATTATTAGGGCTATTTTCATCACGGAGTTTTTTATTTTCTGTTTTTAACTTTAGATTTTCAATCAGCAGTTCTTCAATTTGTTGTTTAAGTGTTCCCCGCGAAGCTTTTGTTCGAGCATGAAGAGAGGTCTTTGAATTATTCATATATTTTTTAAGAACACTTTTGCTCAAATATAATTGATTTTTTTCAACAATGCAAGTATCATTATAAGAACTTTTTCAATGAATAAAGCAGCATTTTACGACAGAGACGGCATAATTATAAAAATGGTCTACGATTTGGAAAATGGACTTATTGAAACAGCCAAGACTCCGTCGCAGATTGAATTTGTTTACGGGATTGTCGATCTTTTGAGGCATACTACATCTTTAGGTTACAAAAACATTATTGCCTCCAATCAAGCCGGAATTGGTATAAAAAAAATAAGCGAAGAGAACTTTAATGTGGTTAAAGAAGAGATGATAAAGAGGTTAAAAGCACAGCATACGATTATTGATGCGCAGTATTATTGTTTCCATCATCCTCATGCAGCAATTCCGCAGTACAGAAAAGTCTGCGATTGCCGAAAGCCAAAACCGGGACTATTGTTGCAAGCCGCAAATGATTACAATATCGATCTTTCAAAGTCCTGGATGATAGGCGACAGCGTCAACGATGTACTCGCAGGCAGCGCGGCCGGATGCAAAACAATTCTTCTAGCTAATCTAGATGAGTCCGAATATCTTCGTATTCTTGAAGAGAAGCTTCACGGAACAAAGCCGGATTATTTGATCAAAAAACTGACCGAAGCAATTAAGATTATAAAAAGTTAATTTTATGAAAGCTATTATTGCCGCCGGTGGCAAAGGCGAGCGCCTGCATCCGCTTACCGACACACTCCCCAAACCCATGATCGAGGTAGCGGGCAAGCCGATAATCGAGCATATTATAAATTTATTTAAAAAGAATGGTATCGCTGATTTTGTTATCACACTTTGCTACCTGCCTGAAAAGATAACTGATTATTTTGGCAACGGCCGGAAATTTGGAGTCAACATTGAGTATATTTACGAAAAAGTAGATTTTCCGCTTGGAACCGCGAGCAATATTTCATCAGCAAAATCTCTTATCGGCTCAACATTCATTGTTACCTACGGTGATATTTTACGTGATCTTAATATTGCCGATATGATCAAATTTCACAAAGCCCAAAACTCTTTCACGACGCTCAATATCTACAAACGCTTTGGGGAGAATCCCAAAAGCATGATAACTTTTGACCAAGATAAAAAAATCATCAACTTCATCGAGCGCCCGGTTTTTCCAGTACACAAACAAACAAGCGACAATTTCGTCTGGGCCAACGGCTCTTTCTACATTTTCGAGCCGGGGGTTTTCGATTTTATTCCAGAGAACGCATTTACTGATTTCGGCCGCGATGTCTTCCCCAAACTATTGCGAGAGCAGAAAAATCTCTACGCCTTTTCAACTGAAGGATTATTTATCGACATAGGAAATATGGAGAAGCTAGAATTTGCAAGAAAGAAATTTGCAAGAAAATCCACACATTCCTTGACTTAATAAGCTTATAATTTTATACTACTAGTCTATGGTAGAACGACCGCATATAGAGCCAATAGATATACCGGAAATGCAGAAGATTAAAATTTTAATGCCGGGAATAAGTCGAGCAGGAGACAATATAGCACTGTCAGATTGGCGGAAAGGCGTAATGGCTGAAATTAAAACCGGAGACGATGATATAGTGACAGCAACGGATAGAAAAGTCGAAGAATATCTAATTGAATACATTAAACAAAAATTCACAGATGTTCATTTTATAGCCGAAGAGTCAGGTGGAGAAGCGAAAAAAAACGGTTTTACTATCGATGGGATTGACGGGACATCTTCTTTTTCAAAAGGGGGTAAAGACTGGTCTATTTCGGTATCAAGACTAGAAAATGGCGAAGTAACTCTCGGGATCGTCTACAGTCCGGCAAATAATGAATTATATTACGCAAAAAAAGGCCAAGGCGCTTACTTATATGATGGAGTAATTACAAGAAGAATTAATGTATCAAAAGAAGATAGACCTAGTTATTCGACTGTCGGCTTGGGTCAAGATATAGTAAGAAGATATGACAGGTCGGATATAGAGGAGAGGTTTAAAAATAAAAAGGCTTCCAGGTCGCATTATGCTATCGCGTCCTCGGCTCTAATGTATGGACGTTTAGCATCCGGTCAGATCGATGTGGCGGTTCAAATGGGCCAGCCGATTTGGGATATTGCTCCGGGGATAGTCATCGTAAAAGAAGCGGGCGGTAGATTTACAAATTGGGACGGTCAGGAGCAATTTGAAATTACCAGAGAAAGAGCAAATAATATAGTTGCATCCAATGGACTTCTGCATAATCAAGCTCTTCAAATAATACGTGAACAAAACATATCTAGACAGGAAAATCCCTACTCAAAATGGCGCTAAGAAAGTTTGGGACTTAGAAACGCCAGCCAAACCCCTGCTCCAATAATCAATAAGCCACCTATTATAACTTGCGGAGATGGTATTTCATTTAACAAGATTACTCCATATATTACTGCTATAACTGGTTCGCTTTTCCCAAGTATTGAGGCATGAAGCGATCGTGTTTGTATTATGCCCCAAGTATGTATGCCTGAAGCAAGAACCGCAAATATAAAACCAAATAATAAAAGGGGAATTATACTTTGATACATTGCATTAAATGCTCCAGACAAAAATATAAAAGGCAAGAGTAGAATTATACTCACCAAATAACGCCAGAAATTTATTATACTTAGTTTTAAGCCTCTTTGACTTATTAATCTATAAAAAATAATAAGTAAACTGAGGAAGATAGCTGACAGCAACCCCAAGCTAATACCCAATAAATCATTGGCGCTACGAAAACCTAAGCCGTTCCAGTAAATGATAAGGATTCCAAGAAGAGATATAATTAACGCAATCCATTCGTTTTTATTAATTTTTTCTTTCAGTAAATATGGCGCAAGAAAAATAAGAAATACCGAGACCATCTGATGCGAGAGTGCGGCGTTGGCAATAGTTGTAAATCTAAAGGCTTGAAAATAAGTAAGATCATTTCCAACCGCGACAACTGCAAGTCCTAGAAGCAGAAGCAAATCCCTTCGGCTTATACGCAATTCACGTTTCAAAGAGAGCAGAAAGAAAGAGATAGCTCCAACCACTTGAAAAGAAAAGAGAAATGAAATTGTAGGAATCCCAGGCAAAAATCGAAGAAAAAGCGCGTAACTCCCAAAAATAAGCATCGCCCCCAATATAAGCAAATCTCCCTTTGCTTCCTTATAAAATTTCATAAGTTAACTAACTCAGGTTTTGTGGAAAGAAAGTAGTGTTAAAATAGTTCTTTCCCATAGTGTCTCAAATGACTCTCTCTATCTATAGGCACTTCACCTTCTCTAGGTCTAGAGAATTCATAACCAACACTTTCCCAATCTTTAAATATAAAACGCGCTCCATTTTCCCACATCCGCAAGATTATTGATTCCTCAAATCTGGTTGGCACTCCGACAGGGACTGATCCTGCGTCTTTGGCGGCGCGAACACCATTATGACTATCCTCAAATACAAGTTGTCTGCCTGTAGGAATTCTCATACATTCTGCTGTCTTTATGTACATTTCTGGATCAGGCTTAAGTCTTTGGACATTCTCTCGAAGGACAATATTTTCGGGTGCAAACAATTTATCAAGCCCTGATTTTCTCAAAATTATCTCGGCATCCGCTTTTTCAGTTAAAGAACCAATCGCAACCGGCAACCCATGACGTTTTATTTCCTCAAAAACTTCCATAAATCCTTCACGAGGTTCTATCTCAACCGCTTCTGCGTCTCTTAAATTCCTGAAGATTTCACTGTCCTTTGCGGACAGGATTTTTAACATTTCCTCCGCTTCCTTTTCGCTCCCTTTCCATTTTGCCAGAGCAAGCAACTCTTCCATAATTTTTTCCAGTGGACCTCCAATAAAATGGGGAAGATGTTTTGTAAACGTTTCAGGGTTATCCAAATCAATGGGGAGTCCTAACATTTTTGCTGTTTCGACATGAGCGGCGAAGTGTAAAGGTTCAAGATCAACAATTGTCCCTTCCAGGTCAAAGGCAACGCCTCTTATTTGTCTTCCATTAATTCGTAGTGA